>ULLX01046538.1_pt1 | contig 49435 bp, 29 predicted proteins | sample 1951501 | NCBI WGS metagenome assembly ULLX01 (sample SAMEA4835535, study PRJEB28245) | human gut metagenome | biome: gut microbiome; material: fecal sample | place: Denmark | collected 2008
TAACCATAGTTGTATAGCCCTTTGGTGTGGGAATAATGAATGTTTGGATGCTTGGTTCAACTGGAACTGGAAAAAGACATATGACAAACAAAATCCTGCTTATTCGGATATTATATGGAAACAGTTCAAGGATCAGTATTTTGTGACGTTGCCGGCTGTGGTAGAAGAATTTCATCCGGGTGCTTGTTATCGTAAGTCATCTCCTTATTCTGATGATAAGGGAACGCGCAATCATACGGTGGGGGATATGCACTATTGGGAAGTCTGGCAAGGATTGAAACCTCTTTCAGAGTTCAATCATGAGCGGAGCCGTTTCTTCAGCGAGTATGGTTTTCAGTCATTCCCGGAATTTGAGTCAATCAAACGGTATGCACCTTTACCTGAGGATTGGAATCTGACTTCGGAAGTAATGATGTCGCATCAGCGAGGGGGAACAGCAGCTAATAAGCGTATCAATGATTTTCTTTTGTCGGAATACCGTCAACCGAAAGATTTCCGTTCGTTTACCTATATGAGTCAGCTTTTGCAGGCTGATGCTATGAAAATGGCTATGGAGGCACATCGGAGGGATATGCCCTATTGTATGGGATCGTTGGTATGGCAGCATAATGACTGCTGGCCGGTGGCATCCTGGTCAAGCCGTGACTATTACGGGCGTTGGAAGGCGCAGCATTATTTTACGGTAAAGTCTTTCGCCGACTTACTGGTATCGCCAATAGAAAAGGAAAACATATTGCAGATTTATATGGTATCAGATAGGCTAAAGAGCACTTCTGGTAAATTAACGGTCTGTGTGTTCAGATTGGATGGTAGCGGAGTAGTGAAAGAATTCAAGAAACAGATAACTGTTCCGGCTAATACAAGTACAGTTGTGTGGAAGGAAGCTGTGGACGAGTTATTGAATGGAGAGAAAAAAGAAGACGTCGTTGTACACGTTTTTTATAAGGATAAGACAGGAACAGAGTATACTAATAATTATTTTTTGGCGAAGCAAAAGGATATGCATTATGCAGCAGCCCGGATTAATAAAGACTTTGTACCGACTGAAGGAGGTTATGAGGTAACTCTGTCTTGTGATGTGTTTGCAAGAGGCGTTTTCCTGTCGCTCCAAGAGGATATCGACAATTTCATATCCGACAATTATATGGATATTTTGCCTGGCAAACCGGTTACGCTTAAAGTGACTACTGAACTACCTTCGTTGCAGTTTGCCGAAAAATTGCAGGTTGCTTCTTTCTCGGATGCAGTGGAACAATAGAATATGAATTTAAGATATAACCATGAAAAAGAGTACATTATTGTTTGTTACGATTCTAATTAGTTTTTTTCCCTCCGGCGACTTATTCGCCAAGGGTAAGGTAAAAGTTGATAAAGCGTTAGAGCAGGCTGCTCGTCAGTATCTCTATATGAGGAGCGAACTGCAAGGAAGCAACCAGTTTCCTAAAACGTATGACAAACACATGCAACGCTTGAAAACCAGTAATTCGGAATGGTGGTGCAGTGGCTTTTATCCCGGAACTCTGTTCTATCTGTACGAGGATACAGGAAACAAGGAGTTATATGCTGAAGGAGTACGTATGTTGAAGTTGCTGGAACCGGAACAATACAACGTGGATACACATGACGTCGGTTTTATGATGTATTGCAGTTATGGCAATGCAAACCGCGTTGCTCCGAAACCTGAGTATAAAGATATTATGGTGAACAGTGCCCGTTCGTTGATTTCCCGTTTCAGTCCGGTGGTAGGCTGTATTAAATCCCATAATCGCAAGCCGGATGACTATGTCGTTATCATTGATAATATGATGAATCTGGAATTGCTTTTCTGGGCTACTCAAGCCACAGGAGACAGTACATTCTATGATATTGCTGTGAAACATGCTGATACAACTTTGAAGAATCATTTCCGGGCAGACAATAGTCTTTATCATGGACTGAATTATAACCCGGCAACCGGTGAAATAAAGCATTACCAAGGTGGACAGGGCTTTTCCGAAAAGTCAGCTTGGGCTCGTGGACAAGCTTGGGGATTATATGGCTATACAATGATGTACCGTTTTACGAAAGACCGGAAATACCTTGAGCAAGCCATAAAGATAGCAGAATTTACGTTGAATCATCCTAATATGCCGAAAGACCTGATTCCTTACTGGGACTATAATGCTCCTGATATACCGAATGCCTTGCGTGATGCCTCTGCTGCAGCTATTAACTGTTCCGGACTGCTGGAATTGTCTCAGTATGTATCCGGAGAACAGGCTGAGAAGTATTATAAGGCAGCCGAAAAAATGCTCCAGACATTATCCTCACCGGCGTATACGGCAGAGGAAGGAACTAACGGAGGATTCATCCTGAAACATTCTGTAGGCAATATTCCTTCCGGTACGGAAGTAGATGTGCCTTTAACCTATGCTGATTATTACTATGTAGAGGCGTTGTGCCGATACAAATCCTTAAATGATAAACCCTAAAACAATGATACCATGATGAATAAATGTAATATAGTCTTGCTTGTAGTATCTTTGCTGTTTTCTTCTTCTCTTATAGCTGGAACAATTGATGTGACTAAACGTGGAGCTAAAGGAGATGGTGTAACGGATAATACAATTATTATACAGAAGGCCGTAGATGAATGTTCGAAGAAAGGAGGAGGAACCGTCTTGATACCATCCGGATCTTATTTGATACGCCCTATTGAACTGAAATCAAATGTGAACCTTCATCTGGATTTTGGCACTGTATTGTTGGGAAGTACACGTTTGTCGGATTATGATCATGCTTTTCCATTCAAGGACGGTACAATGAATCAGTCTTCCGGGCTTTTGTTTGCACGTGGACAGAAGAACATCTCGATTACCGGATTCGGAACAATTGACGGACAAGGCGGAGATAAAGCTTTTCAATTTGGCAATGATGCGGATGGCGGACCGAAGCGCCCTAAGATAATCTATTTTGTAGAGTGCCGCGATATCGTTGTGACCGATGTCACCCTCCGTAATTCTGCCTATTGGGTACAACATTATGAAAAATGTGAAGATGTAACTATCCGTGGTTTGAAAGTATTCAGTCATTGTAATTATAATAATGACGGGCTTGATATAGATGCTAAGAATGCGACTATATCCGATTGCTACATTGATGTGGAAGATGATGCTATTTGTTTCAAGAGTGACCATCCGGAATTTTGCGAGAACATAACGGTTACGAATTGTGTAACAGCGAGCAATTGCAATGCAATCAAATTCGGTACTGCTTCTCATGGAGGATATCGGAACATCGCGGTTTCCAATTGTGTCGTTCGTCGGGCAGCGGAAGATAATATTCGTCATTGGAGTAAACAGCTTGAGCATATTTCTGCCGATGTTACCGTTATTTCGGGTGTTGCCATAGAAATGGTTGATGGAGGCATTATTGATGGCATCACCGTTTCCAATATTTCTATGCGCGATGTCCAGACTCCTATATTCATCCGTTTGGGAGACAGAAATCGCACTTACCGGAAAGAAGGTGGTGTACTGAAGAATATAAATATCAGCAACATTGTAGCAACTGCCGAAAGCCTGATAGCTTGTTCTATAACCGGTGTGGAAACGAGCTGTGTAGAGAATGTTTCGATTAATAATGTGCAAATCAGCTATCCGGGAGGAGGGACTCTGGATATGATTAATAAGTCCGTTCCGGAGATGATAAAGAGCTACCCTGAGAATAGAATGTTTGGTAATACATTGCCAGCGGCAGGCTTTTATGTGCGCCATGCCAGGAATGTGAGGTTCAATAATGTACGTTTTGATGCGACTAAACCAGATGCACGTCCGTTGTTCTTTTTGGATGATGTTGTCGGGGCAGAACTGAATCAGTGCAAGGGAGCAGCTCCTGCTGATGCGAAATTTATTCGTACAGTGCATAGCTCAGGGATAGTAGCTGATGGTAAGTATCTGGATAAATAGGAGTATGTTTATGAAACGCTTGAAACTAATATTCTGTTTGCTTTGTCTGTGTTGCTCCCTGACAGAGGCTAAAGAGGTGCAAGTAGATGCACAGAAGGAAGTGGACGAAATGACCGGACGATTGGTCGCTTCCTATTTGGAAGCGAAAGTAGATGAGGACGTCATAGCGGGTTATGCGACTGCATTACGTTCGGATGGAAGTTTCCCGGACCTGGATTATATAACTGTGCACGAAGGTTCTTTTTATCCGGCCGGCTCCCATTTGAAACGATTGAAATCAATGGCTATTGCATACCGTAAACCTGGAAATAAGTATTATAATTCAGGAAAACTGCTGAAACAGATTGTTGCTGGTATCGACTATTGGTATAAAGTACGTCCTAAATCCGGAAACTGGTGGTTCGGTGATATCGGTGCTCCCCAGGACTACATGGTTCCGTTAATTCTGCTGAAAGGCAAAATTAGTGAAAAGAAACTGTTGCATTACTCTTCTTATCTGAGGGATTTGACGGGGAACAAAGGGCATAAAGGCAAAAATCGTACATGGGTATCTGCCGTTACTATTCATAAGGGATGTATTGAAGATAATATTGAGCTGATACGAACCGGAATCAAGTCCATAGCCTCTACTATTAAGATTGTTCCGGAACAAGGTGACGAAGGTATTAAGGTGGATGGCAGTTTTCATCAGCATCGTCCGCAATTATATTCCGGCGGGTATGGTTTATCGTATGTAGATGATATTGCATATTACTTGCAGTTGGTGAAAGGAACTGCTTTTGAGCCTTATTTTACACAAGAGAAAAAAGATATATTTATCAATCTCCTGATGGGTGGTCATCGGTTGTTGGGCTATCGGGAAACGTTCGATTTTGGTGCAATCGGCCGTAATATATCACGTCCCGAGGGACTGAGTAATATTTCTCCTGTCACGCTGGAATACATGGAGCAGAATGATCCTGGTCGTGCTGCTGATTATTCGGCCTGGAAGGAACATCTTTCCGGTGCCCCCTTTCCTGCTCCCGGCAATAAGCACTTCTGGAAATCGGACATGATGGTTCAGCATGGTGCCGGCTATTATCTTTCTGCCAAGGTGATTTCTACCCGGACCAATGGAACCGAAATGCTTAATAATGAGAACCTCAAAGGTTATAACCTGCCACTTGGTGCTACGAATATCCTTACTTCCGGGAAAGAATATGAAGGTATCTTCCCTGTATGGAATTGGAATAAAATACCGGGCACTACGGCTGTTCAACATCCGGATTCTGCTTGTCTTGAAGGATATCTGTTCGGAAGAAACCGGTTTGGAGGTGGGGTAAGTAACGGTAAGAATGGAGCCATTGCTTATGAACATTGCTATAAGGGCGTAAAGGCCAAAAAGGCTTACTTTTTTATGGATGATGTACTTTTGTGTTTAGGGACAGATATTGCGTCAGATGCTCCCGAAGAAGTGGTTACAACTGTTAATCAGTGTCTCTTTAAACGCGAAATGGTAGTTGGCAAAGAGGGAGGAACTACATCTGTTTACAAAGAAAATGCATCTGCAAAAAATCCGGCTTGGGTATATCATGATAAAGTAGGTTATTTATTTCCTTCAGGGGGAGATGTAACTGTCAGTAGTCCGAAACAAACCGGGGCTTGGAAGGATATTAATATCAGTGGGAGTGGGAAAAAGATTTCTGCTGATATATTTAATCTCTGGATCAGTCATGGAACAAAGGCTAAGGAGGGGAAATATGCGTATATGGTCGTTCCTGACAGAACTTTAGAGGAGTTCCGGACATTTGCGGCTGCACAGAATTATAAGATTATTCAAAATAGTTCTGTGGTACAGGCTGTTAAGTTGAATCATCAATACGCCGTTGTTTTTTATCATCCGGGGACAATTGATTTAGGAGAGGGGCTTACATTGACTACTGATAAACAAGTGATAGTCTATCTTGAGCAGAAGGGAATAGGTTACGATATATGGGTTGCTGATCCGCTTTATAGTCGGAGGAAGGTTTGTCTGACTCTTAATGGCAGAGAAGTGCAGATTGCTTTTCCGGAGGGTGAACTGACTGGTAGTACGGCTTTTACGAATATTGCCACTCTCCAACCTTTTGATTTGCAATGTGAATATCTTAGTAATCCTTTAGGTATTGATATACAGCAACCTCGTTTGAGTTGGAAAATGGGAGCCACTACCCCGGCACGCGGACGTAAGCAGACTGCTTATCAGATTCTTGTTGCAAGCTCCCGGGATTTGCTTGATGCAGACCGTGGGGATCTTTGGGATAGCGGTCGTGTTAATTCTGCTGAGTCAGTGAATATTGTTTATGAAGGCGTACCCTTATCTGCCGGACAAAGATGTTTCTGGAAAGTCCGTTTCTCCGACGAACACAATCATTGGTCAGCCTGGAGCACTCCTGCGGATTGGCGTATGGGGCTATGTGCAGCTGATTGGGTGGCACAATGGATAGGTAGTGCAGAAATGGAATCTCAGAGTGTGGGAGGTAAGAAAGTTAATAATGTAATGGCAGATCCCTGGTTCCGTAAAACATTTAATATGTCGGAAACTTCGCAGGATGCAGTTATTTATGTAGCTTCCATCGGTTATCATGAACTGTATGTCAATGGTCGGAAAGTGGGGGACGCTGTCCTTTCACCTTCGGTCACGGATCATAAATCGCGTGCCCGTTACATGACATATGATATAAAAGATTATCTGAAAACAGGTACTAATGTTATTGCTTTGTGGTTGGGCACTTCCTGGGCTGTTTTCCCGGCTTATCAGCAGAAGAATAGGCCGGCTATTCCGATGGCATTGGCTCAGGCTGAGGTCACATTATCTTCAGGACAGAGATTACGAATTGTCTCAGATGATACCTGGAAGACTCATGCCAGTCCTAATACTTTGTTAGGTTACTGGGAGGCGCATCACTTTGAAGGAGAATGTTATGATGCTGCTTTGGAAAAAGACGGGTGGAATGCTCCGGATTTTGATGATTCCGGTTGGGCTATGGCAAAGGTTTATTCTACTGATGTTATTGTATCATCTGACCGTACAGAGCCTAACCGGTTACTTGATGAAATAAAGCCCCTCTCTGTTCAGGAGGTTAGTCCAGGAGTCTATAGAGTTGATATGGGGATTAATTATGCAGGTTGGTTTGAGATGCAGCTCCAAGGCCAACCCGGTGATTCAATTGTATTCCAATTTTCTGAAAGGGAAAAGGATGTTTGCAGCTATGGTATACATAGCATTTATAAAGTTGGTCCCAAACGGAAAGGAGCCTTTTGTAACCGTTTTAATTATATGACCGGACGCTGGGTACAAATTACCGGTCTTCGGTATAAACCGGAATTAGACCAGATACGTGGTTGGATGATTCGTCCTGATTATCGCCGGAGTGGTGGATTTGAATGTGATATTCCCCTGTTGAATGATATTTATCGTACTACCTTGTGGACGTTTGAGAATCTCAGTCTGGGTAACTATGTGGTCGATTGTCCTCATCGTGAACGTTGTGGATACGGGGGAGATGCACTGGCCACTACACGCACAGCTTTGGGAAACTATCAATTAGGGGCTTTCTATAACAAATGGATGGAAGATTGGCGTGATGTGCAAGACCCCGAGGGGAATGTTCCTTATACTGCTCCTACCCGCATTGGCGGGGGTGGACCATCCTGGAGTGGTTTCTGCATTACCTTGCCTTGGGAATTTTATCGTCAGTATGGAGATGTACGTATTCTTTCGGAAAGTTTTCCTACTATTCAGCGCTGGCTTGCTTTTGTAGAAACCAAGTCGCAGGATGACATGCTGGTGCGTTGGGGCGGCAAATGGAGTTTTCTGGGCGACTGGCTTTGGCCGGATGCATGGACGGAACGTTCGGCTATGGAGAAGCAGGGAAAAGCGCTTGGAGATACTCGGGAGACTTTATTCTTCAATAACTGCCACTGGATTTACAGTCTTGAAACTGCTGCACAGATAGCTGATGTGTTGGGAAATGAAGCAGCAGCTTCCACTTACCGGAACCGGGCATCAAAAGTACGTAAGGCTGTGCATGCTACTTTCTTCAATCCGAAAGATAATAGCTACGTGAATGGATATCCTTCTTATCTTGCTATTGCATTGCTGGTCGATTTACCCCCGAAGCATTTGAAGGCAAAAGTCTGGAAACGTCTTGAACAGGAAATACTGGTGAAGCGTGAGGGTCATTTCTGGGGAGGCATTACTGCCGGTTCGTTCCTGTTGCATACTTTATTGGATAATCATCGTAATGATTTGATTTTTGAGATGGCTACCAAAGAAGATTTTCCCGGCTGGGGAGATATGTTGAAGCATGGTAATGGTACGTTCTTTGAAGATTGGCAATGTCGTGGTTCGGGTTTGCATAGTTCCTATTTGTATATCGGTAGTTGGTTTATTGAGGCTTTAGGAGGTATCCGCCGTCCGGAGGCTGGCTATAAGGAATTTACCATTGAACCTTGGATTACAAAAGATGGTCCCAAACAAGTACGTTCGCACTACAACTCCCTGTACGGGAAAATAATCTCTGACTGGACATTGGAAGCCGATGTGTTGAAAATGGAAATCACCATACCTGCTAATACTACTGCTGTCCTGAAATTATCCGGCATTCATCCTGACACTTTAAAGGAAGGAGGAACCGCATGGGAAGAGGCGGAAGGAGTCAGTCTGCATTCACAAAAAGGAAATACTCTATCACTGGCATTGCAGTCAGGTACTTATAGATTCTCGGTGGTGATGGATGAAGGCAGGTAATTGTACCTGCACTTCATCCTTCCATTTCTGCACTTCGTCGGAAAATCATCTTTTCATTACTGGGTATGAAGGATAATCTGTACATTTACAGCAGATTCCTATAAGTAAGAGCCAAATGATAAAGTACCTGTTAGTAGAAGATGAGCGTTTCGCTTATGAAGAAATGAAGCGGATGATGGAGAAGTTACGCCCCGAATATCAGTTGGAGGCGTGGGTAACCACTGTGGAGCAGACCGTACAATTCCTGAAACATCATCAGGTGGACTTGATGCTGCTTGATATTCGTTTGACGGATGGGAACAGCTTTGACATCTTTGAGCAGATTCAGGTTACCACGCCGGTCATCTTCACCACCGCCTATGACGAACATGCCATCCGGGCATTTAAGGTGAACAGTGTAGACTATCTGCTGAAGCCTGTGGAGGAAGCTGATTTGCAGGCGGCATTGAGTAAGTTTGAGCAACTTCGGATGGTGCAGTTCCGGATGGAAGCGCCTTCCTTGCCCGATTATAAGCAGTTGGAAAGTGCTTTGATGAGTAACTGCAAAAAGAACCGTTTCCTTATTCAGAAGGGCGACGCATACCATTATGTGGAGACGGCGGATATAGCTTTTTTCTATAGTGAAGATAAGGTGGTGTTTTTGCATACTTTCGCCGATAAACGCTACATTGTGGACTATACGTTGGAGCAGGTGGAGCAACTGTTGGATGAAAGGACTTTCTTCCGTGTTTCCCGAAATTGTATAACTAATATCAATTCTATCCGGAAAATATCCAAATACTTCAACAGCCGGTTGAAGTTAACCTTACAACCTGAGTGCCCGCACGAAATCTTGATTAGCCGCGTGCGGGTTCCTGATTTCCTGAAATGGGTGGATGGTGTACTCTAAATCTCTCTGCTTATGAAGAATAAATGGTATATCCTTCTTTTTGTGCTGCTGATTGCAGTGTCATTGTTCGCATTTCAGTATGTTGCGGAACTTCTTTCCGATGCTCCCCGGAGTTTGAGCTTAGAAACCCAATACCTGCTTAATCTGCCTGCTTGTATTCTTGTAGGTGTCATTGATTTCCTCATTATCCTCGTTGTACATAAGCGTCTAAGTTGTGTCAGTAACACAATGAGGGTGTTTGTCGATTTGCTACTGGCATCTGTGTGGGTGAGTATATTTGGTGTAGTGGCAAATTATGCTCTGTCCATCATTCTGAATGAACCCTGGCCGGAAGATTATGCCATACTGAAAATGTCTTTGCCTGTGGTACTCTGGAATTGTATGATCGTCCTTCTGATTGAGATATTCTTTTACCAGCAGAGCCAGATGGAGGCAGAGAAGAAATTGGCACTTGTTGAGAAAGAAAAGATTCAATACCAATATGAGACGTTGAAAGCACAGATAAATCCGCATTTCCTGTTCAACAGCCTGAATGTACTTTCTTCACTGGCATATAGTGACGCAGAGAAGACGAACCAGTTTGCCAAAAAACTATCGGGTGTCTATCGCTATCTGTTGTTGACGAATAATCGTCCGATGGTTACTTTGAAGGAGGAACTGGCCTTTCTGGAGCGTTATATTTTTCTGGAGAAGATTCGTTTTGAAGATGCACTATTCATTGAAATCGGCGAAAGCGATTTATATGGAAACCGGCAGATTATCCCCGTCAGCCTGCAATTGCTGGTGGAGAATGCAATAAAGCATAATATAGCGACTTTGAAAAGTCCTCTTGTTATCCGGATTGACATGGCGGATGATGGCATAATGGTTTCCAATAATCTGCAACTGCGAACTTCGGTGGACAGGGGTGGTGTGGGGTTGGGAAACCTGCAGAAGCAATATGCTCTTTATAATAAAGAGATTGCCATTATCGAAAGTAGTGTAGAGTTTACGGTAAGAATCCCTTTCCTCGAATAATCCTCTTTCCGGCTTATCTTTTGATTTCTGAATTTCAGCCGGTTGTTGGTGCAGTTGGTCGGAAAGCACTTATACCGGATGTTCTAAACGTGTTTCTTTGCAATAAATATATAATCTAATTTATTAGCAATGAGACGATTCTCTTATCTTACATTTCTGTTGCTCTCGGTAGCGGCAGTCGGCAGCTTTGCACAGGGAGTGATTAAAACGGAGTATATGCCTTCATCTTCCTTTAAAGATGAAGCGGGAAATAAACTGGGTTCCGGAGATTTATTTAAAGTGAGCGGAGCCTATACATTACCTTTCTCCCTGAAACAGAATGCTGCGGGACAACCCATTATGTGGTCGGCATCGGTGAGCGGTGCTTATGCGGTGCTTAATAATAAGGATATGCTGACGGATATGCACCCTGATGAAGTGCTGAACGCTAATCTTAGTTTGATGCACGTACGTCCTATCTCAAAAAAGTGGTATATGATTGCGAGTGTGGGTGGAGGTATTTATTCTGCACCGGATGCAATTACGTGGGAGAGTGTGTTGGTGAATGGCGCGGTCATCTTTGTATATAAATGCAGGAAGAATCTGGATTTAGGTATTGGAGCAGGAGTAACGAACTCATTTGGCGTACCGATTGCCATGCCGATGTTCTTCCTTAACTGGCAGCTCTCAGGTAATTATGAGGTGAATGTGAACCTCTCCTCGGGTATGGAGATATCCGGAGCGGTGCGGTTGGGCAATCGATTTAAGCTGAGGCTGGTGGCTATGGAGATGGATGGGATGTCTTCGGTGATGGATGTGGACGGAAAATCCATGATGTATGCTTCCGCCATGATACGGTCTTATCTGCGTCCTGAATACAAGATAGGTGAGAAATCATGCCTGTTTCTGGGCGTAGGTGGCAATTGGCTCAGGTCTGCCGATCTGACCAAACGCACGTTGAAAGGCTTTGCCAATAGTATGTTTAAGGATAAAGAGGAGACTAACTTCTATCCTACTTTTTATTTGTCAGCCGGATTGAAGTGGGGCTTTTAGCTTAATTCGAAACTCAGTGTTCAGTTTCAAATAAAGTTTTTTTCGATTTTGTCAGCACTCCAGCACTGATAGCCTTCAAACCTTTTGTTAATCGGGATTTAAGGGTTGTGCTGATAAGGTGTTTGTAAGTGACGACAAGCGTTTTGTCAGCACTACTTTTGGATCTGTTTTCGGACGTGTTTAAACATAAAGGCACTTGAGATAGAATGGGCTTTGAAGTGATGTATCTGATTGAAATATAATATGTTGTAGTTTCTTGGTGGTAGGAAACGCTCGTTCCCAAGCCTCAGAAACTCCAGTTTCCTCTGATGGGAACGTAAGTTTCCTTTAATGGAAACGCTCGTTTCTCCTTATGGGAACGCTTGTTTCCTACCGTGGGAACTGTCATTTCTGCTCTTGGAAACCGGGTTCTGTTTGGGGACTACCTCGTCGACAAAACCTCCCCTTTCGTAGATTTTATTTTCTGTTCTCCTTTCCCTCCCTTACATTTGCATCGGAATAAAAAGCTGGTACAGAATGAAAAGAAATAGACTATTGTGTTTGTTAGCTGTTTGCCTAATGTGCGGAATGGCTTTTTCGCAGGAGCAAGAAAAGAAACAATTGCCCCGTGAAGTGCCCTCACCCGAAAAGTCCGCCAGGAAGATGACGGACCGGATGAAAGACGGCCTGCAACTGACCGACAAACAATATGATAAATTGTACAAACTGAACCTGAAAGAACAACAGGAACGTTTTGCTGCAATGGCAGAAAGAGGAGAAGGACAACGCCCGCCAAGAGGTGAACAACGGGGTGAACGCCCCGGAATGGGTGGCGGCCGTCCACCTGTGGGAACTCGCGGTGAACGTCCTGCAATGAGCAAGGACAATGCGGAAAAGAAGCAAAAGGCTACTGCTAAAAAGGAAAAGAAGATAAAGAAAATTCTGACGGCAGAGCAATATGCAAAATGGCAGGAAATGCGTCAGCCGCAAGAACCGCTTCAACCGCAAGATCATCCTCAAGAACCAAATTTGTAGAGACTCTCTCTAAATAGCGTTTTTTCATGTATTATTGACTGTGCCGTTCCACCTCCGTGAGGAGAGGGAACGGTTTTCTTTTTATCTATTCATAAATAGATTTCTTTTCTTCTTTTTTCTTGTTCACATTATGGAGGATCTTTTTTATCTGTTCGAATGAAAGCTCTTCTTCCGGATGGAATGCGCTGTTTTCCATATATTTCAATAAGCTATAGCGTAATTGCCGGGATACCGGACGGGAATCGAGGTCTTTTATCAAGTCCGAGCTGCACACCAGTAATTTCCCATTTCCAACTTTTGCCTCGAACAGTAACCCCAAGTTCCGGTTCTTATAGAAGTTATCAACCATTCTTATGATAGGCTGCATGTTGTTTTTCAGACTATCGAGTTCCATAGTTGTTGCATTCTTGCAGATATCCCACCATTGCCAGTTGCTATGCATTTCGGTCGGGAAATCAGCCAGTGCAGGATGTGCCGGGTCGCAAAGGATACCCATTGTTCCCGGTTGATTGGGGAAGTGAACCGGACTCCAGAATACTTGCACAAACTTACCTTCCAATCCGTTGATATCTTCTTGGGCAGGATTCAGTAGGACTTTCTTTCCTTGGTTTAGTGCTTTCTCTGCATCGGCAAAGCTTCGTGTGTAAACAATTTCACTACCAACCTCCGGTATCTCTTGCGGATATACCCAGATATTCCAGGAATTACGGTAGTCGGTACCTGCAAACTGAATGGATAAAGTGAGGCGGTCAGCCTTTGTTATCGGTTTCAAGGGGATGGATACATTTCCCAGTTTTAAGGCATTACCGATTGTTATTTCTTGTTTCTCCAGTTTTCCTTCTGCGATGGTGGAGCCTTTAGAATCTTTCAGTATCCATTCCGGTTGGACATCATTCAGTGCCTTATCACTGAAGTTGGCGGCTTCAAACTGAACTTCAAAAGTCTCATTGTTCACGTAGGTTGCTTTCTCAAACCGGGCCAAAGGAACTATCGGTGAACAGAATTGTCGGAACTCCTCAGGAGTGATTAATCCCTTGCTTTCCCAGAAAGCATCGATGATTCCGACAAGTGCTGTGCCCTGACCGGGGAAGTCGTGTAAATCCAATAACTGGAAGCCACTGAATCCGGGAGTTTTGAGTGCCCGTTCTATTTCTTCCTTATATAGGATAGTGGCAAGTTTTCCGCTGGCCATCAGGTTATCTTCAGCCAAGTACAGTCTTCCTTTCTTTTCAAGGTCTTTGGCTACCGCTTTAAAATTCAAAGGTAGTAGGTTGCCGGTGTATTTGTCAATTTCTTTCAGGTTGGGGAATACGCTGTACTGCCCTATTTCATGCGTAATGAGCGGAACAGGTAAACCCTCTATTGCAGTGGAGAAATCTTTGTTGAAGCTTGCGGGCTGATCGTCAAAGATGCCCTGTCCGCGTACCCAGCCGTTCTTGGTCCATTGGCTAACCCAGAAGTCGTCGTTGGATTCGGGCCAACTGCCATGCCCGGGTTCAAACGTGAATGTAGTGGTCATATACAAGTGCCGTTTATCCTCTTGCTTGATAGTGGTGAGCAGCTTATCCATCACACTGAAATCTCCCTGTAACTCGTTACCCAAACTCCAGAAACAGAAGGAAGGGTGATTGCCATACTCTTTCATGATGCGGTCGGCTTCATCATACAGGAAATCTACAGTTTTCTGGTCTTCTCCTACATTAAGTGCCCATAAAGGCAGTTCTATCTGAAGGTAAAAGCCCATTTTGTCTGCCACGTCGAAAGCTGCTTCCGGCGGACACCAAGAGTGGAAGCGTATGTGATTCAAACCGTAATTTCGGGCGGCATTGAAGACTTTTTCCCAACCGGCATTGTCCATTGGAGGATAACCTTTCAGGGGGAAAATGCAACATTCCAGTGTACCTCTAAGGAAAAGTCTGCGGTCGTTGATTTGCAGAAGGGCTTCTTTATTGGTCAGTTTTCTCATACCGAATGTTTCACTTCTGGAATCAATCATGTTTCCGACTTCAAGAGTGGCGGTCGCTTCGTAGATGTTGGGGGTGAATTCATCCCATAACATGGCGTTTTCAACCGGGTATTCAAAGGTTGTTTCCATGCTGTTTATCTCTACCTCTTTCTCCGGAAGTTTATTCCCTTTCGGGTCTTTCACGGACAACCGGAGCTTTCCGGATGTAAGAGCCGTACCATTGCTCCCTATTTCTACACTGACGTTAACCGTCTGATTGTCAATGTTGGGAGTTAAACGTAGTTCTTCAATCCGGACTTTATCTTTGGCAGTCAGCGCAATCTTACCTAAGATGCCGTTCCACATGGTCTGGGTATCGTTGGTGTAGGCATGCGCCAGGCTTCTGATGGAGATATCATGCTGTCTGCGGTTGTCGATGCGGATGGCAATCACGTTGTTCTTTCCCGGAACAAGATACTTGCCCAAGTTGAAATAATGCGGGGTGGTAAGGCTTTCATTAAATCCTTCTACTTGCGTTCCGTTAATCCATACTTGAGAGTTCCAGATGACACGTTCCAAGGTGAGAATTACATCTTTATCTTTCCATTCTTTGGGGACAGAGATTTCTTTTCTGTACCATGCAGGGCCCAGATAATCGAATTTCCTTTTCAGATTCAGGAAGATTTCTTTTTCCATAACAGGCTCAAGGGTGCAGGGAGTACCATAGCCGGCATCACAGAGTGTTCCGGGAAGGAGAATCCGGTCAGAAAAGGATTCTATATACCACCTTTCGGAGATTCCTTTATCCAGGCTGTCCAGCGCCACTTCCCATTCTCCTGACAGGTCAATTTCTTGCATTGACTGTTTGCAGGAACTCATAAACAGGGCGATTATGCCCCAGGCAATTAAAAGTCTACTTATTTTCATGATATCAAATTAAAATTTCCATTCAGTTCTTATCTTAAAGTTTTTATCCTTGATTCGTATAATGAGAGGATAGCAGAAAGGCGAATCATACTTTGTCAGTACACTTCCGTTGCCCGGCGGAATTCCGGGGGCTTCTCCGATGATGACTTCAAATTCTTGTTTATCAGGCATATGAATAACCAAACTTGCATTTCCTACTTTGCAACTTATAGGGGATGACTGTTTCCTGATAACCGCGTCTTTTATGTAACTGTAAGCTGGTGAGTCATTCAGATTTATTGATTCTCCGGCTTGGCCGAATACGGGCTTTTCTGTGAGTATCAATACATAATCGTAAAGATGCTCATTGTCCGATAGTGCTGTATATATATCCGTGAGTTTGTCTTTCTTCAACACCAGTTTCCTGTTCATCCTTACTCCGGGATAGGCCTCCGGTGCTTCGGCAAGCACTTCTCCACCATCCTTGCGGGCCTTGAAGGAAAGGAGCTTGCCTGTTGATTCCCTTTGGTCTTTTGCATCTACGCTCAGTGTGCTATGTGACAGCGTTTTCCGATACCATTTGGTAAAGGCTGGTACGCCGTAGGCACATGTCCCCATATCAGAGACTATTTCTTTGTCGCCATTATGAACAGAGATAGAGAGTTTGTCCGGATGTCCGTGTCCGCCTCCATGTGGGCCATACTTGATGACGACGGTTCTTGCGTCTGATCTGAGTACGGCATATCCGGTATTCTCAAAGTGTACGGACGGCCAGGAAGGTATTGACCTGATTTGCGGGATCTCGATGCAGTTTTCTAGTGCTTCGGCTGCTGTTCTTGAAGTATACCGGTAGCATTGTTGCAACACATTCATAAAGAACGGATCATTGTTATAGCGTTGGTAAGCTATTTCGTATAAACTAACTTGGGCTATCAGGGATTCACCATACCATCCGTCGTTATGTGCGGGGAAATATAAATCGGCATAGGCTCCGGCTGCCGGAGCAGCCAACATTTTATATAACTTTTCATTGTACAGGTTGATATTCCGGCAGCGTACAGCATCAGCTGACAGGATGATGGCATGCAGCGGATAATAATGGTAAGTGGGCGAACCTTCACCCCACCAGCCATCATTGTAAACGTAGCGTTCCATTTGTGCGTGATAACCACATTCCGGATCATTGAGTGCTGTATTGATGATATTGTCGTCTTGTAAAGCTACCCCCAAAGCTATCAGTCCGCTATTGTGCCATACCTGCCAGTTGGCAGTGCCTCTTCTTTTCAGTAAGAGTTGCGAGCAGGGAATCAGGTATCCTTTCTCTATTTCTTTTATTTCTTCCGGTGTCATGATTGATTTTGCCACCATATATGCCCTGCAAGCGTCACTGGCCCATGCGGACTCATCAAGGCTCTGCCCGAACATCTTTCCTCCCCAGGGACCGACTTTTCTGGCCGTGTCGTGCTCAAGGTATGTGAGGTATTTCGATGCATAATCCAGCATCATATTCCGGATATATTCCGCATAGACTCTTTCTCCTGTTGCGAGATAAAGATACATACAGTTACGCAGATAGCTGTAATTATGAGTATGCGCTACATTTACCCATGCCCAATCATAACGCTTATTCCCTGTCCAATAATGCTTGCATTGTGAACAGTAATGTGCTTCCGGCTTATTCCAGTCAAATGAAAAACGTACTTTGTGTTCGGGACAAAAATAATCGTGTATATGTCCTCCTTCCAGTAAAGGTACGGTTAGGGGATATTCCCGCCGGGCTTCCACGGTATCTTTCAGTGATTCTATAATGCTCTTTCCCCATTCCGTTTTTGCGGCTGAGCGTATTTGGCTGATATCGCTTTCAGTGAAGAAATAATATCCGTTTTGCGCTGAAAGCAGGCAAGGGATAAAGAGCAGTGCGAGTAAAAGTCTATTTCTCATTTTGTATGCTTTAAGTATTTGACATATTCGGTTGCAGCTAGCAGGAAAGCCCCCGTACCATACACTTCTGTGTCGTTCATATCTACCTTCTTCGGGTCAGCTCCTATTGGTTGTACATAGCCTATCTTGCCGTCTTCGTGTACGACGGAAACTAATGCATTCCACGCTTTTTCTGCAATGGGCAGATATTCTTCTTTTTCAAGATATCCATGATTAAGGCCCCAAAACAGGCTATATGTGAAGAAACCTGATGCACTGGCTTCCGGCATGGGATAGGAAATTGTGTCCAATAGAGAAGAGTGCCAGAAGCCTTGTTTATCCTGAAGCGTAGATATCTTTTTCATCATTTGCCTGAAAAGACTGATATAGAAAGTGCGTGAGGGATGTTGGGCAGGCATGTTGTCGATGATGAAGGTCAGTGCTCCCGTCACCCAGCCGTTTCCTCGTCCCCAAAATACTTTCTCCCCATTTTGTTCACGCATATTGATGTATCGGGTATCTCTGAAAAACAAACTGTCGGTAGCAGAGTAGAGACTGTCATAAGTGATTCGGAACTCTTTATCCATAAATTCAAAATACTTTGGTTCTCCTGTCGTTTTTCCGATGCGTGCAAAAGAAGTTGGAGCCATAAACAAGGCATCGCACCAACACCAGCGGGAATGTGAACCGTCAGCGTAATAGCTTAGGCTGTTGTGTCTGGGGTTGGCAATGAGAGTATCCAAGGTCTCAACGGATTTTTTGATCATGCGTGGTTCCTTGTATTTATTGAATAACATAGCATAAGGCTGGATGATGCAGATGTCATCGGCAAAATAGATACTGGGGCCAGTCTGCCATTGATTCTTTTCGCCTATGGTGAGCAGGAAGTTCCAGTATTTGGGATCATCAGACATCTCCGCCCATTCTGCCATACCGATATACATGGTCGCGTTAGTCCATGCCCAGTAGGCATGCGAATTTGTCCATTGGGAGCCTTTCCGTACTTGATTCTCAAAATTCATCAGTTGCCAGTCGGCTACCTTTCTCATGATCTTCATGGTTTGCTTTTGGTGGTATTCATTCCATTGTGTTTCATCGAAGAAATAATTCAAGATAAGCCCGGCCACCACATGGTGTCCTTTTTCATTGGGGTGATTGCTTTGGCTCATGTATATTTTTAAATCTTCTCCATTTTTTCTTTTCTCCTTGAAACTTGCATAGCTGTCTATCAGTCCTGTTTTGTAGTCGTGGGCTAAACGACGTATCTGGCGGCTATGTTGTTCAAGTGGAGAATTATCATCCAATATATCTTCGGTTAGATCAGGTGTCGGGGTGAGTAAGATGACTTTGATATGCTGTTTTTGCGCTTCTTTTATCATTTTCTCCCAGGCTTTCTGGGCTCTTTCCAGTCCGATACTACGGTCGTTTAAAGCATAATCTATGAATAGGACATCCGGACGGTGGGGCAGAACCTCTTGTCTGAACCGTTTGGCACCTTGTTCGGCATTTTCACCGCCGATGGATGTGGTGATAGAGTTGACCACTGCGTATGGATACATTTCTTTGACGGCTTCCAGAACTTGGTGGGGATAAGCCTGAAGTGTTTTTACATTAGGTGTGTTGGCATAGCCGGAGGGTACGCTGTGCCCATGAAATACAAGGTTTACAGTTCTGTTATCCGGCCATTTCTTTTGCAATACTTGGCGAATCTGCGTGAATTCGGAGGGTTTACTGGTCTGTGCCATGACATCAAACCCTAACAATGTGCATAATAGTAGATACAGATATTTCATATTTTCGTCTTAATATGTTTCATGGTTGAATAAATATTTCATCAATCATTTCGTTCGTAAGGGTTACTTCCGGAGAAAAATCGGTGGAATTAAGGTAGTTTATCAGGCTGTAATACATCTGTCGTGCAACAGGGCTATGAGCCATAATCCGGTCAAAAGCAATAGAAGTAACCATCAGTTTTCCTTTGCCCACCTTAGCTTCAAAGATTAGGCCAATCTTTCGGTTGTTGTTCCAATCCGGAATAATCTGTACTAAAGGTTTAAATTCATAAGTAGTATGATCAAGCAACATAGGCTTCGAATTACGCACCAAGTCAAACCATTGCCAGTTTGAATGCTCTTCCGTAGGGAAATGTCTGAACAAGGCATGCTCGGGATTACATAAAATGCCCAAAGTATTTGGAGGTGTGCCAGACCAAACTGCATTCCAGGATATACCGGAAAAACAAGGGGGCACGTCAGATTTTATTTGGGCAGTATCAGCAAGCAGCAATACCGTTCCTCCTTTTTGCAAATAATGTTTGACTTTATTGTTCCATTCTCTGGTCAACATTACTTTTTTTTCTGATATTTCCGGTAGCTTGTCTGGATAAACCCATATCGTCCAGTTATTGGAAAATGAGGTGTTTTTAATTTCCATCTTCAATACCATTTTCGTAGCTTGATAAATCCCGGTCAAGGGAATAGAAATTTTTCCCAAATCAGTAATGCCACCATTCGGAATATCCAGTTTAAAGGAACCGTCTTTATAAACGCTACCGTCCAGATATTCGAGTTTCCAGTCCACTATCGCTCCCTTCAATTCTTCTTTTAAGAAATTAACCATTTGGGCATCTCCTTCAAAAGTCTCATTTTGAGTCCACACCAACTTATCTGTACGTAATAAAGGAAGACAAGGACTTTGCATCTGTTTGAATGTTTTGGCATCCACATAAGGCTTAGCGTCATAGAAAACATCAACAACTCCGACCGGTGAAGTACCCTGCCCTGGAAAATCATTTAGTTGAAGTAAATGATAACCTCCGAAACCAGGAGTACGGAAATAAGATTCAAATTCTTCCTTTTTTTGAAGAACTTGAAACTTGCCTGAAGCAATATGGAAATCATGAGCCTGATCAAGCATTTTCTTATTACGGAGATCCTCTCTAAAAAGTTCATAATTGTAGGGTTTTAGAACTCCTACATACTTAGATATCTGGCTAAAATCAGGATAAGCACACCATTGTCCTATCTCATGAGTCACCATAGGTATTGAGAACTTTTTAACGTAATCTACGTAATCATATCTTGTGTTTAATGGCTGCGAGTTAAAACGACCTTTCAGACCTTCCTGCCAACGTTGTGGACGCGCACCATAAAAATCGAAAAAATCACTTCCTTCCACTGTAGGATAACCAGATGCAGCCACATAAAGATGGCGTGGGTCTTTTTTCCATTCAGTTAGCATTTCTTTTAGAAAATCCACACAACCTTTTCCAACCAATTCATTGCCTTCGCAAAAGAAAGCAAAAGACGGATGATTTCCATATTCCTTAAAAATGCGTTGAACCTCATCTAAATAGAAAGCATTGGTTGCCACATCTTCCCCTACCGTAAAACGCCAGTCCGAGTTTTCGACTTGCAAATACAAGCCCAATTCATCCGCAACTTGAAATGCGGCCTCAGGGGGACACCAAGAATGAAAACGAATGCAGTTCAGTCCGTAATCTTTATATACCTTCATTACCTTTTTCCACTCTTCATAACTCATCGGAGGATAACCGGTAATGGGGAACTCGCAAGAATTTACAGCACCGCGAATAAATGTAGGAATATCATTTATCGTGAAATGCGTACCTTTTGTTCCAAAGTCACGAATACCAAACTTTATTTTTCGCACATCACTCTTACCGCAACACTTTATCTCATAGTCAATTTCATACAGATTAGGCTCAAATTCATCCCAAGTGTATAGCTTATCTCCCAAATCATAGTAATGTACCAAGTGTATTAAAGAATCCGAACTATTAAAAGTTGTATTTTTCTCCTTTAGATGCAAATCTTGAGAATCATTCAAAAAATGACAATTTATCCGTATATCGCCTTTAACCGGCAGGTTACTATAGTTCACAATCTGCGCCACAATCTTTAGCCTTTTTTCTTTTTGTAAAGGATATATCTGTACATCAGCAATATGTACCTTACTCACAGCCTGGATTTCCATACGTCCAATAATGCCATTCCAGTTAGTCTGTGTTTCAGCACTGATGGCATGTGTATAGGCTATATCATGGATGTTCCCATTATCTACTCTAATGCGAACAGTATTCCAGTCTCCAAACTTTACATAAGAAGTTATATCATACAAATGTGGTGTAGAAAGACTTTCCTCTTTTCCGACAAATTTCCCATTAATCCACACTTGGCTTTCCCAATGTACTCGTTCCAAAAACAGAAAAAGTTGTTGGTCTTTCCAAGATTCAGGAATAAAAATATTTTCTTTCTCATACCAAGCTGCTCCACTATATTCAAACATGCGAGTAAGCCGAAGCGAACTCATATCTTGCGTTTTAAATCCTTTTCCAGCTTGGTCTGTAGACCCCGGCAGAGTTATTTCTTCTGGAAACTTAGATACAAAATTACTTCCTTTTACCGGAATACTAACATTCAAAGGATCCAATTTAAAGTTCCAGATACCAGCTAATGAAATATGATCTTTTGACGTTTCATTCTGTGCGTGTACTGAAAGCAGACAAAAGCAACTTAATATGAGAAAGAAAATATTACGCATAGAGTCAATATTTCAAGTTATTCATTACATTATTCTAGTTCACCAACAAAAGTTACGACAGACTTTGCCGGAACAACAATCTCATTAGTTTTTATTGCCGTTCCCTTTCCTAAATTGGATGTTTCAGAAGTGGTGTAAGGAGTTAAAGTCTGATTCTTCAGTTTCAAATCTTGAAGATTATATTTTCGGTTGACAGAACCGACATTAACTGCTACCAAAACTATCTTTTTGGAAGAACCGTCTTTGTATGCGCTAATCATAACATCTTTATCCTCTTTCTCAGGGTCTGGATTTTCGGTAATAACGGCAACACGTTTCATACCCGGACGGACAAAAAAAGAATAATTACCTAGCATCCACATAAGCTTAGAGTCCCTGGCAAATCCATCTTTTTTGCAATAGTCTGTAACTTGTGAACCATTATTTGTTCCATCATCCAGATATACCAAACCGTCCTTGTAGTCTGCACGGGTAAGAGCTGTCCACCAAGACCAAGAGGAAGCATTTACCAATGTCAAATCATTGTGAATAGTACGTGCAACAAAAAGTGCCGTTTGCATACCCAAATCGCGTTTATTTCCGTTTCCATTAGGAATTTCGGACTCTCCGGGGCTTTCGAGGATAGAATACTCAGTTTGCCAATATTTTAAGCCGCTGTGCTCTTTTATTTTATCATTCAAGGCTTTACGATGTGAAACTAAATCCTTGACGGGCCAAACAGTCCAATAACTGTGTCCAGTCATTACTCGCTCTACATTGGGCAGAGAAGCAATGCTCAACGGAGATGACGGATTCCAAAAATCATCAATCTGATTATCAAAGTTCTCATTATCTACATTTTTATACAAATATTGAATACTCCCAGCTTCGCCCAATGCTATTTTGGTAGCCAATCCTCTTTTGCTGAGTCTTTCTGATAGCAATTTTACGAACTGAGATATTTCTTCATTGGTGGCGGGAGTCCCTTCCTGGCTGCCTTTACTCCAATCCCATTGTGGCTCATTCACAGGACTTAAATAATCAAATTTAACTCCTTCTTTCTTCTGCAAGTTATCAATGCATTCTACTAAAAAGTCTGCATAATCAGGCATCATACCTGCCTTGATATTCATCCTTTTCTCTTTAATTGAAAAGCCTTTCCCATTTATGGACATATGAACCGGAGCACTTAGGTTAAAAGCCAGAAAACGCTCAACCCCTCTGTCTCGAGCAGCTTTTAAAAACCATCTCTGTCCTTCATATTTATTCCAATTGTAAGTACCATCAGCTGATAAAAAGCATTCAGACCGTCTCCACTCATCCGCAATGTCGCTATCAAGCCCTTGTTCTGTGCTTCCCGCACCAATGTAAAATCTCCACATGGACAAGCCGATGCCTTTTGGATTTCCATTTTCATCGACTTCCTGGCTAAACAGCCAATCGGCAATTTGATTTCTTTTCTCTTCCGGCCAATATTTTCCTACCATCTGACAGCGCCAAGCATCTGATGCCCCAAAGCCGTCAATTGTCTGCATTTCCTGATTCAAGTCTACTGAAATATTTCTCACCTTATTGTAAACAGGCGGTTCTGGAATCTCCAATTTGGAACTACATGCCGTAACTGAAAACAGTGTACAGATACCTAATATCTGCAAATATTTGCTATTTCTCATTTCTATAAAATTTAAGTTTGATCTCTTATGTTTATTAGTAATTAGGATTCTGTGTTACAGTACCAAAACTACGATCTATTTCCGATTGAGGAATGGGCCATACCAAATGTTTATTGATATCGAAGTTGATACCTTTGTTCTGTAGCTCTTTAAGGTTGCTCGTTTCATACTGATCCGTTGATTCATACATATTGTAACGAACAAAACTTCCATTCGGACCGAACAAACCAGCTATAACGGGTTGATTAGTGACCGGATCTATCTGTCTCCTAATATCAAACAGACGCAATCCTTCAAATGCCAGTTCCATTCTGCGCTCTTTCCAAATAGCATAAAGTATTTCGTTACCGGTTACAGTTCCTTTTTTCGGAGAAAGTTTTACTCGAGCACGAATGATGTCTACATCATCCATTGCTTCATCAAACATACCCAAGTGAAAAGCTGCTTCTGCACGCGTCAAATATATTTCTGCCAAACGGATAATTGGAGTATTCAAAGGAGCGTTATATCTTTTATCTTCCAATGTCCTACGAGTAGCGATAGGAATATAGTATTTACGGATTACACGCCCAGACTTATTCTGTGCCAAGTCAAATACATAAGTAGGGTTTAAATCCTCATCACCATATACAGCGTCACCACAAACCGTTATTGTACTGCGCCTTCTTATCTCATCTTCTTCCGAAAGATAACAATTTTCCAAATCGCTGGTGGGTACTCCCCATCCCCAACCATCCATAATGTCATTGGGGTCTTTACTGGGGAAATTTTCCAAACTTTCACCACGTCCTCCACAAAGTGTAGAAAGGGGATTGCCCAAAATCTTACCCACTTCAGGGCTTGTCTGAACTTCAATAAGCGATTCTATACCATTGTGATTATTGACGTTCCAAATATCCAGAAAATCAGGTTCTAGTTTACAGCCACTATTCATGATTGTGGTATCTGCATAATGATAAGCTTCTTTCCATTTTCCTTGATATAATGAAACTCTTGCTAATAATGCAGTACAAGTCCATACAGTAGCCCTACCTTTTCCTTCACTTCCATACGTAGTATTTACCATGTGAACGGCTGACTTAAGATCATTCTCTATTTGCTGATATATTTCTTCTTTACTAGAACGTCCTAGATTCATATCATTGGATGAAAGCATTTTAAGTACCAATGGTACACCCCCAAAATTGCCTACAAGATCCAAATAATTATATGCGCGACAAAATAGAGCTTCACCGACATAAGACTTTTTTTTGTCTTCAGAAATAGGAGCTTCGGGAATAGAGTTTATGGCAATATTACATGCCATAATATTCTTATATCTCTCCTTGAATAAATCTGTAAGATATCCCATTCTATTGGGAGTGATCAAGTATTCCGAAGCTGGACTGAATCCATCAGTAGATTGTCCGGTATTTCCCATCCAAGCATCATCGGTAGCCGTTTCATTTGTTATTCTGGTATGAGCTATCGGCTGCCAGTCATTATTCAACAATGCACGCTTATACAAGTCAATGACAAAGTCACGACATTCTGTATCTGTCTTAAAATAGTTATCCAAATCTTGAACACCTCTTTTTTCGTGTTCAATAAAATCTTCACAAGACATAAATCCCAATGAAGCCGCTATTATGAAAGCAAATATATTCTTTTTCATGATTTACAATCTATTAAAATGTTACATTTACACCTACTGAGTATATACGTTGTACTGGATAAGTCCATCCGCCAAATCCAAAACTCAACACACTACCTGAAACTTCGGGTTCAACGCCGTTATAGCCAGTTAAGGTAAACAAGTTTTGTCCTGCTATATATAATCTCAGTTTATTGACGCCAGGGATTTTCTTAAAAGTATACCCCAATTGTAAATTCTTTAGTCTTAAGTAAGAACCATCCTCTATGTAGAAAGATGAGAATTTGGTAAAGTTCTCATTATGATCTTGAGTAGATAAGCGAGGAACATAGTTAGAAGTTCCTTCACCGTGCCAAGCCATATCAAGTAAACCGCTCACCTTATTCACTTTTCCACCACTGCCGGCAGCATTGTACAATTCTTGAATATTCTGATTGACAAGATCATTACCGATACTGGCATAGAAGTTTGCCACTAAGTCAAAGTTCTTATAACCTAAGTTCAGATTAAGTCCCATTGTCATATCAGCCCATGGAGAACCAATCTTTGTACGGTCATCTGCATTCAATTGTCCGTCTCCGTTTATATCCTTAAATCGAATATCGCCAACTTGTGCGTTAGGTTGTAAGAACTGTCCTTTGTTATTAGTATGACGATTCACTTCAGTCTGATTCTGGAAGATACCGTCAGCCACATATCCATAGAAGAAAGCAGGCTCTTCACCTTCTATTGTCTTTGTCTTTTCACCATTTCCATACAATGGGTCTTTATCGCCTGTCAACTCTGTCATATTGACGTTGAAAGTAGTCAAGTTTAAAGTAGTTCCAAAGGTAAAATCTCCCCAACGGTCATTGTAGCTGATTGCCATTTCAAAACCTTTGGTACGCATAGAACCTACATTTGTCCAAATCTTGGCATCACCCGGGTAGCCGGAATAACTGGGATAAGCTTTCTGAAAAAGCATATCTTTGGTATTCTTTATATAATACTCAAAAGATCCCGTTAAACGATTATCAAATAATCCATAATCAATACCAAAGTTATAGTCTTCTACAGTTTCCCATTTCACATCCTCATTTTTAACCAAACTGGGGTAAACAGTATTCACCACATTATCGCCCAATACATAGTAACCTTGTCCTAATTGAGACATATAAACTCCTGAAGGTAGATTCTGATTACCTACACGCCCCCAACCTATTCTAAGTTTAAGGCTGTTAAGTACAGATTTTATACTTTCCATAAACGGCTCATTAGACATACGCCAAGCTATAGAAGCTGAAGGGAAAGAAGCCCATTTATTCTTGGACAGGAATTTGGAAGAACCATCCACGCGATAAGTAGCTGTAAGATAATACTTATCATTATAATTGTAAGTTAGTCTATCTAAATAAGACAAAATAGAAGTGGTAGAAGAATTACCTCCGGTCTGTGGATTGACGGTACCAGCATCCAATTCATGTAAATTATCTGAGTTGTTGGGCATTTTTTCATAGCTTCCCCACAAAGTAGTACTATTCCATTCTTCCAAGGTGTTACCTACCATAAAAGAAAAATTATGCTTATTTGCAAAAGTTTTTAGGTATGTCAATGTATTCTGCAAACTCCAATTACGATAAGTGGGTTTGTTACGCGTGAACTTGTTGTTCGTCTGAAATTCATGAGCTGCATCAATAACAAAATCCGGTGCAAACGTATTGGAAATTCGAGTATCTAAGTCTATAGAGAATTGAGATCTAAATATCAAATCTCTTATCGGCTTAATTTCAAGATAGGCAGAAGATGACAAAGCATAAGAATTATTACTTTGATTCCATCTGTGAACATAACCAACTGGATTCCAAATTTGAGAAGGAGAACGGGAATATACACTATATTCATTTTCAGTACCATTTAATTCATCCTCAGGTTTAAAAATGGGGGTAATAGGATCCACTCTGTCAAAGTCCGACCAATTAGTAGGATTCCCCCATGATTCATAACGCGGATTTAGTGAGAATCCAGCTGAAAAATACTTATTAAATTTATAATCATTGGTAAAACGAGCTGTAAATCGCTTATATCCTCCCTTCTGGTAGAAAGAATCTTGCTGAAAATAATTTAAACTAACCGAATACTTATTCTTCTCCGTTCCACCCTGTACACCCAAACTTGCATTCAATTGAGGGGTAAACTGACGAATACCCGCATCCCACCAATTTGTTGTTTTACCTGCAAAAGAAGCGGGATTTTCAAATTCCTCCGGATAGCCGGCCTGGCGGGCGGCTGTATTCAATATTTCAGCATACTCCACAGCATCTGCCATATTATAAGGATTTTTCATTTCCTGTACGCCATAATGCATATCGAGATAGAATGAAGGTTTGCCTTCCACTCCCTTACGAGTAGTAACCATAATAACTCCATTTGAGGCACGACTACCATAAATGGCACTGGCAGAAGCATCTTTCAAGACTTCAATGCTCTCAATCTCATTAGGATTAAGGAAATTGATTCCTTCGCCCATAGGAACCCCATCAACCACATACAATGGGTCAGTGGACAAGTTGATGGTAGAGAAACCTCTAATCAAAACCTTTGGCTGACCACCTGGATTCCCGGCTCCTACAATTGTTACACCAGCCACCTTTCCTTGAAGACTTTCGGTAGCATTGCTTACATTCATTGATCTCACTTCTTTTCCTTTCACAGAAGAGATGGAACTTGTTAAATCACTTTTTTTCTGTACGCCATAGCCTACTACCACCACTTCTTGAAGCAGCTCTGAATCTTCTACCAAAGTTACATTAATGACAGTTCTATTCCCTACCTTTTCTACAATGGTTTTGTAAGAGATAAAAGAAAATGACAGTTTGGAATCTATTCCAGCTACTGTTATACTGTATTGTCCATTCACATCAGATATACTACCATTGGTAGTTCCTTCTTCTTGGATATTAACACCTATCAGAGGCTCATTTTTGTCGTCAACAATAGTTCCTCGAACCTTTATCTGCGCATTAGCTGTAAGGCAGAAGAAGAAAACAACGAGAGAAAATATAATATTTCTTTTCATGACTATATACATGATTTAATGATTATTCTTTCAATAATTTAGCACGCGCAATCTCAGTATCAATAATGAATTTATAACTTCCCTTTTGATTTACCTTCAAATAAGGTTGGCTTGAACCCATATAATCAATAATACCATTTTCAAGTAAGCGCCAATATTTACTCCAGCCCGGATAGGTAATGGTTACATTAAGCTGGGTTTCGTTCAATATAAGAGTCCGTCCAAGTATATATGGATTTTCCGCGTCCGGTGTGAGTAGACAGTTTTTATTAGAGGGATCCCATCCGGCACCTTCAAATCCGTAACCACACATCGTGATATCAGGAGAATCGTGCACAGCTGAAGAAGGTATATAAGGAGTCACAGTATATGTTTGCTCTTTGGTATTTGCCACAATCTCATAGTATCCCTTTGTTGGTAGCACTATTGGTGCGGCAGAAGGACTATTTAGCAATTTACCGTTCTCTTCTGATACGCCAAAGCAGTGAGGTTCAAAAGCGCTCTCCTGTCCCAAAAAGTAGATTTCCTTATTATCACAATCCGCATAATATTTGAAAGTAAATATACCATTTGATTTTTTATGATAGAGCATCGGTACTCCACAAACGTCGGCTGTTAAATCAGTTCTCTTAGGAACATCGGCCAGGAACAAAGTAACCATTTCACTGGAAACAATATATTTAATTTTCTGTGTTTTCCTGTTAGCTTCTACAAAGTTATCAATTGCTGTTATTTTTAGTTCATACTCTTCCGGTTTGGATGGTAAAGAATAAGTTTTGTTGAAAGAGTACTCTTTCTCGCCGTTTAATTTGATTCTTTCCATGATACCCAATATCGGTTCTTCCACATATACTGAATCTAAGCCTGAATCATCAGTGACTTTAAAGGAAAGTGACAATTTCATCTTGCTTTCCAATAGCTGTACTGTTCCGTCTTGTGGTGATACATTTGAAAAATTAGGAGCATTAAAGTCTCCATCCAAATGTAATGTAAGCTCTTTGGTCACAACATTTCCAGAAACATCCTCCAGTGCAAGATTTACTTTATATACATCTTCATTTTTCGTATCCTTTGGTGCCAGAAACTCATAAGCCAACTCATATTCTGTAACTAAAGTATCTGTCGGGAATACAATTTCCTTATCCAGATAAAATTCTGGAATCACAATTTTCAAAGACTTAAGGCCTAAATCATCTTTTAAATCAGCCTTAATCACAAACTTTCTGTTGGGATTAGAATACAATTCATCACGCAACACTTTTATTTCCGGGGCATCAGATGTAGGATAGGAGATACCCTCATCGTCCGAACATCCCATAAAGCAAAGCAGCATTAATAATGCTGATAATCTAAATAAACTCTTCATAATATTAATATTGTTGTTAACTAATAGTTTATTTCTAAGTGAATTACTGTACAGGGAAATGTGTCGATTTTGGCACATCCCCGTACAATAAGAGCAATCACATCCTGAACACTTGTTTATTCACATCAAGTCTTTTCACCTTTTCATAATATTCTTCTGCTAATTCTTCCTCTCCTATACCACTATATCCTAATGCCATAACATAATAGCAATGAACCTTGTTACGTACATTCAGGTCATCCTCCCAGATCGCAAGCTCTGGTAAGGATACTGCGAAATAATCGATTTTGCATTCATCGAAGAGATGCTTCTTGCCGTGGTCTATCAGCTTGTTGAAGCGGCTACGTGCTTTGCTCTCTTCTCCTAATGCCCTCCAGGCAAGTCCTTGATAGAAAATCTTGTCAGGTTGTTGGTCATTGTAATAGAATGCTTGTTGAGGCTCGCTGGAACCTTGTGTTGCTTTCATTAAGTATTTTATGGATTCGGCTTCGTTGCCCAGCTTTTGGTAGGCTATTCCTTTATAGTAGTCTACCTCATTCTCTTCGGCGTTGATCAGTTTACCCTCACCTAAATTATGCGGATAATGATCTGTCTCTTTTAAAAGACTGATGGCTTCAAGATATCGCTTTTCCTTAATAGCTTTTTTGGCAAGTTCTACCCGACAGAGAATATATTGCCCTGTAACTTTACCTTCGCCACCTTCCCACGGATGGAACTTCCGTGCGGCTATCAGTTCTCTTGCCTTTTCATAGTTGCCTAATTGATTATAGAGGGTTATTCGTTCTATGCATAAGTCATCCCGCTGTGCCACCAGTTCCAAATGTGCCTCTAGAAAGGTCAGGCGTTCTGCATGGGCTCGTCCCATTTTCTTATATAGTTGATCCAGCTCCATAAAGATGCGTGAGTCCGTTTGGTCCAGTTCAAATGCTTTCTCCAACAATCGGCATGCTTCTTCTTTCCTGCCTTTTTTGTTGTAATAAGCCAATGAAAGGTTGCGCAGAGCTGTAGGGAACTGATTATTTATCTCTACTGATTTCTCCCAGCATACAGTAGCTTCTTCATAACGGCGGTGTGCATACCAGAAGTTCCCCAGATAATAAGGAGCCTTGAAATCCTCTGGATTCATCTTCATAGCATCTGTTAGTACATTGACTTCATCGATTCTGTTTGGAAAACACTTGTCAGGAGATAGGCTTTGTGCCTTCTTATACCATTTCTGGGCTGTTTCTTTATCTCCTGCCATTGATGCAAAGTATCCTAACATATAAGCAGCTATTGGATAAATATTGGTTTGTTCGTCTATATAAGTATGCATAATCCGGGAAGCTTCTTCATACATTCCTGCGGATGAAAAATCAAATGCATATTCAATATAGTTGTGTACACTACCGTTGAGGATACTTAGCATTTCCTGCAATTCTACCGGATTGCTTTCAATGAAATATTTTTCAAATCGGCATCCCAAATTAAACTTATCGACAATCAATGATTCCTCAATAAATTTCAAGGCTTCTTCAGTCTTTCCTGAATGTCTCAGGATAGAAGCTTTTAACTGGCGTGCTTTATGATTATGCCAGTTGTGGATGAGAGCCAGATCTATATGTTCCAAAGCGGCAGTCCAATTCTCTCTGATACAATCTATCTGTGCCACACCAAAGTAGCCTGCATCTCTCCAAGCCGCATTCCATGTGGCTTTATAATAGGCACTATATGCATCATCATACTTACCCTGCATCTTCAGGCTCCACCCCAGATTATAATAGGGTTCTCCATCATAAGGATTAGGATTACGCTCTGTTAATGTTTTTATGGCTGTACGGAAATACTGTTCAGCTTCTTCAAATTTACCTCGGCGCATATTCAGCAACCCTACGGCATTATTGCAACGTATATCTCCCGGTTCTCTTTCCAATGCTTCCATGTAGTAAGCCATTGGGTCATAGGTCGCATGCCGATATTGCTCCAGATGTAACCCAGTCAGGAATAATTGCTCTATGGAAGCTATCTCCTTGGGTTGTTTGGCTGCCTTAGCAGCATCCGGAGTTGGTTTTATTTCAGGCTTATCAGCTTTATATTTCAAAAGTAGTTTGCCATTGTTATCATACAAGGATAAAATAAGGTTTTCGGGTAACTCTTTTGTTATATTTATCTGACTTTTAAAGATATTTTCTGGCGAAAGTGTGGTTATTTTGTCAAATAACACCTTTCCTGTTATATCTTTTAATTCTATTTTGATGTTTTCTTGCTTACCGGTTGCATATACAATGATGTATGCGGTGTTATCTGCAACATCCAGATTCAAAATGAAATCTTTGGTCGCATTCTTTACATATCCCACTTCACTATATGGCAGGAAGTATTGCTTCCATGACTTTTCCTCATAAGGTTGTAACCATGTGAAGTCAGGCTGATTATCTGTATAAACACCTGTCATCAATTCGATGTAAGGCCCATCTTCATCAGTAAGGTTTCTGTCCCATGCAATACCAAAATCACCATTTCCCCAAGTCCATTGTTTCTTTCCCGGTGAGAGGTGATGATCGGCTACATGTAATAATCCTGCCTGTATATGTTCTTCATATCCGCCTACAAAGTCATAGTGTGATTTAATGGCCATGTATGAAGTGGGAACAGGGATATTCTTATATTTGGAAATATCGACACCTTCCGAATAGTCCTGTTTGTAATATATGCCTGTAGCTATAGGAAAATTGGATACATCTCTTTTCCCATGATCGAAAACAGCATGTACATCGGGTGGAAAAACCGAGTGATAGTGGTCGTTCACAACAACGGCAGGGTTCGCCCACCAAAGGAAAGTTTGGGGGAACGGAGTTCGGTTATAAACCTTCACATTAATTTCCAGATAAGCTTTGTCCGGATGAAGTGTGAATCCCTGCATCCCTTTCGTATTGAACATACGCTCTACTTCATTGCACCAGACCGTTTTACTACCGTCTGCATTTTCTTCAATCATACAGTCGGTAGGTAAGTATGTACTTGGACGATGATGCTGAGGCCAGTTGAATTCAATTCCGCCTGATATCCAAGGACCGGTCAAACCTACTAAGGCTGGTTTAATGACTTGGTTGTAGTAGACAAAGTGACGTTTCTTCACTTTGTCATAAGCCATTTGTACTCGCCCTCCCAATTCCGGCAAGATCATAATTTTAAGGTATTCGTTTTCGAGGAAGTAGGCCTGATAGTCTTTTTCTTTTTTCTCGTCGCATATCTTTTCTACGACAGGATAAGGGTAAACTACTCCTGAACTTCCTTGATAAACACGCTTTTCCAGAAAGATGGGATTTTTTTCTTCCTCTCCGATTTCATAAGTCGGAAGTTTGATTGTTTCTTTCCAAACTTTCACAATTCCTTTTTCTGAGAGGGTCGGTTTAATTAAATATTCTGTAATTTTCTCCATAAGGTATTTATTGTTTTTTTAGACAATAAGGGTAAGTTAAGCGATGATTTCTTGTCATCGTTTAAGTAAGATGTAATTCAATAAATGATATGTTGTTTTTAACTAGTTAATTCTTTCTCAATGCTTTCCAGTGATTTCCCTTTTGTTTCGGGTAATTTGATTTTGATGAATACAAATCCGAGAATACAGATGATTCCGTACAACCAGAAAGTACCATAGGCACCTAATCCGGAATTTAATAAAGGGAATGTATATGTCAGTACAAAACAAGCTGCCCAAAGAGAGAAGGTGGATACTGCCATTGCCATACCACGGATACGGTTTGGGAAGATCTCAGATAATACGACCCATGTAACGGGAGCAAGTGTCATTGCATAGCATGCTATAGCTAATACAACCATAATTAGTACGGCCATTCCGGTTATATTGAGGTAGTAACATATGCCCATGATGATATAAATGATGGCAAGCCCTGAAGCTCCGAATAACATAAGGGAGCGTCTTCCCAACTTATCTACAGTGTACATACCTACAAAAGTGAATATTACGTTCGTCACTCCTGTTACTACAATATTGAATAGGATATCAGAAACACCGTAACCTGCAGCTGCAAAGATTTCCTGGGCATAATTAAACACTACGTTTAGTCCGCACCACTGCTGGAAGGCTGCAATAACGATGCCTATTAATAATATTCCCGGTATCTTGCCTTGAAAAAGCAGGCGGATATTTAACTTCTCTTTGGTGACATTTATAACTGTTTTAATGCTTTCAATTTCTTTTTTGGCATATTCTTTTCCACCTATGTGGCTCAAGATATTTTCAGCTTTACCGTATTGTAATTTTGTAGCCAGCCAACGGGGACTTTCGGGAATGAAGAATATAAGGATAAAAAAGAGTCCCGAAGGTACTACTTCTGCCCAGAACATCCAACGCCATCCCATTTGCCCATTCCATGTTTCCAGAATATTTTCGCCGGGAACTACCGGGTCAGCGATCAACCAGTTGACGAACTGGGCTGCCAGAATACCTAATACGATTGTCAATTGATTGATCGATACAAACTTCCCTCGTACATGGCTGGGTGATACCTCGGCTATATACATGGGAGATAAGTTGGAAGCAATGCCGATGCCAATACCACCGAATATGCGGTAAAAGATAAACCAATTGAGGTCATTGACAGCTCCTGTACCTATTGCAGAAACGGTAAAAGTGATAGCTGCTATTATCATCAAAGGTTTGCGCCCATATTTATCAGATAAGCTACCTGCAATTGTTACCCCTATTAAACAGCCGAGAATGGCACTGCCATGACCCATCCCTGCATACCGGGAGAATTCTCAATTGCAAAGAAGATTTCATAGAATGGTTTGGCACCTCCAATGACTACCCAATCGTATCCGAAGAGTAGCCCTCCCATGGCAGATACCAGCGAAATAAGTAATAGGTAAAAATTGTTGCTAAATGGTTTTGTTTTCATGATATACGATTTATTGTATGGCAAATGTATGCCATTAAACTTAATAAAAAAATGCAGATTGTTATCAATTTAATGTATAATCTTATTATATTTATGGCTGTAAATGCTTGAATGCATTGCTTGAATAAGCATTCATGTAAAATACTACGATATATATGTAAAATACTACCAAAATCAGATACTATGGAAAAGGTTGCAGAAGGTTTTAAAGGAGAGAAGGCTATCGTTACACCTTATAATATACGTAACCTTCAACGAGAGAATAATATTACAAAACAATTATTCGTCAGTCATATTGGATACTATCCTCATGCAGAAAATCATTTTAGGGAAAGGGAAAAAGGGACTAACGAGAATGTCTTTATATATTGTGAGAGTGGTTGCGGTTGGGTTAGTTATAAAGGTGAGAAGTATATCCTGACTAAAAATCAGGCTTTTATATTACCGGCTAATGAGCAACATGCATATGGAGCGGACGAAGTGAATCCCTGGAGTATCTATTGGCTACATTTCTGTGGCGAGGGCGTGGCTATGTTCTCCTCCATAATAGGTAAGGCTATATCTTTGGAGGAGTCGGATAAGAGCCGTTATGATGATCGCTTTCAACTATTTGAAGAAATGTATCAGAACTTGGAAATGGGATATAGTCCTGAGAACTTGGAATATGTTAGCTTTTGCCTGATGCATTTTCTGGCTTCTTTGAAGTATATTAATCAGTTCAGAGAAATAAAGAAGGTGAGAGAAACGGATTTTATACAGAAGAGCATTTCCTTTATGAAAGAGAATATGGAGAATAAGATTACGCTGGAGGATATAGCTCAGCATGTGGGCTATTCCGCATCTCATTTCAGTGCATTGTTTTCGGAGAGAACTTCTTATGCTCCAATGGAATATTATAACCAATTAAAAATTCAACGTGCTTGTTCGTTCTTGCAATTCTCCGATCTAAAAATCAAAGAGATTGCTTTCCGTCTAGGGTACTACGATCAATTCCATTTCTCGAAAGCTTTTAATAAAGAGATGGAAATTACTCCTAAAGAATATAGGAGGAGATATAAATAACCCGTTGGCGGGATTAGAGGCTGTCAGCATCCTGTCAGAGTCGTATCAGAGAGGAATCAAATCCCTATTTGCTCCGTACCATCTTCGGATAGAGGTACTTCTGACCGAATTTACTACGGAGTTGGTACGGATCGGATACTGCCCAAACCCGGTCCTGGTCTCTATTCGGGCACGGGGAGGAGGCCGTTAATTCCGCCAACGGGTATAAATAACTTCGGATATAATGTGAAATGCGCCCTAAAAGTTTGCTACAGACTTTTAAGGCGCATTTTGTAATAAAGAAAAATTAGTTTTGCTAGGCTTTAGCTTTTGGAAGAGCTTAACCTCTTTTTATATACAATTACCATTATCATAATACCTATCACCATTAGAGCCAGTGCTGCATAAGCAATACCTTCTGTTACATGCAAGCTCTTCGGATCAAAGCGCATTTCAATGGTGTGTTTTCCAGCAGGTACATACATGGAGCGCAGGATATAGTCTGCACGGGCAATGTCGGCAGGTTCTCCGTCGATGGTAGCTATCCAGCCGTCCGGATAATAGATTTCGGAGAATACGACTACACCATCCTTTGAATTATTTGTTTCATAAACCAGACGGTTCGGTTCGTAATTCGTCAGGCGTACACTGGAAAGGCTGTCTTTATGAACGGTGGTAACACCTTTCAGAATATCTTTGAAGCGTGTATCTACTACGGCAGTTTCCGTTGGAAGTATAGTATTCAATGCATCTATTTCCTGATTTGCATTATCCACATATTCCACTTTATCTACGAACCATGCATTGCCGTAAGCATACGGGTTTTCGATAGGCACTGTCTGTCCTTGTCCGGCAGGAAAGATAAAATACTTCGTATTCAGCATGTTCAGGATGCGGAATTTGGAAGCATCTACGCTGTCCATTTCTCCGCCTGCGGTGGCAATAACCCGATAGGTGGCTTGCATTTCAGGAGAAATGTGCCGTTCGATCATCTCCTGATAACGACGCAACTTGGCAGCATGATATCCGCCCACACTCTTGTGCCAGTAGGAAGTATTATTCTCGTTGAATGCATCTCCGGAGAAATTCAGTACACGGTAGTTCGGATCAGTGTCCTGCAGGATGATTTCGTCAGCTTTCGTTTTTTTGAAAGTATCAACTTGGGTAGAACGTGGAACGAATTGATCATCGTGCAGATAGCGCTTGTTGACTCCCCACATATCGACCACGCAAAGAATGGCAATGCCTGCAATAATATAGGGTTTCTTTAATTTTCCACTATAGTAAAGCCACAACAGTGCACAACCAATTACGATAATAATGAAGCTACGCAGTGCATCGGCACTAACCATTGCAGCACGCATTTCCGCCATATTAGAGAGGATGCCGGACAGCTCGTTTGCAGGAATCATTTGCTGATTGACCGCATTCTGTAGCATTTGTGCTTCCTTTGCAGGGATGAAAGTTGAGCTGAAAGCTCCGGGAATAATGGCTAATATCAAGGCTACGCCAGCAGTAAGTGCCAAGCTGACACCTATAAACTTCATCTTCTTCTTGAGTATCTCTGGTTCATCCAGAATCTTTTTCAGCGCAAAGATAGCTAGTAGTGGAATTGTAAATTCTGCAATAACGAGAATGGACGATACGGCACGGAACTTACTATACATAGGTATATAGTCGATGAAGAAATCAGTCAGTGGCATGAAGTTCTTGCCCCATGAAAGAACAATGGAGAAGAATGTAGCTCCGACTAATGCCCATTTCAATGGACCTTTGACTATAAAACAACCCAAGATAAAGAGGAAGAGTACAAAAGCACCTACATATACAGGACCTGAGGTCATCGGCTGGTCACCAAAGTATTGGGGTAATTGCTGGTATAGTCCGGAATAGGTTGGATTGGCTTTTTCCATGGCTGTCTCATTCAGGATGAGAGGCACGGAGGCACCACCTTTAAAGTTAGGCACTAACAAGGTCCAGGTTTCGCCGATACCATAGCTCCATTGAGTGATGTAGTCACGATCCAGTCCGCTACTGGTTTGTTTGGCTGCATCACCGGTTTCTACAAGCTCGCTTTTACCGCGCATGGTTTCTTTGCTGTACTGGTAAGTGTGATACAGGTTTGATAGATTGACGGATATGCCAATCAATGCAGCTACTACAAGCACACCACTGGCTTTAAAGAATTGTGGCAAGGTCTTGTTGCGCCATGCATCTTCAAAATAGGCTCCTGCAATGAAGAGGATGACGAACAGGAAGTAATAACTCATCTGTACGTGGTTCGACAGAATTTGCAGGGCAATGAACAATGCTGTAACGATACCTCCTGCCAGATATTTACCCCGGTATGCCAGTACGATACCTGCTATCGTGGGCGGTATATACGCCAGTGTGATAAACTTCCAGATGTGTCCGGCAGATATCAGAATGAAGAAGTAGGACGAGAATGCCCACATTAATCCGCCTAACCCTGCCAGCCATGTAGGTATGCCGAATGCACGCAGCAGGATGAAGAAGCCCAGCATCAGAATAAACGTCAGGTTGACATATGTGGGTAAAAATAGTCGGTACACTTTCTGCACCCATGTCAGCGGTTGAGTTGAATCGTAGCTGGGGGCTATCTGGTAAGTCGGCATACCACCGAATAGGGAGTTAGTCCAGCGCGTATACTCACCGGTTTCCTGGCGATACAAGCTTGCTTCTTGTCCGGCACCTGCACCGGCAGCCGTGTCATGTTGGAAAAGAATGCGGTCTTCTATATCCGCCGGAAAGAAGTAGGCGAACGAAAGTACTGCAAACGTAAGAATGACCAGGAGGTCAGGGAGGAGCTTTTTCATAAAAACGAAGTCTTTATGAAATGAAGAATGAAGAATGAAAAATGAAAAATTACCATGCGGCATTACAGCGCAGCCAATTCTTCATTCTTCATTCTTCATTCTTCATTTCGTTATTAATAGCGATAGTGTTCGGCTTTATACGGTCCGTCTACAGTTACACCGATATAGGCGGCTTGCTCGGGAGTCAGCTTCGTCAGCTTCACACCGATTTTCTCAAGGTGCAGACGTGCTACCTCTTCATCAAGGTGCTTAGGCAAACGGTAAACACCGGTTTCATACTTCTTGTTGAACAACTCAATCTGAGCTAATGTCTGGTTGGTGAATGAGTTACTCATAACGAATGACGGGTGACCGGTAGCACAACCCAGGTTCACCAGACGACCATCGGCTAATAGAATAATGCTGTGTCCGTCGGGGAAATAATAGCGGTCTACCTGTGGCTTGATATTCACACATTTGATGCCGGGGTAATGCTTAAGAGCATCCACCTGGATTTCATTGTCGAAGTGACCGATATTGCAGACAATTGCCTGGTCCTTCATCTTCTCCATGTGATCGATGCGGATGATGTCGATATTGCCTGTTGTAGTAACAAAGATATTACCTTGTGTACAAGCCTCTTCCATAGTTACTACCTCAAAGCCTTCCATTGCAGCTTGCAGGGCGCAGATCGGGTCTACTTCCGTAACCAGTACACGGGCACCGTATGAACGCATGGAATGTGAACATCCCTTACCTACATCGCCATAACCGCAAACCACTACTACTTTACCGGCAATCATTACATCTGTGGCACGTTTGATACCATCGGCCAAAGATTCACGGCAACCATAAAGATTATCGAATTTAGACTTCGTCACTGAGTCGTTCACATTGAATGCCGGGAACAGCAATTTCCCTTCTTCCTGCATTTGATACAAACGGTGTACACCTGTCGTAGTTTCTTCTGAAACGCCACGCATTTCGGCAGCTACGCGATGCCAACGGGTAGGATCTGCAGCCAATACACACTTCAGGATAGCATTCAGTTCTATTTCATCTTCCGCATGGACTTCTTTATCCAGAATAGAGGCAGTGCTTTCGGCTTCGTACCCTACGTGTATCATCATGGTAGCGTCACCGCCATCGTCAACGATTACCGTAGGACCTTTGCCGCCGGGGAAGTTCAACGCCTGAAGCGTACACCACCAGTAATCAGCCAGTGTTTCACCTTTCCAGGCAAATACGGGAACACCACTTGCAGCGATAGCAGCAGCAGCATGGTCTTGAGTCGAATATATGTTACATGAGCACCAGCGTACTTCGGCGCCCAGTGCCACGAGGGTTTCAATCAGTACCGCCGTCTGGATGGTCATATGCAGGGAACCCATTATACGAGCACCTTTCAACGGTTTTGTTTCTCCATACTTTTCGCGAAGAGCCATAAGGCCGGGCATTTCTTGTTCTGCCAGATCGATTTCCTTGCGACCGAAGTCAGCAAGCGTAATGTCTGCCACCTTGTAGGGCAGAGTAGAGAATAATTCTTTAGACATATTAATTAATGATTTAAAATAAAAAGTGATGCAAAGATAGAACATTCTGATTAGTAGGGCAAAAGCTATTGTTTTTTTTTAAATAAAAGCTCGCAATATATGTTGATATAATTGAAAAGAATAGTATATTTGTTGCCCGAATGTAACACTCAACAACATATCGGCCTTGAAATGAAGGACTATAAAGATAAAACAAAAGAAGAACTACTGGAGATTATCCGGAAATTAGAGGAGCAATTGGAAAATCGTACTCTTCCGGATTCTTCATGCCAGGATGAAGACTTGGAGCGCTTCCGTAAGCAATACGGTAAAGAAATTCTGGACGCTATCCCGGATATGTTGACTGTTTTTGATTATAATCTGGATTATATAGAACTACTGTCCTCTCCTGATACCAATCATGTAGAGGGATTATCCGGTGAGGATAAGTCACATCCTAATCTGAAAGATATAGTACCGGAATCAGAATACCGCAAAATCCGGGCGAATATGGAGAAAGTGATGCGTACCGATTGTCCCAGCATAGGAGAACATTCATTGTGGTTTGAAGGAGAGATGCATCATTATGAAAATCTGGTATGTCCTTTGGGAGATAAATATTTATTATGTATGTGCCGGGATGTGACGAGCCGGGTGAATGCGCTACGTGAACTGGCGGCTGCTCGTGTAAAGGCTGAAGAGTCCGATCGATTAAAATCTGCGTTTCTTTCAAATATGAGTCATGAAATCCGTACTCCATTGAATGCGATTGTTGGATTCTCAAGGTTGGTTATTGATCCGGGGCACGAAGGAGACAAGGAGGATTATTGCAATATTATCGAGAAAAATTCGGAATTGTTGTTGTGTTTGTTTAATGATATTCTGGACTTGTCTGAAATGGAATCAGGGACTTTGGAATTTGTTCGTGAGAAGGTGAACCTTTATCATGCCTGTCTTGAAGAATATGACAATCATAGGTTGAAAGTAAATAAAGGCGTGATATTGATACTGGACGATGTGGATGAGGAGCTGTGTGTGATGGGAGATCGAATGCGCATTATGCAGGTATTGATGAATCTGTTGAGTAATGCTGCTAAATTTACTCCTACCGGAGAAATACATTTTGGTTATCAGTTACGCGGCAATATTGTACAGTTCTACGTAAAAGATACGGGTATTGGTATTCCTGCCAACCGGGTGGCGAAGATTTTCGAACGCTTCGGCAAGATTAATAACTTTGCACAAGGCACCGGGCTGGGGCTGACTGTTTCCCGTATGTTGGTGGAACGGATGGGTGGACGCATTTGGGTACGTTCCGGCGAAGGAATAGGAACGACATTCTTCTTTACGCTACCGCTGGGATAATTGAGGATTACGAAATTAAGCATAAAAAACAGGCTGCAACTTAATAGTGCAGCCTGTTTCTTTATGTTGAATTTTTTAGATTATCTCGATTCCTTGTTCCTTGCAAAGTTGTAATCCTACATCTTTCAATTTGAACTTCTGTATCTTACCACTTCCCGTCATTGGGAATTCGTCAATGAAGAATACATATTTCGGTATCTTGTAACGCGAGATCTTGCCTGTGCAGAAGTCGCGTACATCCGATTCGTGTATATCTGCCCCTTCCTTCAGTATGATGAAAGCACCTACTTCTTCACCATATTTTTTTGATGGAATTCCGGCAACTTGTACGTCCTTCACGCCTTCCAGTTTATAAAGGAATTCTTCTATTTCACGTGGGTAGATATTCTCGCCACCACGGATAATCATATCTTTGATGCGTCCCGTGATACGATAGTTACCATCTTCATCTTTTACTCCGAGGTCACCGGAATGGAGGAAGCCGTTCTTATCAATGACTTCGGCCGTGGCTTGCGGATTCTTGTAGTACCCTTTCATATTGTTATAGCCCCGGTTACACATTTCACCTTGTACACCTACCGGGCATTCTTCTCCGGTTTCAGGATCGATAACCATGACTTCGGTATGTTCAAAATCATGTCCTACAGTATTGCAACGCACATCGAATGGGTCGTCAATGCGTGAGGCTGTCATACCCGGCGATGTTTCTGTCAAACCATATACACTCGTAACTTTCATATACATCTTTTCTTCCACCTGTTTCATCAGTTCCACAGGGCAGAGCGAACCTGCCATGATGCCTGTGCGCAGGCTGGACATATCGAACATATCGAACATGGGATGATGCAACTCGGCAATAAACATGGTGGGCACACCGTACAGGGCTGTGCAGCGTTCTTTATGTATAGAGGCAAGAACTACTAGCGGGTTGAAGCGCTCTACCATGACTTCCGTGCAACCGTGAGTCAGACAGTTCATTGTGGCAAGCACTACACCGAAACAGTGGAACAGAGGTACACAGACACATAGTTTGTCATTGGCTGTGAACTTCATATGCTCTCCCGTCAGATAACCATTATTGGTAATGTTATAGTGGGTGAGCATAACTCCTTTCGGAAAACCAGTGGTACCTGATGTGTATTGCATATTCACTACATCATGGCAGGTTACCTGACTTTTCAGATTATTCAGACATTCGTCTTCCACATTGTTACCCAGTAGGAGAATTTCAGCCGTATTGTACATACCGCGATGTTTCTCTTGGCCTACGTAAACAACGTTGCGCATGTGTGGGAAACGTTTGCTTTTCAGGTGTCCGCGTTCGCAGTTTTTCAATTCCGGCAGCATGGTATATGTCATTTGCACGAAGTCGCTGTCCTTTTCACCGTTCACGATGCAGAGGGTATGCATATCTGAATTTTCGCACAAGTATTCCAGTTCGGCTTGTTTGTAATTGGTGTTTACGGTTACATAGACGGCACCGATTTTGGCACAGGCATACAGTAGCGTAAGCCAGTCGGGGACGTTGGCAGCCCATATACCTACATGGGTTCCGCGTTCTACACCAATAGAGATTAGTCCTTTCGCCATGTCGTCTACCCGTCGGTTGAACTGGCTCCAGGTGAAGCGCAGGTTGCGGTCGGAATAAACAATGTATTCTTTATCGGGCGTAGTCTCTGCCCAGTGCTCCAGCCATTGGCCGAGTGTTCTTTCGTAAAGCATAAATGAAGTGATAATATTATAAAAGTGATAGGATGGTAAGATGGTATGGTGATAAGATTAGAATAGTAATCCTATCATTCTACCATCTTACCATCCTACCATCCTTAAATGGGTGTATAGATTACTGCAAGAATTTTTGCTGCTTTGCCTTCGTAAGCATGCACGTGGTGCGGAACGATGGAGTCATAATAGATGCTGTCTCCTTCTTCAAGCAAGTATGTATTTTTGCCATAACTGATTTCCATAATACCTTCCATAACCATAATAAACTCTTCACCTTCGTGTGAGGAGAGTACGAAATCGCTGTCTTCCGTAGCGGCTACGTCGATGATGAAAGGTTCCATGTGGCGGTCTGCTTTCGACTTGGACAGGGAATGATATTCCATGTGCTTGCGGCTCTGGATAGCATTGTTAGAGAAACTAATGGTGTCCTTGGATTCCGTTTTGCGGCAGATAGCAGGACCTGTTTCGTCCTGGTCGTCAAGGAAAGTTCCCAAGCGTACACCTAGTACGCGGGCTATCTTGATGAGTGGAGCCAATGAAGGCAAATCGATGTTGTTTTCAATGCGTTCAATCTGTTCTACGGCTAAGCCGGAACGTTCGGCCAACTGCTCAATACTGATTGACTGGCTTTCACGGAGCGACTTGATTTTTTCTCCGACAATCTTGCTTGTATCCATAATTGATAATGTTTTTCGCCTATTAGGTTATAAATTGTATTGTTAAACTGCAAAAATAAAACAAACTTTTACTTGATGCAACAATACACGGAGAAAAGTTTAGTGTCCGGATAAAAAGAGATTGTATCTTCTTTATGTCTCTTCTGTAAAAGGAAGACAGGAGATTTGTCATTCTGACACTTTGTATTTTCTGTTGGCTGAGAATGCGCTATATCCGTCCAATGCCCATACGCACGAAAGCAAGCAAATAAAAATCAGCAAATAGCAGACTGATAGTATAATATCGAAATACTTACATCTTTTTTAGATTGAAATATCTCCTCAAAAGTACACTTATAAGTCTTCATCATGACGCAAACTAGTGTTTTATCTGTAAGTAGTAAGTCTTTTACCCGTAAGTAGTAAGTGTTTTGCTTATAAGTAGTAACCTTTTCACCCGTAAGTAGTAACCCTTTTCTGCATAAAACACTCGAAAATGCGGAAGAATATACGGGAATAGAGTATTCTTATTCTTTATTTATTCATGGAATATCCTGGAATGCAATTTTATAAAAAGACGTGTGTCAGATAAATCGGGCATATAGTGTCAATCTGATATAGAAAGCTGTGAATATGTAAATCTAGGAAATAATTCTAGAAAGTGCATGTTTAGCTTGAAATATGTCTTCTGTGGAAGTCATAATAGGAGGAAAATATGTCTTGTGTAGTCTCTGTGCTTATTTGTTGTATAAGGATCAGAGACATTTGAAAACAAAAAAGGGAAGCTTTTTAACGGCTTCCCTTCTTTAATGCTTTGCTGCAAGTAACGGATTACTTACGCAGACCGAGCTCTTTAACGATGGCACGATATCTTGCGATGTCGCGATCCTTCAGGTAGTTCAGCAACGCACGGCGTTTTCCTACCAACATTGTCAAGGCTCTTTCAGTACTATAATCTTTTCTGTTGAGCTTCAGGTGCTCAGTCAGGTGAGAAATACGGTATGAAAACAAAGCTATCTGGGCCTCAGCTGAGCCAGTATCAGTGTTAGACTTTCCGTACTTGCCAAAGATTTCTTGCTTTTTAGCAGCGTCTAAATACATAACTTTTAATTAAATTGATATATTAATATTCTCTTAAAGAGGCTGCAAAGATAGAGATAATCTTTTATACTGCAATGATATTCAATGAAATTTTTCTCTTGCTGCAACTATATCTAATGCAAAATTCGTACCTTTGCACCCAAATATATAGGTATTGTATGCAAAATATTAGAAACATTGCAATCATTGCCCATGTTGACCATGGGAAAACGACGCTTGTCGATAAGATGCTCTTGGCAGGAAATCTTTTCCGCAGTAATCAGAGCACAGGTGAATTAATGCTGGATAACAACGACTTGGAACGTGAGCGAGGGATAACGATCCTTTCTAAAAACGTTTCTATCAATTACAAAGGAACAAAAATCAATATCATTGATACTCCGGGACACAGCGACTTCGGAGGTGAGGTGGAACGTGTGTTGAATATGGCGGACGGATGTATCCTGTTGGTGGATGCTTTCGAAGGTCCGATGCCCCAGACACGTTTCGTGTTGCAGAAAGCTCTGCAGATTGGTCTGAAACCCATTGTTGTAGTGAACAAGGTAGACAAACCGAACTGTCGTCCGGAAGAGGTATATGAAATGGTGTTCGACCTGATGTTCAGTCTGAATGCTACAGAGGATCAGCTGGATTTCCCCGTTATCTACGGTTCTGCAAAGAACAACTGGATGAGTACGGACTGGAAGACTCCTACTGATAATATCTTCGCATTGCTGGACTGTATTGTAGAGAATATACCGGCTCCCACGCAGTTGGAAGGTACTCCGCAGATGCTTGTAACTTCTCTGGATTATTCTTCTTATACCGGACGTATTGCCGTAGGTCGTGTACATCGTGGTACGCTTAGAGAGGGTATGAATGTATCTTTGGCCAAGCGTGATGGAAGTTTTGTGAAATCCAAAATCAAGGAACTGCATACATTTGAAGGTATGGGACGTGCGAAGGTATCGGAAGTTTCTTCCGGTGACATCTGTGCGTTGGTAGGTATCGAAGGCTTTGAAATCGGTGATACGATCTGCGACTTTGAAAACCCGGAAGCATTGCCACCTATCGCTATTGACGAACCGACTATGAGTATGTTGTTCGCCATTAATGATTCTCCTTTCTTCGGCCGTGATGGTAAGTTCGTGACTTCTCGTCACATTCACGACCGTCTGATGAAGGAACTGGATAAGAACCTTGCTCTGCGTGTGCGTAAGAGTGAGGAAGATGGAAAATGGGTGGTTTCTGGTCGTGGTGTACTTCATCTTTCCGTATTGATTGAGACTATGCGCCGCGAAGGTTATGAACTTCAGGTAGGCCAGCCACAGGTTATCTTCAAGGAGATTGACGGTGTGAAATGTGAGCCGATTGAAGAGCTGACTGTGAATGTGCCCGAAGAATATGCCAGCAAGATTATTGATATGGTAACCCGTCGTAAGGGTGAAATGGTGAAAATGGAGAATGCAGGCGAACGTGTGAACTTGGAATTCAATATGCCGTCACGTGGTATCATTGGTCTGCGTACGAATGTACTGACTGCTTCTGCCGGTGAAGCTATCATGGCACACCGTTTCAAAGAATACCAACCGCATAAGGGAGATATCGAACGTCGTACCAACGGCTCCATGATTGCCATGGAAACAGGAACGGCTTTTGCTTATGCTATTGATAAATTACAGGATCGTGGTAAATTCTTTATCTTCCCGCAAGAAGAGGTATATGCCGGACAGGTGGTAGGTGAACACTCTCACGATAATGACTTGGTAATTAACGTTACGAAATCCAAGAAGTTGACGAATATGCGTGCTTCCGGTTCGGATGATAAAGTTCGTCTGATTCCACCCGTACAGTTCTCACTGGAAGAGGCTTTGGAATATATCAAGGAAGATGAGTACGTAGAGGTTACGCCAAAGGCGATGCGTATGCGTAAAGTGATTCTGGACGAAATAGAACGTAAGCGTGCAAATAAGAACTAAAGTTGTTTGTAAATAGATAGAGAAGGAGTGCTTCACTGTAATGGTGGCACTCCTTTTCATTTATACGTTACTTGCAGGAAATGATTAATCTATAAATCTGATCTTTTCTGCATTTCTAGGTTTGGCAGAGGGAGTTTCATCCGGATAACCGAATGCGATACAATAGAGTAATTGATATCCTTCGGGAATATCCAGCTTCTTCAGATATTCGGCTGCTTCCGGTGTTGATGTCATGAATCGTGTCGGCCCGCCAAGGCAACAGGAGCCTATACCCATAGACCAGGCTGAAAGAATCATATTTTCACCCAGTAGCCCACAGTCTATTTGTGACAGGTCATAAGACTTGTCGTTGGCAATAAACACTACGGTAGAGGCATTGCGGAACATATTCTTGAAATTAGGATCTTCCGTTGCTTTAGGGTTTTGCTTTTTGTAAACTTCAGTAATACCGTTGATGAATTCCGGATTATCCACTACCCGTATTTCCCAGGATTGTTTGTTTTGTCCGTTAGGAGCATTGATACCGCAGTTCAGTATAATCTGCATTGTATCACGGTTTACCGCTTGCGGTTTGTACTTACGAATACTGCGGCGTGACATCATGTTTTCAATCACCGCATTCTCTTTACTTTCATTTGCACACGTGGCTTCATTCTCTTTTTGTACTTGCGTACCGCATCCGCAGAGCAACAACAGGCTGACAGTTGCCAACATCAATTTGATACTTTTCATATTGCTTTGTTTAGTATTGGTTTTCGCAAAGCTAACAAAAAAAACGTAGTAATGAAGTAGTTACTCGGAAAAAAGAACCTTTTTTATATTAAACCTTCCAACTCTTTTTTTACCAACCAGTATCCGACTTGTGCTTCGGATATGCCTTCAAGCAGTTGGTAAGGACATATAAACTGATCATTCTCAATTCTTGAATCCATATAATAGAAACAGCATGTATTATCTTTCTCGAAATGTTTGGCATATTCCAGAATGTGAGTCGATATAAGGAAAGAACAATGCGGATATTTTCTGAGTAATTCATTTACAGCAATAGAGGCTTCAAAAGCATCCTGTGCATTTGTTCCTCGGAACATTTCATCCAGTATTATTAGGCATCGTTTGCCGGATTTCGCTTTTTGGAGTACTTCTTTTATCCGCAGAATCTCCGCCATAAAATGACTCCTGCCATCGCGCAGGGAGTCCGGAAGATTGATGGAGGTATAGATTCCATCGAATACAGGGCTGGTCATTGAACGGGCGGGAACTGGCAATCCGCAGTGTGCCAGCCATACAGAGATGGTAATAGCTTTGAGGGTAGTTGATTTACCTGCCATGTTAGAACCTGTGAGGATACATATATTATTACCGTTCGTCATCTTCCAATCATTCATCCGTCCTCCTTCGGTAAATGGATGTACAAAGCCCGTGATGGACAAATCCATTGCTTCAGTCATCTCCGGGCGGCAGCAGAAACCTTTGCTGATTGCTATGCGGTGTGCAGTACGGCATACATCCAGTATATAAATATGGGAAAGCAGCCCTCTTATCAATTCTAAGTGGATACAGCGGAACAGATAATCGTACTTATCGATGATATAGCTGGAAGGGGATTTTTCTTTTTTATAGAGTTCGACTACTTCTTTCAACTCGCTACTATATATCGTGTGTTGAATGCTCTGTGCCAGTTCTTTTAGAAGTAAAGGGGCATTTCCCGGGAGATTTGTTCGTAATGATTCCAGTTGATTTAACAATCGGATAGTCAAAGTAACACCTCGTTTAATGACATAACGTTGAGCATCGTGTCTTAATAAACGGTCGAAGGCTGATGTTAGCGAAACTAAAATATTAGGTCTTCTGATCTGGTCGCGATATTCCAAATAATATTCGATGAAGTCAAGTTCTTCTTCATCCAGGGGGAGTTCGGGCAGTTCCTGCCAGGCGATTGCCTCTTGCCTTTTCCGTATAACGGATATGTCATTCAGGGGAGAGGTGATCCAATCGAGCATCAGGCGTTTCCCGTTTTTGGTCTCTGTTTTGGAGAATAAAGAGTAGAGGGGATATTCGTCATATATTCCTTCTGTAATGCTCAAGTCGGCTCGCGTTTGCTTGTCCGTATCCAGATAAGTCATATTCTTAGGTATTACGTATAGCGCAAAAGTAGGAAAATAATCATGAAGAACAAGTGAAACGAATAAAAACAAAAAAAAGCAGCTCTTGATTACCAAGAGCTGCTTTCGCATATATATCTAAACCGGTTTTATTCAGATTAGAGCTTCGGACCAGCAGCAACCAGTGCTTTACCGGCTTCATTACCAGTGAATTTAGCGAAGTTCTTGATGAAACGGCCAGCCAAGTCTTTTGCTTTTTCTTCCCACTTGCAAGCACATTCGTAAGTGTCGCGCGGGTCAAGGATCTTCGGATCTACGTTAGGCAATTCAGTCGGAACAACGAAGTCGAAGAAAGGAATAACCTTGGTCGGAGCCTTGTCGATAGAACCGTCAAGGATAGCGTCGATGATACCACGGGTATCTTTGATAGAGATACGCTTGCCGCTACCGTTCCAACCTGTGTTAACCAAGTATGCCTTAGCACCAACTTTATTCATCTTCTTAACCAATTCTTCTGCATATTTA
>ULLX01011894.1_pt1 | contig 48315 bp, 40 predicted proteins | sample 1951501 | NCBI WGS metagenome assembly ULLX01 (sample SAMEA4835535, study PRJEB28245) | human gut metagenome | biome: gut microbiome; material: fecal sample | place: Denmark | collected 2008
TAAGAAGATTACGTTCTTTGCAGCCGGTGCAGAAGATACAGGTTTTACAATATTTGTAATGTGGTTGATTGGGTAAGATACACGAGTGTTCTCTGTAACGCTCTTGTCATCAAAATCAATCTTTCCGTTTGCATCAACAGTAACGTTCTCTAACAGTGCGTTACGTTTGATTGCATTGTAGATATCCGGCTCAGACTCTTTGTCAAGACCGATAACCTTTGCATAGCATCCACCCTCGAAGTTGAATACACCGTTGTCATCCCAGCCGTGCTCATCATCACCGATTAAGAGACGTTTCGGATCTGTAGAAAGTGTTGTCTTTCCTGTTCCGGAAAGTCCGAAGAAGATTGCTGTATTCTCGCCGTTCATATCAGCGTTTGCTGAACAGTGCATGGAAGCGATGCCTTTAAGTGGGAGATAGTAGTTCATCATAGAGAACATACCTTTCTTCATCTCTCCACCGTACCATGTATTGACGATAACCTGCTCTTTGGATGTAATGTTGAATGCAACACATGTCTCTGAGTTAAGACCTAACTCTTTGTAGTTCTCAACTTTTGCTTTTGAAGCATTGTATACGATAAAGTCCGGCTCAAAGTTCTCAAATTCTTCTGCTGTTGGCTTGATGAACATATTTGTTACGAAATGAGCCTGCCATGCAACCTCAACGATGAAACGAACTGCCATACGTGTATCTTTATTTGCTCCACAGAAAGCATCTACTACGAACAGTCTCTTGTTTGAAAGTTCTTTCTTTGCAAGATCTTTCACTGCTGCCCATGTTTCCTCTGACATAGGATGGTTATCGTTTGGATATTCCTGTGAATTCCACCATACAGTGTCTTTTGAATTCTCGTCCATAACGATATATTTATCTTTCGGGGAACGTCCTGTATAGATACCAGTCATAACGTTAACTGTACCAAGTTCTGTTTCCTTACCAACCTCATAACCCTCAAGACCTGCTTTGGTCTCTTCCTCGAATAACATCTCGTAAGAAGGATTGTGAACGATCTCTGTTACTCCGGTAATGCCATACTTGCTTAAATCAATATTTGCCATTGCTCTTTAACCTCTTTCCTTTAAAATAATCAGGGTATTTTTTAAAAAATTCCGCTAATATAAATATACACAATGTTATTTTTTTGTCAATCAGTTTTTGTAAAATAATGTCATCAATTCTTCCGTTCCAACTCTTTTACAATCGGAGCGATCTGCACCAGTAAATTCTCCATATTTTCAAACATGGTACTCTTTTGGGTTCCAAGATCATTTGCACGTTCTATGTGTAGGCACACCGTATCATACTCTGCTTTTTCACGCTCAAGTGAACAGTTTACATCGGCTAATTTTTCTCTTGAATCATCAAGCACCTTTACGATTTCCTGCTGCACCTGATCTGCTCCGCCGGCTGCTGTTGTGATGCGGTCAAACACTTCATAGGTTTCATCTGCACTCTCTAAACTCTTCCCGAGCGATTCTTTCGATGTTGTGATACTGTGATTCAAATTTTCCGTATCCTGTTCCACTTCGACAATACTTCCATCTACGGAACTGACAAGACTTTTGATCTCACTTGCCAGATTTTTTACTTCCTCTGCGACAACAGCAAAACCTTTTCCCTGCTCTCCTGCACGCGCCGCCTCAATTGACGCATTCAGTGCGAGCATATTGGTCTGATTTGCAATTGAAATGATCTGTCCCATACATTGCTTGATTTTCTGTACAGAAGCCTGAAAATCTTCAAATGTGCGCTGGATCTCGTCAAAATGTTCCTGCACTTCCCCGGAACTCTCCTTTAAGCTGCCAACTTTCTGTTGTGCCTCTTCCACCGCTTTTGTGATATCTTCCCTTACACCGGTAAACTGTCCGGATGTCTCACCAACTGTCTCAAACGTCTCATGAAAAGAACCAAGCTTCTCTTTCAGCTGTTTGTTTTCCTCTAAAACGGTCTGAAATGTATTCTGAATCTCCTGTAATTCGTCCAGCGAATTTACTTCCGTCAATGATAACTTTTTATGGTAGTCAAGCAGGCTGTCCGATACATGTATCAACGGATGCAGATTTAATTTTTCTTCCGTCTGCAGCACCTGTTCTTTGGTCTCTTTTACCTGTTTTTTGAATTGAAACATCTGCACTTTCCCCCCTACTCAAATACCACACAGGACATGGTCTGGTTTACAAACTGGCTGTTGTAGTGTTCTCCAAAGCCAACCAGACCTGCATGCATGCCAAGTGTTCCCATTGTTTTTAAATACTGATCCATATAACGTTCCTGAGAGAAGAACAGATAGCGGAAAATACAGTTTATGGAAAAAATACCGGAAATTCTTCCGAAATCTCCTTTGATCTGTCGCACTGTTTCTTCGACAATAGAAGGATAATCATTTGTCTCAAGCAGATAAAGTACATCGGAATCATTGACCTGGCGATAACAGCGCAGACCATTTCCTGCTACTTCCTTGATAGAGATAATACAGATATCCTTTCCGTTCTTTTTGCCCAGCGGATTTTTAAATGTCTGGTGGACAATATCCTGTTCTCTGATTCCCAGCGTATCCTGATACGCCTGTCTTGCCGGCTTTCCGTTCAATTCGCCGACTGTGTATTTGCTGCGGTCTGTCTTTGATGCAATAAAACGGTACTGTGGGTTCGGATAATAAATATTTTCCTTGTAAACCCTGACTTTGCCGCCATTATTTTTTACAAATGCAAACACATCCGCATCTGTATATACTGTGCCATTTACGGAAACCTTTCCACCATCCCCGGTTCCGCCGGTCAGTGATATTTTCTTTTTTTCAAGGATACTGTACATAGTCGTAAGAACTGCTGCATCGTTTCCTGTACAAAAATCGATACATACAGTATTCTCAGATGATGCATTTATCTTCTGCAGCGCCTTTTCCACCCTGCTTATATATTTCACCGGCATAATGGATGCCTGCTCTAGTACATCCGTCACAGCCTCTACACCCTCAAATGCTGTCACACTGACACCTTTTTCCGTCACACTGGTCTGGTAACTCATTCCAATGCATCCGATGCTTGGTACGCCCGGATATAATTCTTCAAGTTCAGCTACATGTGTTTCAAACTGTTCTGCGTTCGACATCAGAATCAAAAATGCCGGATTACTGATGCCCCGTACAGCTTCTTTTAAATTTCCACTGGGACTTGTTCCATAACTCTCCTGCATCCGTCTGTTTCTCCTTTATCTCTTTTGTTTCAGATTTCAAACATATCCGCAAAAATTATCCTATTTTCCGTAGCATCTGTCAAGTTTTCCTGATATATTTTACAATTCTTTCCCGGTGGCTTTTGTAATATCCTGCTTTGTGAATGCCCCCGGCAATAATTCTTCTAATGTAAATATTTTAAAATCATCCGGCGTATTTACCAGGATTACCTGAAATGTTTCCGGATCACAGAATTCTGCCATAACCTGGCGGCACACTCCACACGGATAAAGATAGTCATTGGCATCCCCATTGATCGCAATCGCAGTAAATTCTTTTTTTCCCTCCGATACAGCCTTAAAAAAAGCGGTCCTCTCCGCACAGTTTGTCGGTGTATATGCGGCATTTTCGATATTGCATCCCCGGTATATCCCGCCATCCTTTGTAAGAAGTGCAGCTCCTACCCTGAAATGTGAATACGGCGTATAGGCAAATTCTTTTGCAGCAATCGATTCCTGTGCCAGTTTCTTTATATCCATCTGTTTTTTCCTCCTGATTTATGTATAACATTCAATGATTTGTTCTCATTTTACCCGAAAACGGCTTTCATGAAAAGTTTTTTTAGAAAACTCTTGTGCCATAAGAAATACTTATGATATGATGATTAAAATGCTTTATCACTATAAAGTAATGAATTAAAAAACATGGAGGGTTATTTATGACTACCAATCGTTTCTGCGAAATCACCCACGAATTACAGCATCTGTCAAAGCTCAGTGAGCAGTGTGCCAGAATTGATCCTGCTCTCTATGCAAAATACGATGTCAAACGCGGTCTCCGCGATATTAACGGTAAAGGTGTTTTAGTCGGTCTTACAGAAATTTCTGATGTATGCTCCACAAAGATGATTGACGGCAAGCTGCGTCCGGCAGACGGCGAGCTTTATTACCGCGGTTATAATGTCAAAGATATTATCGACGGCACATCGGAAAACAGTCATTTTGGCTTTGAGGAATGCACTTATCTGCTTCTTTTCGGAAAACTTCCTACCCGGACGGAATTAACGGAATTTACGAAAATGCTCAGTGAATATCGTACCCTTCCTACCAGTTTTGTCCGTGATATTATTATGAAAGCCCCAAGCAAAGATATGATGAACACACTCGCAAGGAGTGTTCTCACACTTTATTCCTATGATGACCTTGCGGATGACATTTCGCTTCCGAATGTACTCAGACAGTGTTTACAGCTTATAAGTCTGTTCCCGCTTCTTTCGGTATATGGTTATCAGGCTTACAAACATTACCATGACGGTGCAAGCCTTTTTATCCATCCGCCAAAAGCTGAGTATTCCACCGCAGAAAACATTCTGCATATTCTGCGTCCGGACAGCCAGTTTACTCCTTTAGAAGCAAAGCTTTTAGATACCGCACTGATCCTTCACATGGAACATGGTGGTGGAAATAACTCCACATTTACCACGCATCTGGTATCGTCATCCGGAACGGACACCTATTCTGTGATCGCTGCTTCCTTAGGTTCCCTAAAAGGTCCGAAACACGGCGGTGCCAACATCAAGGTTGTCCGTATGTTTGAGGATATGAAAGAGAATCTCTCCGACTGGAGCGATGAGGAAGAAATCAGTCGTTATTTAAGAGCCTTATTACATAAAGAAGCCTTTGATCACGCCGGTCTGATCTATGGCATGGGGCATGCTGTATATTCCCTTTCAGATCCCCGTGCCCGCATTTTCCGTTCTTTTGTAGAAAAATTGTCTGCCGAAAAAGGTTATGAAAAAGAGTTTGCTCTGTATGATGCCGTATCACGCTTAGCACCAAAAATTATCGCAGACGAGCGTCAGATTTATAAAGGTGTCAGCCCAAACGTCGATTTTTACAGTGGCTTTGCTTACAGCATGTTAGGACTTCCGGTGGAACTTTACACACCGATCTTTGCAATCGCCAGAATCGCCGGATGGAGTGCCCATCGTCTTGAAGAGGTTGCCATCAACGGCAAGATTATGCGGCCTGCTTACAAAAACATCGGAGAACACAAAGAATATATTCCAATGGAAAAACGCTGACCCGCCGGTCAGCGTTTTTTATCCGTTATCATTCTATCTTAAGTTCAAACCAGAACGTCGAACCGCATCCCGGTTCGCTTACCACACCGTATCCGGCATGATGAAGTTCCAGTATATTTTTTACAATGGAAAGTCCCAGACCGGTTCCCATCACAGCACGTTTATGTGTCTTGTCCACCTTATAATAGCGGTCCCACACATAAGGAAGTGCCTCTTTTGCAATACCATCCCCACTGTCTGTCACTTCGATCCGCACCTTATCCCCTGAAATTTTCTGACGTACCCACACCGTTTTATCTTTCCCGGTATAATTGATCGCATTGTTGATCAGGTTGTAGATTACCTGATAAATCTTGTATTCATCTGCTTTTACCTGTACTTTTCCGTCATATTCGAAATGAATACAGTAGCCATCCTGCTCTTTTAATTTATTGTAGCGCTCTAAAACAGATTCGATGCTCTCTGTCAGATTGTATACTGTGTCATTTTTTTCCATAACACCAGCCTGAAGTTTTGACATATCAAGCATATCATTCACGAGATTTGTCAGGCGCCCGGCCTCATCGATCACTACCTGGACATTTTCCGGTGTATTTTCTCCCGGAAGATCCCGCATGACCTCTGCATAGGCAATGATCATCGTAAGCGGTGTCCGCAGATCGTGCGATACATTTGCGATCAGTTCCCGCCGCAGGGACTCATTTTTGCCAAGTTCTTTCGCCGTTGCATTGAGCGTGTCGGACAGTTCCGCCACCTCACGGTAATCTTTCCCCTCAAAACGCACATCAAAATCTCCCTTGGCAAGTGCTTTCGCCGACTCATTGATCCGGATCAGTGACTTGGAAATCTGTCTGGATATTAAAAGAGCGATCCCCAGTGAAAGCAGGATCATGATCACAGTGATCCATATCAGTTCGATCCGCAGTGTATTAACAGTTGCATCCACCGGAGTAAGCTGCGTATTGACCATCAGAATCTCTTCCTGACCGTCACACTCTACAATTTTTACATAGATCACACTTTTGATGTGTTCCTGTCCGCGTTTCTGCAAAAAACCGTGGAATCCGGGGCCATATGCTTCATTACCGTTTTCTGTTCCCTCCTCTGTGGCAGGTTCCATTGTTTCTTTATCTTCCCACTTTAAATCTCCCTCTGCCACATCTTCTGGTTCCGGCATATTTTCACTCCAGAATTCCGGATTGATCCCGCCCTCATATTCGATTTTAAAAATCCCGCCATGTTCTTTTGCCTGTTCATAATAATACTGTACCTGTTCCGACGGCATATCCGCAAGTCTGGAATTTACAATATACTCTGCGCTGCAAATCTCATCTCCATCCGTATTTGTCACATAGACTGCCATATTATTTTTCGCTGCAATGTCATGTATCAGAGTGTCTTTATCATCCTCATCCGAGGTCAGTATATTTGCAACCGCCGACGTGACCTGCTCTGCTTCCCTGCTTTTGATCATGGTGTAGAACGAATCCAGATAACAGATCTGGATCAGCCATAACACGACAAGAAGTATTCCGGTAAAGACAAGCAGATAGGTAAATACTCTCCATTTAATACTGATTTTTTCATGTTTCAAACCGGTATCCCACCCCTCTTAATGTCACTAAAAATTTGCGGTATTCACCCAGACTGCTCCGTAAAAGTTTGATATGGGTATCTAAGGTCCTGTCATCACCATAATAATCATACCCCCATACCTCTGTGATCAGTTTTTCACGGTCAAGTGCAATATTGCGGTTTCTTACTAAATAAAACAAAAGTTCGTATTCTTTTGGCGACATTTCCACACGCTTGCCATCCACAGTCACAGTTCGTCCGGTAAAATCAACAACCAGACCTTCTGCCTGAAAGATCTCATGTCCGCCCCGTACGTCTTTTTTATTGTTTCTGCTGATTACAACTTTTACGCGCATCATAAGCTCACGTGGCGAAAACGGTTTTACCACATAATCGTCGATTCCGAGTTCAAATCCATGGATCTTGTCATACTCCTCGCCGCGTGCCGAGAGCATAATGACAGGGATCTCTTTGAACTTGCGGATTTCCCGGCAGGTGGAAAAGCCATCCAGTTCCGGCATCATCACATCCAGTATGATCAGATCAAAATCTTCTTTCCGGCAGATTTCAACTGCTTCCATTCCGTCATGTGCCTCCGCGATCTCATATCCTTCAAATTCCCCATATTTTCGAATGATCGCACGGATCTTGTCCTCATCGTCTACAACTAAAATACGTTCCATAACGTCCCATTTTCTCCCACAAATTGACATTTTTTCTATTCATTACTATAACCGGCTTATGTGATGGCTGTGTGACTGCCATCTGATCAACATCTTAAATATGCAGGAATTTTTCCCTGGCAGTCTTTAAACTGTTCTGAAACCACAAAAAAGATCCAAGGAAAATCACAAGTTCCAGCAGCGTCAGTTTTCCTAAGAAATTTGTGAGTTCGTTGATGATACCAATCAGTCCCACCAGTGCCACGATTCCTCCAAACACCGCCTCTCTCCAGTAAATAAATGCAATAAATCCCGCCGTATCCTTACATTTTTTCATCTCTTCCTCAGCGATCACCATAGCATTGATCCTGCCGCTTTTTTTCATCTGAAGTGACGATATCACCATATAAATCCCAAAAAGCAGAATCACTGCGTCAAATACAAGCATTACTTTCATTTTAAACCTCCAGCATAAAAATTCTTATTTTGACATTCTTTTTGTCCCATATTTTTATTATAAACGCAATATAAAATTGGTGCAACTGAACGTTTTGTTTTGTTTTTTTACATAAAATCCAATATTTTCGGTCAAGAAACATTGAACTCTTGCGCCGATTAGTGTAAAATAAAAATAACATACTTATAGATGGGGGCAAAAACCATGAAATTTGATGACACAAAAATTCTCATCAGTGACGATTCTATTTTAGCAAGAAAACAGTTAAAGGATATCCTCTCCCAGTTTGGCACACCAACATTTTTAGAGGCTGCAAACGGACAGGATGCTATTGATATTTACAAAAAGGAATCCCCTTCGCTTGTATTTCTTGACATCGTTATGCCGATCAAAGATGGCAATGCTGTCATACATGAGATTACTGATTTTGATCCAGATGCTACTATCATTATTGTCTCTTCTGTCGGTACGCAGTCCCAGCTCCGCGAAGCCATTGAGGCAGGTGCCAGTGATTTTATCCAGAAACCGATCAATGCGGATCAGATCGAACATATTATTACTTCAAGATTTGAAGGGAGATAGACATGTACGCTCAATTTTTCGGAAACTATTTATTATCACACGGGATCACAAAAGAACAGCTGATGCATGCCATGCAGGAAGCAAATAACGAACATCCAAAATTAGGAACCCTTGCCATGCATGCAGGCTATATGTCAGCCAGTGAAGTGGACCGCGTAATCATCATGCAGACACATGAAGACAAACGTTTCGGTGAACTTGCCATCCGGGAAGGTTATCTGACAGAAGCTCAGGTTACGGAGCTGCTGCAGACACAGAATCCTAATTTTTTACTTCTTGGTCAGGCATTATTAAATGATGGTGTTATTAATAATGAGCAGCTCCAGTCTCTCATCATCGGTTATCAGTCTGAGAATGAACTTTACGATGCAGATATGTCCGCTGAAACGAAGGATATTGTAGATCACCTTGTAGAAAATTTCTTTGTTATTGCTGAGCGTCCGCTTTCACCTGGAGAGCTTTCTTTCCTGCATCTCTTATTTAACGATCTCGTTCGTTTTATCGGGGATGATTTTTCACCGGTTCGCCCTGAACTTTGTAAAGAATATCCGACAAACTATTGTATCAGGCAGCAGATCAATGGTAAATTTTCCATTCGTACTTATATCGATATGCCGGAAAGCACCTGCATTGCATTTGCATCCCGTTATGTCGATGAAGATTTTCACAGTTTTGACGAATATGTACAGTCTTCTCTCGAAGATTTCTTAAATCTCCATAATGGTCTGTTCAACGTTAATATGTCAAACGAACAGGGGCTTGAACTGCAGCTTGATGTTCCAAATGTTGTCACAGATGAACTGGTCACATTTGAACACGAGGCATATATGTTACCGATTGTTTATTCATTCGGAACAATACATTTTATATTTGAGTTGATTCATAATGAACTGTAAACAGGTACATCATAAACAATAGAGTGACTGTTATTATGAACAGTAAAAGCGGCTGTGCCTTGGGGCCCAGCCGTTTTCTATTCTTTTTACATTCCGAGGAACTGTTTTACAACCTTTGGCATCTCTTCTACTTCGCATACCGTCTTATGACGTACCTCAGCACTACGGATCTCCTCTATTGCCTGCGGGATTTTTACGTTACCGATCTTGCTTAATTCATCCACTAATTCAAACTCTGATAAAGAATCATATTTTGGATCAATGGCATCCATAACACTTCTGCTGAATTTAAATGGGCTGGCTGTGGAAGCGATCACAGTCTTTGTTTCCGCATCATTTGTGTCTTTTTTGTACTTGTGATATACGGATGCAGCAACTGCTGTGTGTGTATCAATCACATAACCGGTTTTCTCATACAGATCGCGGATGGTATCCGCAGTTTCTTTCTCACTCGCATAATTGCCGTAAAAGTCAGCAAGTTTCTCTTTCATCTCTGATGTAATCTCGTATTTACCAGTTGTATTAAGTTCTTTCATCAATGCCGCATTCTTAGCTGCATCCTCTCCGGCAATACGGTAGATCAGACGCTCTAAATTACTGGAGATCAGAATATCCATAGAAGGAGAACTTGTCAGCATAAATTCACGGTTCTTATCATATGTGCCTGTGGAGAAGAAATCATAAAGGACTTTGTTCTCATTTGAAGCACAGATCAGTTTTGCAACCGGGATTCCCATATTTTTTGCATAAAATGCAGCCAGGATATTTCCAAAGTTACCGGTAGGAACCACAATATTGATCTTCTCATCTTTTGCGATCACACCGTTTGCATATAATTTTGCATATGCATAGACATAATATGCGATCTGCGGAACCAGACGTCCAATATTGATCGAGTTTGCAGAAGAAAACTGATATCCTGCAGCATCCATCTCCTTTGCAAGCTCTGTATCTGAAAACATTTTCTTAACGCCGGTCTGTGCCTGATCAAAGTTACCGTGGATACCGACAACAAAGGTATTATCACCTTTCTGTGTTACCATCTGTTTTTCCTGTACCGGGCTGACACCATTCTTTGGATAAAATACAATGATCTTCGTTCCCTTTACATCTGCAAATCCTGCCAGTGCTGCTTTTCCGGTATCGCCGGAAGTAGCAGTCAGGATCACAATATCATTTTTGACATTGTTCTTTCTTGCAGCAGTGATTAGAAGATGTGGCAGAATGGATAATGCCATATCTTTAAAAGCTATCGTCGGACCATGGAACAATTCAAGATAATACGCACCATCCGCATCCACCAACGGTGCAATCTCTTCTGTATCAAACTTACTATCATAGGCAGCATTAATACAGTTTTTCAGTTCCTCCTCTGTATAATCTGTCAGAAACAGTTTGAGCACTTCATAGGCAGTCTCCTGATAAGTCATCTTAGAAAGTTCTTCCATGCTTACATCCAAAGACGGAATCTCAGTCGGTACATATAAACCGCCATCATTTGCCAGTCCTTTTAAAATTGCCTGTGATGCTGTCACTTTTTCATTTGCGTCTCTTGTGCTTGCATACATTAATTCCATTTTCTTCGTCCTCTTATCTTTTTATTCATCGTAATCAAATTTCGGGGTTCTAATACTGTTCGGTATTATATCAATACGTTTTCGTATGATTCCCAATACTTTCTAAACATTATATAGGAAACGATTGCTTCATGTCAATGCTTTAACGTATGAAAATATTATTTTACCAAAATTGCAGCCGGTTGCATCCTGCTTCGAAACGTGATATGCTGAATACAACTCACTAATGCACCATAACATTTTTTGAAATGGAGAATTCTTATGTTAAAAGGCGTTTTTCCTGCCACAAAAAAAGATGGAACCATCTACTATCGTACAAGCATCAATTATTCCGGCAAACACATCAGCCTTGGAAGTTTTGCTTCAGAAGAAATGGCGCATCTGGCTTATAAGGAAGCATCCCAGACTCTTTCTGACGCCGTCATAACCATTGACAATGTCTATTCACACAAAAATATTCTCCCTCATGAAAAAATCATCATTCTGCTTAATTTCCGGGACAATGGACTTTATTTTAAAAATCCGATCTATCTGCGCAAAGGATATTTCAGCTATTTTCTTTCCGAACATGAGGAATTAAAATTTGATATTGATGATCTTTTTTATTATTCCAGCCATAAGATCCAGAAGCGGCAGGGACATCTTTTTGTCAGTGATTACGGAATGCAGTATTCCATTCTTTCACGTTATGGGATCCGTCCATACGCAGTTGCCGGAAGAGATTATCAGTTTGTAAATGGAGATTCTTACGACTATCGCTATGCCAATATTCTTGTGATCAATCGTTTTCACGGTGTCTTGCGTCATATCGTGAAAGGGATCACAAAATATCGCACAATGATCCACATCAATGGCAATTATCTTGTCGGCACTTATTCCAGTGAGGAAAAGGCTGCCGTGGCATATAACAAAGCCGTAGATCTCGCAAAGGCTGCCGGAATCAAAAAGGATTTTCCCGAAAATTATGTTGATACACTCCCGCCAAAGGAATATGCCGAAGTTTATACGAAAGTAAAGCTGTCTGAACGTTATCTTTCCTATTTAGAAGAATTTTCAAATAGCCCAGCGTAAGTTTCTTGTATCTTCCACTTAAAAGTAGTACAATAGAACCAAAGTTTTTTTCACTATTCCTACTGAATAACTATATATAAGAGGAGACTTTATTTATGAAGCAAACCACTTTCAGCGATCTTGAACGAAATAACAAAACCTGTATGTATGCACATCTGATTGATTCAAGTATCATGACACTTTTCTGTATCCTGCAGGCGCTTTCCGGACTTCAAACCTGGGGATATATCATTATCTTCGCAGTTTTGGGTTTTGGACCGGTTATTGCAGAGTTTTTCTTTTGGAATAAGTCACATGAAACACCAGCGATCCAGCATCTTGTTGCCATCGGTTTCGCTGTTTTTTACAGTTTTGCAATCTTCACTGCAACCAACGGTCTCGTATTTTTATTTGTTATCCCGATGATCTTAATCATCTCAGTTTATAATGATGCCAAATACTCTCTCATAATCAATACCGGAACAGTCATCGAAAGTCTCATCATTACAATTATGGGGGCTCAGACCGGAAAGTTTGGCTACTCCGGACAGGACAATGCCGTGATCCAGGTTGTCATCATGATCATGGTCGGTATTTATTCTTATTTTACATCACAGACATTAAATATCAATATGGCACAGAAAATACAGCATGCAGAGGAATCACAGTCACAGTCCGAAAAACTGCTGGCAAACCTCTCTGAATTATCAGACCACGTCAATCAGAAGATCAACAGCATCCATCAGGAGCTTGATAAATTGAGCACTGCAGCTCAGACCACACAGCATGCAATGCAGGAAGTATCAAGCGGTGCTGCCGAAGCAACGAATGCCGTAATGGAACAGGGTTCCCAGACACAGGAAATTCAGGATAAGATTGTGATCGTCAATGATGTAACACAGCAGATCGATGCAAACATGAAACACACTTTAGATATCGTGACAGAAGGCAGTAGTTCCATGCAGCTTCTCGCCAGCCAGGTAGATACCTCTGTCCAAAACAGCGTGGATGCCGCATCAAAGTTAGAAACTCTGAACCATTACATGGAAGAAATGCATTCTATCGTGGAACTGATCGGCGGTATCACTTCCCAGACCAGTCTGCTTGCATTAAACGCAAGTATTGAAGCTGCAAGAGCCGGAGATGCCGGGAAGGGATTTGCAGTGGTTGCATCAGAGATTACCGGAATGGCTTCCCAGACAAAAGAAGCAACTGTAAAGATCACGGAACTGATCCAGAATGTTACTTCAGCTATCAACGAAGTTGTCACAGTCATCCAGCAAATGATCGATGGAATCAATCAGGAAAAAGAAAGTGCTAAAAACACGGCAAACAGTTTCTCCTCGATTCAGGAAAACACGCTCTCCATTCAGAGTGGTATCCAGAACCTGACCGTAAGTACCTCAGAGTTAAAAGATGCAAACCAGGTCATTTCTGATTCCGTCCAGACACTCTCTGCCATCTCAGAAGAGCTTACTGCTCATGCACACGAAACATTAGAAGCCGAAAATAAAAATACAGATATCCTTGATACTATTGCCTCAAAGATGCAGGAGCTTGTAATATTTACACAAAATCAGTTTTAAATCTATTTGATCAAAAAACATCCGGCAGACCTTTTTTAGTTGCCGGATGTTTTTTATGTCATATAATATTGGCAGGAAACGTAATGTCACTTTTTTACTGCTTTTTATGCAAACCAATTCTATTTGCTTAAATATTTTCTACCGCATCACGCAGTTCATCTGCCATACTCTGTACACAGGATGTCTGTGACGAAATTTCCTCCGATGTTGCTGCAATCGTTGCCACCTTCTCATTCATTTCATTGATATTTTCAATCAGATCTTTGATAGAATCAATGCTTGCATTAATCTTAGGAATGATTTCTTCTGCTTTTGCATTGTTCTCTACAATCAGTTTTTTCGTCGAATCGGACAATTCACGTATCTCACTTGCAACTACTGCAAATCCACGTCCAGCCTCTCCAGCCCTTGCCGCCTCTATGGAAGCATTCAGGGAAAGAAGATTTGTCTGCCCTGCTATGGAAGAAATATCCTCATTGCTTGCTTTATAAATATTGATAAAATCAGACATCGTTGCCAATGAACTGTTTAACTCCTGACAGAAATTGGAGATCTCCTGAATATGCTGTGCAAGCGTGGTCGCCTCATTTGCCGAAGTTTCATTCGCGTCACCCAGCTGATCAATATTTTCACTCAAAGATACAAACTGTTCTGTAATATCGGCAAGTTTCTGATTATGAATTTCTTGTTTCTGCTGTTCCTCTTCCATCAGATTCTGGATCTTTTCTTTTTCATTCTCCGCAACACTCTTGACATAATGTACACAGTTTTCCTTGACATTTACACCATTATAAATTGCCCTTGCCATATTGCGACAGGAAGAATAACCACAGGACTCACAATTCATTTTCTGGCTGGCAGCATCCGTCTTATTCATGGAAGCAAAAATCTCCTGCATTTCATGCTCCGCAGGCTCTTTAATCTCAACACTTTTGTTTGTATATTTGCGTACAAAATCATTGATATCTAAATCTTCAAATGCTTTCATCAGATTTACCAAACGATCCTTCTCCGGTACGGATTCGTCCCATGGTGAACCATTCTTTGTCTTCTTGCCAAACAATCCTCTTTTCGCGTCTGCTCCTGCATTTGCCGTTTTGTTTCTCATATCACTGAGTGTGAGCATAACATCATCCGTATTGCGCTCTAACTCAGTAGCTGTTCCATAGATGCATCCCTTAGAGCAGTTTAAAATATCGACCATAAACGGCTGTCTCTTATTCTTTTTGATACGTTCTAAATACTCATGCAGATAGCGATAGGCTTCCTTTTCGCCTTCTACCTGTCTTACCACCTGTTCTTTTCCAAGGAAATGTTCTACGTTTTCTCTTAAACCACCCGGCATCGGATAAAGAGCACCCATGCCATATTCCAGTTCGTCCTCATATTCCTTACAGCCCTGATATTTATTTCCAATCGTTTCAAAAAGCTTTTTAAATGTCACATTATATTTTACATAGCCATAGCAATTTGGATCTATAATCTCTGTCTTCTTTGCGATACAAGGACTGATAAATGCAAGTTCATCATCACATTTTAAATATTTTTTTATGTAAATTGCCATACACATCATCGGACTATGAATCGGCATCATTTTCGGCAGTAATTCCGGAATATATTTTTCCACATAATTGACAACTGCCGGACATGGCTGGGAAATGCCACCCAGAAACTGATGTTCTGTAATATATTTTAAATATCCCCATGTCGTGATATCTGCACCGAAAGAAACACTGTAAATATGATTTACACCTTTTTTCTTCAGATATCCAAGTACCTTTTTATACTCATGCGGATAATTTGCCAAAAATGCAGGAGCTAAAATAACAGAAATCTTTTTTCCTGCTTCTAATGCTGTAAAAAATGATTTTGTGTCATCCTGATATTCTCTGGCATTATGCTCACATGCATCAAAACATGCCCCACATGCAATACATTTTTCAGAGTCAACTGTTACCTTTCCTGCATCTGTTGCAACATTGGCGATCAGCACCGGACAATCTCTTACACATTTGTTGCATCCGGTACAATTATCATTTGCGTAAATAAGTTCCATTTTGCCCACCCACTTTGTATAATTTTCACAAAAAATATATTGTTATAGTGATATTTTATCATATTTTTGTGTTAATAACAATTTTTTATCACTTATTTTTTTGAATGTTTATAAAATAATATACAAAAGAACAGACCGCTTTGAGCAGCCTGTTCTTTTGTTCTTCTAATTGTACTTAAATTAAAGAATAATCTTCTTCGGACATTTCTGTGCACAGATACCACATCCGACACATTTTTCCTGATCAATATATGCTACATTGTCAATGACATGTACGGCATCCTTCGGACAGTTCTTCTCACAGAGATGACATCCGATACATCCAACGGAACATGCCTTCATTACATTCTTGCCGACATCCTTAGAACTACACTGAACAATATGTTTTGCTGAGTAAGGAACCAGCTCGATTAAGTGTTTCGGGCAGGCAGCCACACATTTACCACATGCCTTACATACTTCTTTATCAACCAGCGCTATACCATCTACGATATGGATTGCATCAAACGGACATGCCTTTACGCAGGAGCCAAAACCTAAACATCCATAGTTACATGCCTTTGGTCCACCGTTTGGAACGAACATCATAGATGCACAATCCTCATTACCAGTATACTCGTAATCTTTCTGTGTCTTGTCACAGGTTCCTGCACATTTTACGAAAGCAACTTTTTTCTCACCTGCACCTGCATCTACACCCATGATTGCACCGATCTTAGCTGCAACTGGAGCTCCGCCGACCGGACACTGGTTGACTGGTGCTTCACCTTTTGCGATCGCTGCAGCAAGTCCGGAACATCCGGCATAACCACAACCACCACAGTTATTTCCTGGAAGTTCGCCTAAGATGGCAACTTCCTTCTCATCAACTTCTACTTTGAATTTTTCTCCGGAAATACCAAGGAAAAATCCAATCAAGATACCTACGCCGCCCACAACAAGGGCTGCAACTAATATTGCTGTAACGTTCATCTTATTTTTCCTCCTAAATCATTCCTGAGAATCCCATAAACGCGATAGACATCAAAGCTGCTGTGATCAGAACGATCGCAGTACCCTGAAATGGTTTTGGAATATCATTGTATTCAATTTTTTCACGCAGACCTGCCATCAGAACGATCGCGATCAGGAATCCGAATGCAGTTGCAAAACCATTTACAACACTCTCTAAGATTCCATATTCTTTTGTAACGTTTGTTAATGCAACACCTAATACGGCACAGTTTGTAGTGATAAGAGGAAGGTATACACCTAAACTCTGATACAATGCCGGCATTGATTTCTTTAAGAACATCTCAACAAACTGTACTAATGCTGCGATAACAAGAATAAATACGATCGTCTGTAAATAAGTAAGATCGATCCCCTTGCTCATCAGATAGCTGTTTGCAAGAATAAATTTATAGATCAGTGCTGTTACAAACGAGGAAATCGTGATAACGAACACAACTGCACCGCCCATTCCGGCTGCTGTCTCTGTTTTCTTGGAAACTCCTAAGAACGGACAGATACCAAGGAACTGACTTAATACAACGTTATTTACAATCGCAGAACCGATTGCAATCAAAAGTAATTCTTTCATCTGTACCTATCCTCCTACTCTTCTTTTCCGGCAGCATCTGCTTTTACAGTTGCTTTACCGCTGCAGTGTGCAGCCTGGCTGCAGCCGGAGCAGTCGCCGCTCAAGCATCCTGCAGGCTCTGCTAACGGTTTTCCTTTTGCTTCCATCTTCGCTCTTACAATGTTCATAATAGCAACCAGACAGGACAATACTAAGAATGCACCAGGAGCCATAACGAAAATTGTGATCGGTGTAAACCATTTTAAGGATAAGATCTGGAATCCGAAGATCTGACCTGCTCCTAAAAGTTCACGGATCAAACCGATGCAGGTAAGACCAAATGTAAATCCAAGTCCCATACCAATACCATCAAACATAGACGGGATTACCGGGTTCTTAGAAGCATAACTTTCTGCACGTCCAAGGATGATACAGTTTACTACGATAAGAGGAATATATACACCTAAAGACTCGGAAAGGCTTGGTGTATATGCCTGCATGATAAACTGAACCATGGTAACAAGTGATGCAACGATTACGATGAATGCCGGCATACGGACACCATCCGGGATCACTTTACGGAATGCTGAAATCAGCATATTGGATAAAATAAGTACCACTGTTGTGGAAAGTCCCATACCAAGTCCATTGATTGCTGAGGAAGTAACCGCCAATGTCGGACACATACCAAGCATCAGAACGAAGGTAGGATTCTCCTTGATAATACCGTTATATAAACGTTCTACATTTTTGTTCATTAATTTGTACCTCCCGCTAAAACATTCTGGAAGTATGTCAGGCAGGCATTTACACCGTTAGCCATAGCTTTTGATGTAATGGTAGAACCTGAAATTGCTTCGATCTCGTTGTCGGCTGACGGAGCTGACTTAACAACGGTAAAGGAATCTACTTTTTTGTTTTCAAACTGACCGTAGAAATCTTCTTCCTGCGCCTTCATACCAAGACCAGGTGTCTCAGAAATAGATGTGATGGAATAACCATTTACAGTTCCATCATTCTGGATACCTACGGAGAATGTGATAGATCCCTGGCTTCCGTCCTTTGCGGTTACCGTAAATACATAACCAAGTGTATTTTCGGATGCATCCTGTGCTGCAACTACTGTCTCGATCTCATCGGAATATCCGTTTTCATCTAACAGAGCCTGTGCTGCGTCTGCATCAAAATCTGCATAATCTGTAAAATGATCTGCATCTGTAAATACCTGTTTGTAGGCATTCTGTGTTTTTTCTTCATTTACCTTGTCAATTGAAGGTTTTGTGACACCGTACACAACTCCAAGTAAAAGTCCAAGTACGATTGTAAAAGCAAATAAAATTAATGCGTCATGAACGATCTTCTTATTCATCTTATTTGCCTCCTTCCTGCTTTTTGGCTTCTTTTACCATACCAAATGCTCTCGGAACCGTGTATTTCTCAATCATCGGAACTAAAATGTTACTTAAGATGATTGCGAAGGAAACGCCCTCAGCGTTTGCACCAAAGCAGCGGAACAGTCCGGTAAAGATACCACAGCAGATACCAAAGATGATCTGTCCCATTGGTGTGATCGGTGAAGTAACATAATCAGTAGCCATAAAGAATGCACCAAGCATGAGACCACCACCGCAGAGCTGTGCTGTAATATAAGTCCAGTCAGCACCATGTCCGCTGAAAAGAAGCATGAAAACAATAAATGTGATAATATAGCTTGCCGGGATTCTAAGATCGATAACACCCATTAAAATCAGGAAAATTGCACCAATCAGAATCGCGATCGCGGAAGTCTCACCGATTGTTCCGGCTGTACGTCCGATCAGCATATCCATCGTATTGACCGGATCACCATTTCTCATTGCTGCAAGCGGCGTTGCTCCGGTATAGGAATCGATCGTAAAGTTCGTCATGTTAGCTGCAAATGCAATCAGAAGAAAACATCTTGCACCCAGAGCAGGGTTCATGAAGTTCTGTCCTAATCCGCCGAACATACATTTTACAACCACGATTGCAAATACACCGCCGAGTACTGCTTCCCACCATGGAAGTGTAGCCGGAAGGTTTAATGCTAAAAGCAGACCGGTTACAACAGCACTTAAATCATTGATCGTCTGTTTTTTATGTACGATCTTATTGAAGATCCACTCTGATGCAACACAGGATGCGATTGTTACTAAAATTAAAATCAGTGCTCTGTATCCAAAGTTATAAATACCAAATAAGGTTGTCGGAAGCAATGCAATAATTACATAAAGCATGATTCTTTCCGTCGTATCTTTAGAACGCACATGTGGTGATGATGAAACATGATATAAATCACTCACAGGAATCCACCTCTTTCTTCAGTTTTAAAAATTTATTTTTCATATTTCCATTATTTTTTGCGTTTTGCTGCAAGAACCTGTTTTTTCATGGTCTTGATAGACTGTGCAAGCTGTCTCTTAGCCGGGCATGCAAAACTGCAGCTTCCGCACTCAACACACTCTAAGCCATGCCATTTTTCAAATTCTTCGGAAAGTCCCTTATCTGAGAACTTCGCAAGTCTCGACGGAATCAACTGCTCCGGACATGCTTCTACACAGCGTCCACAGTTGATACATGCTGTCTGTAACTTTTCTGCAGCAGCAACCTCATCCTGTGACATACATAACAGGGAGGATGATGTCTTTGTGGTCGGAACGTCTAATCCAAACATGGCAAATCCCATCATCGGACCACCGGAAATAATCTTCTCAGGCTGTACTTTAAATCCACCTGCCGCATCGACAAGTTCCTGATAACTCGTACCAATATTATATAAAAAGTTACCTGGATGCTCTACCGCATCACCTGTGATCGTAGAAATACGGTTTGTTACCGGCTTGCCAAGTTTAACTGCATTGTAGATGGCAATGATCGTCTCAACGTTGTCAACGATGCATCCTGCATCTGCCGGAAGCATTTTGGAATTGATGGAACGTCCTGTCACAGCATAAATCAACTGACGCTCACCACCCTGCGGATACTTTGTTTCTAATGGACATACTTCAATACGCGGTTCATCCTTTACAAGTTCCTGCAGTTTTTCAATACAGTCCGGTTTGTTATTCTCAATACCGAATACACCCTTTGCCTTGTCAAAAATCTGAAGAATGATCTTCATACCTCCGATCAGCTCTTCCGGATTTTCTAACATTCTCCGATAATCTGCGGTCAGATATGGTTCACACTCTGCACAGTTTGCAATGATATACTCAATTTTTTCCGGTTCTTTTGGTGATAACTTCACATGAGTCGGGAAACCCGCACCTCCCATGCCGACAACACCGGCCTCTTTTACTTTACCAATGATCTCTTCTTTTGATAAAGCTGTCACATCTTCACATGGCGTATAAGAAACCTCTTCGAACGCTCCGTCGTTTTCGATCACGATGGAATTGACCATATCGCCAACTGCCACACGACGCGGTTCAATAGCTTTTACAGTACCGGAAGCAGATGCATAAATTGGAGATGATACAAAACCGCCCGCTTCTGCGATTTTCTGTCCCTTTAATACTCTGTCGCCTTTCGCCACTATCGGACTTGCAGGTGCTCCGATATGCTGTGATAACGGATACACCAGGTCGCCCTTGGGTAAAACTTCCACAATCGGCGCATCCTTTGCTAATTCCTTGCCTTCGTAAGGATGGACGCCACCTTTAAATGTCTTTAAACCCATTTTTCGTGCCCCACTTTCTCTTAATTGTATTCTATTCTATGATATGTCTCATAGAACATTTATCCTATTGATTATACCACAAAATGATACATATTCCATCTATTCCTTGTATTTTTTTTAGAACCTTTTGACAAAATTTTCACAATTATTGAGATAATTCCATCAATTAATGGCATTTTCTTTTTCTTTTTATATGTGATAAAATAGTTTATTATGAAGGAAATCAGGGAGGATTTATATGAAACACTGGCACGAAGAAATGCCTTTTACAGCAGATGATTCACTGGCAGAACTGATATTTACAGAGAATTCTCTTTTTTTTGATATAGAAACAACCGGATTTTCAGCTGCACGCACATCACTCTATCTGATCGGATGCGCTGCGCGGAAAGAAAATCTGCTTATTGTCGATCAGTTTTTTGCAGAAACTCCGGCAGATGAATCGGATGTACTGCATGCATTTTTGGGTTATCTGCAAAATTTTGATACGATCATCACGTTTAACGGAATCGGTTTTGATATTCCGTACCTGACAAACAAATGTCAGAAGTACAAAATACCAGAACCATTTTCCGCTTATGAATATGTTGACATCTATAAAATGATCTCAGGCTTTCGTTTTCTTTTTGCCCTTCCAAATTTAAAGCAGAAAACGGTAGAGCAATTCATTGGTTTAGAACGCGAGGACGCATATAACGGTGGTGAACTGATAGATGTATACAAGGCATGTCAGAAAAATCCAGATAAAAAACTTATCTCTCTTTTAAAGCAGCACAATTATGAGGATGTTATCGATATGCCAAAGCTTCTCTCCGTACTGTCCTATGTAAAGCTGTTTGAGGGCGCATTTAATGTGACATCCATCTGTGCCAATGAATCTGTCTCCTATGACGGCAAACCCTGCAGGGAGATTCTCTTTTCCATGCAAAACATTTTTCCGGTTCCTAAACGTGTTTCCTGTCATTATGAGGATTTCCATCTGGTTGTCGATACAGACCAGACAACACTCTGTGTCCGTTTATATACAGGGGAACTCAAATATTTTCTTTCTGATTATAAAAATTACTGGTATCTGCCTGAGGAAGATCTCGCCATTCCCTCAAGCCTTGCTGCCTCGATTCCAAAAGAACGAAGAAAAAAAGCTACCGCAGGAACCTGCTATAAAAAAAAGAATGCCATTTTTGTTCCCCAGTATCAGGAAATACAAAAACCGGCATTCCATCTTATGTTTAAAGATAAAAAAAGTTATTTTGAACTGTCAGAAGATTTTGTTGCTTCCAGTGAAATGCAGAAAGAATATTGTATGCATGTACTGCAGTTTATCTGGAAGAAAAAATTGTGAACTGTCATTCCTTTTATTTATAATTTGATCTGGTCAACCTTACTCCATGCACTATAAACCTTTTTGCCATCTGCCAGCTTATATGTTCGTATCTGTACATAATACACCGCATTATTTTTCAGTTTCTTTATTTTTAATGTGGTGTTTTTATTTTTGGTGATCACTTTTTTCTGCACATTTTTCTTCATCTTTGAATCAGTACTATAACGTATCTCATATCCGGTGGCACTATCTGCTTTTTCCCAGGATAGCTCTATCTCCCCGGCGTTTACGCTAACACTTTTCGTAAAAGATGTTTTTTTCGGTAATATTTTAAATGTTTTTGTGACTGTTCCAATATATGCACCTTTTCCACTGACGATCACTGTTGCAATGCCGCTTTTTTTATTATTTTTATACTTCACGGTATAATCAGTGCCTTGCTTTAATTTTTTCCCTTTCAATGTAACAGTCACAGCCGGCTTCTTCGCTTTGCCATCGTATGTATAAGTATTTTTATTGAGTGTACATTTTACTTTTTTTATGCTGGCTAAATTATCCGGATTTTCAAATTTTATATGAAATGTCTGATACCAGCCATTCTGAACATCATATTCATAAGAAACCGTGTTTGTTTTTTTATCCGTCAGTGTAACAACAGAACCATATCCTCCATCACTTCTGGTTCCTCCTGTTACTTTTCCAATCTTTGACATATCAAATCCCGGCAATTTTGCCAGATCAATCTTTTTTCCCTTTGCAATGGTATAATACTGATTATCAAATTTATACCATCCCAGCCCTGATATATTACTAATATCAAAACTGGTAAGTTCATTATCGTTCAGCTCTATATTGGTCAGATTTGTAGATTTTCTCAAATCCAAATATTTCAGTCTGTTTTTCTGGCAGTCTAATGTACGCAACTTTTTATTTTTTGTCACATCAAGTTTCGTAAGGTTATTTCCTGCACAACGATAGGTAACCAGTTTTTTATATTTAGAAATGTCTACACTTCCAACCCCTGTATATGCAACATCCAGTTCTGTGATATTCACACATCCCGTCAGGTTGACCGTTTTTAATTTTGGTGCCTTATGACATGCAAACGTTTTAAGACTTTTACAGCCGCTGAGATTGATTCTTTCAATATTAGGAATTACAGGATCAACATATGTTCCATAGCCATATGCGGCAAATTCAGCCTCTTTTAAATACTTATTATTGCTCAGATCCAATTCTCTTAGTTTCTCAAGTTTTTCAAATCGATCCACGTCAAAAATTTTCAACGATGTATTCACACATTTTATTTTTTCTAGTTTCGGTGCCTCTCCCTCAAAATACACTTCCTCAAGTTTGTTATATTTACTTAAATCGAGACTAGTCAGCAGTAAATTTTCAAAAGTTATTTTTTGTATCTTTTCCGGTAATTTCAAGTCCGTCAGTTTACCGGCATTCACTTCTAACTCTTTCAGTTTACTACACTCCTGTAAATTCAGCTTTTTTAAACCTCCAGAACTGATACGAAGCTTTTTCAGACTTTTACAGCCGGTAAAATCTATATTTTTCAGATTATCCTGATCTAAAGTATCAAACTCAGTCAGTTCGGAACATCCTGACAAATTCAGGGTTTTCAAATAATAATCTTCAATATCCAGTTTTTCAAGATTTGCACATCCGTTTAATTGTAAATTTTCCGTGGAGCCTTCTACCGAAAACTCTTTTAAATTTTTATAATTACTTAAATCCAGTTTTTTTGACGATACCCCCTCAACATGAACTTTTTGAACTGATTTTGGAAGTACAAAATCTTCACTCAGTTTTACCGCTTTCAACGAAAGTTCCAAAATCTTCTGTTGGCTGTTCAAATCCAGTTTAGCAATTGAACTTCTATCCTTTCCGTACAGATTTTCAATGTCAAGCTTTTTCAGTGCAATACAAGGACTCAGATCTAATGCAGCTCCCATATATTCTTTTATTGTCAGTGTTTCTAATTTTTGGCATCCTGTAAAATCAATTCCTGCATCCAAATCTATACCCGCATCTATAGAAAGGCTTTTTAATGCGGTACATCCAGAAAACGACGCAACTCTCAAATGATCGACTTTATAAGCATCCGATATCTCTATCTCTTCCAACGAACTGCTGTTCATAATACTGCAGATACCATCTGTCAAAACAATTTTTTTCAGGTACCGTAAATATTCTATTCCCTCCGTTTGTATTTTTTCCTCAAATTCCAGCTTTGTAATCTTCCTGTTTTCGGAATCTGCCAAGAGACCATCTTTATTGGTGTCATATTTCTTGATTTTTTTGCGAAATTCATCATCCGGAAAATTCATTTCATTGATCGCTACACTGCCATCCTGATGAAATCCTTCATCCAGTTCCGGTTCGTCCGGTTCCTCTGGCTCTTCTGTCCCATCGTACATCATCCAGACACTTTCTTCCGCTTCTTCTGTATCATCAGCATCCATGATTTCCCCGGTCTCTGTCTCAGTTGTCTGCTCCGTATTTTTCCCGGTTTCCGTCTCCTCGGTTGTCTGCTCCGTATTTTTCCCGGTTTCTGTCTCCTCAGTTGTCTGTTCCGTGTTTTCTTCTGCACCCGTCCCGGTTATCTGCTCCGCAGTATCCGTTTCTCCACCGTTCTCATCACCGTAATCTGCAAAAATGCTCTCCGTGGTCTGTGTATTTTCCTGCGCACAAATGTGTACGCTTTCCTGTAAGCTAAATATCACACCCACAGCCAGTCCAAGCGACAATATTCTTTTATATATTTTTTTCATTTTCAACCTCCAAATAATAAAACAGCCTATCATTTCCTGATAAGCTGTTTTTAATTATGTACTGTTACTTTTTCTCAAAGAAGAAGGATGTATGTCTGTCAAATCCAAGTTCTCTGTAATTCATGATCTGTTCTGTACTTCCAATGAAAAGTACACCACCCGGCTGAAGCGCTTTATGGAACTTCTGATAGATCACATCTTTTGCTTCTTCCGTGAAATAAATAACCACATTACGGCAGACGATCAGATTGCAGCCACTCGGATAGGGATCTTTTAACAGGTCATGCTTTTTAAATTCCACCCTTTTTTTGATCTCATCTGAAATCTGATAGGAAGAACCAACTTTTGTAAAATACTTCTTTTTCAGATCATCCGGCACAGAGGCAATACTCTTTTCATTGTACAGTCCCATTCTCGCCGTATCAAGCACCTGATTGTCGATATCCGTTGCAATGATCTTAATATTTGCAAGCGGAACCTGTCTTGAAAGTGCCATGACAAGGGAATACGGTTCATCTCCTGTTGAACATGCCGCACTCCAGATTTTCAGGTTCTTGCCAAACTTTTTGATCAGTTCCGGGAATACCTGTCCCTCTAATATCTTCCACTGATCCGGATTACGATAGAATTCAGAAACATTGATTGTCAGGAAATTGATGAACTGATCAAATTTTTCTTTATCTTTCTTAATCAGTGCTACATAGTCATTGTACGTCTTAACGTTGTTCTTCGTGATCAGCGTATTGATCCGGCGGCGCATCTGTTTTTCCTTGTAAGAATTCAGATCAATTCCGGCAAGCTGCAAAATGTCCTTTTTAAATTTTTCATAATTATCGGTTTCCAGCATAATCTACTTTCCTCCTGTTTCCTTTTGCACAAAAGTTCTGTAAAACCAGATTTACTTTCATGCCATATCAAAAATAGGCTTTACACATTCCGTGAAAGCCTATTTTTATCCATATTACTGTATACGGAATTTAGTTCTCTTCTGCTGCAACTGCATCGATATCGACATCTGCAACATCAGCATCTTCTGACTCATTTGTCTCCGGAGCAAGTAATGCTTTGATGGAAAGACTGATCTTCTTCTCGTCCTCGTTGAAATCAACGATCTTAGCTTCGATCTCCTGACCTACTTTTAATACATCAGATGGTTTCTCAATATGCTCTTTTGCAATCTGGGAAACATGCAGTAATGCGTCAACACCCGGAGCAAGCTCTACGAATGCACCGAAATCTGTCATTCTTGCCACTTTTCCTTTTACAACGTTTCCAACCGCATATTTCTCTGCAGCACCATTCCATGGATTCTCTGCCGGGAATTTCATGCTGAGTGCAATTTTTGTATCGTTGATATCTTTGATGAATACACGCACATGATCACCAACATTAAATACTTTTTTCGGACTCTCTACTCTGCCCCATGACATCTCAGAGATGTGAAGCAGTCCGTCAGCTCCGCCAAGGTCAATGAATGCACCGAAGTCTGTTACATTTTTAACAGTTCCTTCCATAACATCACCAACTTTGATCTTTGCAAACAGCTCTTTCTGCTGCTCTAATTTCTTAGCAACTAAAAGCTGTTTTCTGTCGCCGATGATTCTTCTGCGTTTTGGATTGAACTCGCTGATCACGAACTCGATATCCTGATCTTTGTACTTGGATAAATCTTTCTCATAGCTATCAGATACAAGGCTTGCCGGGATAAATACTCTTGTTTCATCCACGATCACGCAGAGACCGCCGTCTAATACCTGTGCTACTTTTGCTGTTAATACTTCTTTGTTTTCAAATGCCTCTTCTAATCTCTTGCTGCCTTTTTCTGCTGCGAGACGTTTGTATGTGAGTAATACCTGTCCCTCACCGTCATTTACCTTAAGAACCTTTGCTTCCATGGTGTCGCCGACAGATACCAGTGTTGTTAAATCAACGTTAGCTTCGTTCGTATATTCATTACGAGTAATGATTCCGTCTGATTTGTAGCCGATATTCAATACGATCTCATCAGGTTTTACATCGATAACGGTACCTTCAACTACCTCTCCATTTCTTATTGTTTTAAATGATTCCTCCAGCATTTGTTCAAAGCTCATTTCTGACATTCTTTTGAACCTCCTCAATAATTTTGTTTGGGGTAGAAGCCCCTGCGGTAATACCTACGCTATCGATGGACTCAAAACATGTGATATCCAAATCTTTTACAGTTTGTATATAGTAAGTATTGTTGCATTCGTTTTTACATATTTCAAACAACTTCTGCGTATTGGAACTATTTCTGCCCCCTATGACAATCATGGCGTCCACATCACGGGCAATCTTTGCTGCCTCAGTCTGTCTTTCCTCGGTGGCATTGCAGATTGTATTTAAAACAATTATATCATAACCTTTTTTATTTATAATTTCAACTAATTCTTGAAATTTATTGTAATTAAATGTCGTTTGTGCTACAATACATACCTTTTCCCCAGATTCTGCCTGATATTTTTCTGCCTCTTCCGGGGTTGCGATCACAGCCGTATGCGGATCAAGCGACCAGCTTTTGATTCCTTGTACTTCCGGATGCTTTTCATTCCCGATAATTACGATCTGCGCCCCTTCGGCACTGTGTTTTTCCACAAGGCGGTGTATCTTTAACACAAACGGGCAGGTTGCGTCCACCAATGTATAGCCAAGTTCTTTTATTTTTTCAGATATGCCCTTTTCCACTCCGTGTGCACGGATGATGACCGTTCCGCCATGCGCCGCCCTCTCTTCGAGTTCTTCTACGCTTTCTAAAACAGTCACTCCTTTTTCTTCCAGATCACGCACCACCTCTTCATTGTGGATGATCGGACCAAATGTATAGATTGGCTGTCTCTCTGCGGCACTCATTTCAAGCTGCTCATACACGGTATCGACCGCGCGCTTTACGCCAAAGCAGAAACCTGCACTTTTTGCCAATGTCATCTTCATATTTTATGTTTCCTTATCTTGCCTCTGAATAAACCTGATAAATGGCATCTACCACTTCATCAATATTCATTTCCGAACTGTCAACCAAAACAGCATCCTCTGCCTGACGAAGCGGTGATGTTTCACGATGCATGTCACGGTAATCACGGTCAATAATATCTTTTTCGATCTCTGCAAGATCACAGCTTACTCCTTTTTCCGTCAGCTCATCGTATCTTCTCTTTGCCCGTGTCGCAGAACTTGCTGTCAGATAGATTTTGACCTGTGCGTCCGGAAGAACACACGTTCCAATATCTCTTCCATCCATGATGACATCTGCAGACTTTGCAAGCTGACGCTGGAGTTCCACTAGCTTTTTGCGGACCACCGGATAGACGCTTGTGGAAGATGCCATATTTCCAACTTCCTCATTGCGGATCACACCATTTACATTCTCTCCATTTAAAAGTACCTGCTGTTCTCCGTTTTCATAAGTGATCGTGACATCCACGTCCGGGCATGCTGCCGCGATCGCATTTTCATCTTTTGCATCAATGTTATGCTGTAAAAAATAATAGGCCATCGCACGGTACATTGCTCCCGTGTCCACATAGATAAATCCAAGTTTTTTCGCCAGCCGCTTTGCGATCGTGCTCTTTCCTGCTCCTGCCGGTCCGTCAATTGCAATATTCATACTCATGTTTTATTCTCCTTTTACATTTTGCTGTGTTTTTTATTTCCTATTCTTTTGTCCATAACAATCCATAGATTTATAACGCTTTATCATCTGTTATCTTTCATCCGGCTGCGCCGCTGAGATTCCCGCAAGATAACCGGTGGACCATGCAATCTGTAAATTATATCCACCTGTCATCGCATCCAGGTCTAACACCTCTCCACAAAAATATAAATGCGGCACCAGTTTTGATTCCATCGTAGACGGATTGACTTCTTTTACTTTCACGCCGCCCTTCGTGATGATCGCTTCGTTAAAATCACGGAGTCCACACAGTGTGACCGGGAATGCCTTGATCAGTCCGATAAAATGTCTGCGTTCCTCTTTGGTGATCTCATTGACCTTTTTCTCCGGATCGATTCCGCTAAGATCCAGCATGACCGGAATCATTTTAGCCGGGAAAAGCCCACCAATGGAGTTTTTGAACTGCTTGTTCTTCGCATCATCAAACTCTCTTAACAGACGGTGATCTAACTGTTCTTCCGTAAGTGCCGGCTTTAAATCTATAAACATAGAAAGTTCTCCGGCCGTAAGAGACGGTTTGATAGCTGCACTCGCCGATAAAAGCAGCGGCCCGCTGACACCAAAGTGTGTAAACAGCATCTCGCCAAACTCCTGATACAGCAGTTTTTTTCCATTTAAAATGCGTACTTCCACATTTTTTAATGAAAGTCCCTGCATCTGCCGGACATAGTCTTCTTTTGCGAGAAACGGTACCAGTGACGGCCGGATGTCCGTGACGGTATGTCCTGCTTCTTTTGCAAAACGGTAACCATCCCCTGTAGAGCCAGTCGTCTGATAGGAAAATCCGCCTGTCGCAATGATCACTGCATCTGCCGGCATTGTGGTTTCATCTGTCAGCTTTACGCCTGTGACAATGTTTTCCGGCGCATCTTCTCCGGATGATTCCATAAGCAGACTTTGTACCTGTGTATGCAGCATTACTTTTACTTTTTTCTCTTTCAGCACTTTCTGCAATGTTGCGATCACATCCGAGGAATGATCCGAAACAGGAAATACCCGGTTGCCACGCTCTGTTTTTGTCCTCAGTCCGTTTCTCTCAAAAAAATCAATGACTCTTTGATTGTCATACGAATAAAAGGCGCTATATAAGAACTTTGCATTGGTCATAACATTTGCAAAGAGATTATCCATATCTCCCGCATTGGTAATATTGCATCGTCCCTTTCCGGTAATGAAAAGTTTTTTTCCAAGTTTTTCATTCTTTTCAAGCAGAATAACCTGACTGCCGGTTTCCGCTGCGGCGATCGCAGCAAACATTCCAGCCGGTCCCCCGCCTATTACAATGATTTTATTCATGAAAATCGCTGTCTCCTATTTTTGCATAACGCATTTTTATGGAATCGTCAATCGCATTGATCTCATCATTTTCATAGACCTGATACTCATCCCAGATTCCTTCTAACATTTCTAATGTCTTCGCAACATCTCTCTGTTTTTTCATACAGAGTGCCACGATCAGGGCATTGATCACGCTGAGTGGTGCAACCAGTGAATCCACAATAGACGCCATATCACTGTCTGCGATCAGATTACAGGACGAATACAAATTCATCGGTGAATGCACACTGTCTGTTAATGTAATCACTTTTGCACTGCGGTTGTTGGCAAACTCCATAGCCTTTAATGTACGCATGGAATATCTCGGAAAACTGATTCCGATAATTACATCTTCCTTCCCAATACGAACCATTTGTTCAAAAATTTCACTGGAACTGCTCGTCTGTATCAGACGTACATTTTCAAACATCAGTGTAAAATAAAATGCCATAAACGACGCAAGCGGCGCACAGCTTCTGATTCCAATAATATAAATATGTTTCGCATTCAAAATGGTATCTACTGCCATCTCAAATGCCGCCTGATCTATTTTTTCCAATGTGCTGTTGATTTTTTCCGCATCTGACTTTAAAACAGATTCTAAAATTTTTGACTGGCTGATTCTGCCATAAGTAACTTCCATACGCTGAATGGAGTTTAATTTGTTGCGTACCAGTTCTTCTAAGGCACTCTGAAATTCAGGATATCCCCGGTATCCAAGATGCATGGCAAAGCGCACAACCGTGGATTCGCTGACTCCGACCACCTCACCTAATTTTGCCGCCGTCAAAAATACTGCCTTATCATAGTTATCTGTGATATAGGTGGCAAGCAGTTTCTGTCCCTTGCTCAATTTACTGTATGACTCGTTGATCCGATTACTCAAATCATTCTTACTGCCCATAACCCCTCGTTCCTGTCATTTTATGACACCGTCTGCAATTTATGATGTGCCTTTGCACACCAACATTTCTATTATATCAAAACTTTTCCTTTTTGTCAGCTTTGAATCATTTTCATTCTGTAAAATTCACCTTTTCGTGCCATCAGCTCCTCAAACGTACCATATTCCACACAATGTCCGTCCGCAAGAACGGCAATCTTATCTGCATCACGAATTGTTGACAGCCGGTGTGCCACAATAAATGTCGTCCTCCCCTTCGTCAGATTTTCCAAAGCTTCCTGTATCAGTTTTTCAGAAATACTGTCTAAAGCCGACGTAGCCTCATCGAGCACGATCACCTCCGGATCACGGATCAGTGCTCGCGCAATCGCAATGCGCTGTCTTTGTCCACCGGAAAGTTTTCCTCCATGTTCTCCTACCATGGTATCAACCCCATTTGGAAGGCTCTCCATCAGATCCGTAAGATTTGCCGCCTTTATGACACGTTCTAATTCTTCGTCCGAAACATGTTCGTTTCCGTAAGTAATGTTTTCACGTATAGTCCCTGAAAATAATATGGATGTCTGTGGTACAACGGCAAGATGTTTTCTGTATGTACGCAGATCTATTTTCCTCATATCATTACCATCTAAAAGGACCTTCCCTCCGTCCGCCAAATGAAAGCCGATCACAAGATTTAACACAGTCGATTTTCCTGCACCTGACTCCCCGACTAATGCGATCGTCTCCCCCTGTTTTACATGCAGGTTCAGGTGATTTAACACCGGTTTGTCACTGTTTTTATAATGAAAGGAAACATCTTCAAAATCAAATATGCCAGTTACGTCCTCTAACTGCTTTTTCCCCTCATTCTGCTCCACATCCTCTGAGAGGAGCACCTCACCAATGGAATTGACAGATTCAATGCCTTTCGCGATTGTCGGAAGCAATGTAACGATTGCAGACACCTGATTGACCACCGTTGCAAAATAACTCTGGTAAAGTGTGATATCTCCCGCCATAATGCGTCCACGCAACGCAAGATAGCCGGTAAATGCCAGACAGACGACCTGAAACACCTGGAATACCGCCCATCCGACTGAACCAAATAATGCCTGTACCAGATCCAGTTTATATCCCTTTTCCGCCACTGTAAAAAGCTGTCCGCTCATCTTATGTACTTCTTCGTCCTCCAATGCGTGTGCCCTTGTCACCGGGACAAGTTCCACCATTTCCATCACACGCGCAGATGTTTCTTCCATTTCTTTTCGAAATTCCGTATTTCTTTTTTTCATGACCGAGCGGAACGAAACCATCGTGATTGCCGCAACCGGAGTTGTCAACAGAAAAAATACAAAAACGATCTTACTTTTTGATGCTGTGACCACCAGCGCAACCCCGATATTCAGTGCAATATTTAAAATGCTTAAGAACATCTGTGTGGAAAGTGTCTCCACCGCCTCCACATCACGCATAATCTTAGACTGCAGCCTTCCAGACTGTGTCTCCACATGGTAGGCGATCGACAACTGCTGAAGTTTCCGGATCAATGCCTTACGAAGTCCTGTTTCTGCGTAACGTGTTGCAAGGCTTTTATATGATGTATACAGATAATTCATTGGTATATTAAGTGCGATCAAACCAATCTCAAGGGCTGCACTGATCCAGATATTTCTCACGGTATCAGGATTCTTCTGTGTCACATCATTGATGATATTTGCAGTTATGATTGGAAGTACCCACACACATGCATGCTTTATAAAAAAACAGATAACTGCCATAACAAATTTATGATAATTTCCTTTGTACAGTGCTATCAGAATCCGTATCGGATGACCTTTATATCTGCGATAACTTTCTATAAACCAGTTTTCTGTATCTATGCCATTTTTCGGCGACGTTTTCCGTTCAAAATTTTCCATTTTCTTATATCCTTTATCATTTATAGGATGATTCTAATTCTTTTCTTTGTAAAAAGCAATATTTCAGCAAAACAAAAAATGCCACAGCAGCATCCTAAAATACTGCCGTGGCATTTCATCAATCATATTCTAATTATACCGGATATGCACCATTCTTTGTATCTGCAATTGTTGCATCTACTTTTTTCTGCTGTGCTTCACGGTATTTGAAGAACTCAGTTGCAACCTGTGGGAACAATGCGTAAGATAATACATCTTCATCCTGCTGTTTCCACTGTTTCATCTCAGCTTCAATCTTGTCAAGCTCTGGCTCTAACAGATCTGCCGGACGACAGGTAATTGCATTCTTCTTCTCATCGCCTAATACTTTGTCAACAACTTCCGGATTGAACGGTTTTACAGTCTGACCGTATTTTCCAAGGAGAACATCTTTCGTCTCTTTGGTCGCTACTTTGTAACGCTCACCCATTAATACGTTGAATACAGCCTGTGTACCAACGATCTGTGAGGAAGGTGTAACAAGCGGCGGCTCACCAAGATCTTTACGAACACGCGGTACTTCTGCAAGTACTTCCTCGTATTTGTCCTCTTTCCCCTGCTCTTTTAACTGGGAGATCAGGTTGGATAACATACCACCCGGTACCTGATATAATAAAGTCTTGATGTTTACACCTAATACTTTCGGGTTCATCAGACCACTCTCTAATGCTTCCTCTCTCATCGGACGGAAGTAATCAGCGATCTCAGCAAGTTTGTTCTGGTCTAAACCTGTATCAAACTCGGTTCCCTTGAATGCCTCTACCATAACTTCAGTAGCCGGCTGGGATGTTCCAAGTGCAAATGGAGACATTGCTGTATCAATGATATCGCATCCTGCCTCAACTGCTTTCATGTATGTCATGGAAGCAACACCGGATGTATAGTGTGTATGTAACTCTAACGGGATATCGATCACATCTTTGATCGCACGAACCAGTTCGTCTGCTTTCTGAGGAACTAAAAGTCCTGCCATATCTTTGATACATACAGAATCAGCTCCCATATCCTCAACTCTTTTTGCCATATCAGTCCAGTAATCTAAGGTATAAGCATCACCGAGTGTATAAGATAAAGCCACCTGTGCATGTCCTTTTTCTTTGTTACATGCGCTTACTGCTGTCTGAAGATTGCGAAGATCATTCAGACAGTCAAAAATACGGATGATATCAATTCCGTTTGCGATGGATTTCTGTACGAAATACTCTACTACATCATCAGCATATGGACGGTATCCTAAGATATTCTGTCCACGGAATAACATCTGTAATTTCGTATTTTTAAAACCATCTCTTAATTTACGAAGACGATCCCATGGATCCTCTTTTAAGAAACGAAGGGATGCATCGAAAGTAGCGCCTCCCCAGCACTCAACAGCATAGTATCCAACCTTGTCCATCTTATCTACGATTGGAAGCATCTGCTCTGTTGTCATTCTTGTTGCGATCAGAGACTGATGTGCATCACGCAGTACTGTCTCTGTTATTTTTAAAGGTTTTTTAACAACTTCAGCCATTTTTTCCTCCTTATACAGCGAACCTGTTTTTGTTCTGCCGTCTGATTAAATTCCAAAGATTGCCATGAATACACCGGCTGCTACTGCTGTACCGATAACACCGGCAACGTTTGGTCCCATTGCATGCATAAGTAAAAAGTTCGTAGGATCTTCCTCTGCACCAACTTTCTGTGATACACGCGCAGCCATAGGAACTGCGGATACACCGGCAGAACCGATGAGTGGGTTGATCTTGCCTTTTGTAATGAAGCAAAGTAATTTACCGAACAATACTCCAGCTGCTGTACCAAACATAAATGCAATCAGTCCAAGTGCAACGATCTTTAAAGTTGTTGCATTTAAGAAAGCCTCTGCACTTGTGGATGCACCAACAGATGTACCAAGTAAGATAACTACGATATACATCAATGCATTAGATGCTGTCTCAGATAACTGACGAACCACACCACACTCACGGAACAGGTTACCAAGCATTAACATACCAACGAGCGGGGCTGTTGTCGGAAGGATCAGACATACAACAACGGTTACCACGATTGGGAATAAGATTTTCTCAAGTTTGGATACCGGACGTAAGTTCTGCATCTTGATCGCACGTTCTTTTTTCGTTGTAAATAACTTCATAATTGGCGGCTGAATGATCGGCACCAGTGCCATGTAAGAATATGCTGCTACAGCGATCGGTCCCATAAGACCGGACTGTCCAAGCTTTCCTGCAAGGAAAATGGAAGTAGGACCATCTGCACCACCGATGATAGAAACGGCTGCTGCTGCTTTATCATTGAATCCCATCAGGATTGCAAGGAAATATGCGCCGAAAATACCAAACTGTGCTGCTGCTCCTAAAAGGAAGCTGATCGGGTTTGCGATCAGAGGTCCAAAATCGGTCATCGCACCAACGCCAAGGAAAATAAGGGATGGCAGGATTGACCATTCATCTAAGGTATAAAAATAATGGAATAAACCACCGACACCGTTACTCATCTGTTCCGGAGCTGCAAAGATATCCGGATAAATATTTACCAGAAGCATACCAAATGCGATCGGAACGAGTAACAACGGTTCAAACCCTTTTGCAATAGCCAGATACAGGAAAATACATGCAACTAAGATCATTACGAAATTTCCCCATGTCAGGTTGAAAAAGGCAGTCTGATGAAGGAGGTTGCCCATTGTCTCAGTAAAATAACTCATTGTTATCCTCCTAAAATTAGTTGTTTAAAGTTGCCAGTAATGCACCTGCTTCTACCATATCACCAACGCTTACGTTGATGCTTGCTACAGTACCATCTTCGGTAGCAACAACCGGTGTCTCCATTTTCATGATTTCAAGAACTAAGATTGTGTCACCTTTCTTTACAGATGCACCTACAGAAGACTCGATCTTAAATACTTTTCCTGCTGCACCTGCTTCGATCTTTACGTTACCTGCGCCACCTGCCGGTGCTGCTGCCTTCGGAGCTGCTGCCGGAGCCGGAGCTGCTGCACGTCTCGGTGCTGCTGCCGGTGCACTTACAGCACCATTCTCTTCTACAGTAACATCATAAACATTTCCATTTACGGTAATTGTATAGCTTTTCATTGAATCATCCTCCTGTGATCATTACTTTTTTACGACATATATTTATTATAACTTGTCTGCTTCGCCTATCTTCTATGGATAGAACGTACTACGAATCCATCTGCTGATGTTCCTTCTGCTGCTGCGATTGCTGCGGAAATGACTGCTACCAGTTCTAAATCATCGGTAAGCTGTGCTGTTTCTTCACGCTGCTCAATCTGCTCTACAACAGGATCTGCCTCATCTTTCTTTGCATTCGCATTTGCTTTTTTATTCTGTAAATACGGAATCACTTTAAAGCAGCTGATGATCAAACTGATCAGAATCAGGACAACGAATACAGTTCCCATTCCCATCAGTGTATTCATACCGGCTTTTTCCATCTTTTCGCCAAGTGAATATACAAGATCAGCACTTGCATCCGTAAGTTCCGGTGCTTCTGTCTCATAATTGTATTCATATACATAAGAAACAACTACATCTCTGTCTGAAAAATGTAAAACCTGATCTGCCGTCACAGTTTTCTGTGCTTTTGTCACAGTAAGATCTCCAAGTCCCTGATATGAGCCTAAATCAGAAACCGTTTCACCCCAGGATGTCAGTAAATGAGCAAATGCGTCCATTCCCTGTGAATCATAATATTCTGCGCCACTCTGAACATCTTCATCTGTGAATGAAACAAGCGCAGATACTGTCTGTTCCAGATTATTCTGAATGTCAGAATAACTCATACCAAAATAATCAACGCTCTCAGGATCCGTTCCACATGCTGTCATTGCCAGAACCATAAAGCAAAGACAAAGCATAAGAGATAATTTTTTCTTCATAACTTCACCTTTCTATTTTGTTCCATGTTTTTTGTCCGGTACACCTGCACATTTTGTATATAATAATTCAAATGCATCTACAAGGTATTTTCTGGTGTCTGCCGGATCTATAATAAGATCTACATAACCGCGTCTTGCTGCAGTCATAACACTAGACTGTAATGCATCATATTCTTTTGCTTTTGCTGCAAGTTCATCTGCAGATGCATCTGCGTACATGATCTTAGCTGCAAGTTCGCCATCCATCATACCGATCTTTGCATCTTCCCATGCATATGTAAAGTCTGCTCCGATTGCTTTGGAGTTCATTGTCACATAAGCGCTTCCGATTGCATTTCCAGTGATCAGGTTTACTTTCGGGCAGGTTGCATCAGCAAATGCCATTGTCATGCGTGCAAGTGCTTTTGCAAGTCCTTTCTCTGCACAGACAGTAGCTGCATATCCTTTTACATTGGTTAAGGATAATACCGGAATTTCAAATGCGTCACAGAAGTTCACAAACTCTGCTGCCTTGTTGCATCCTCTTGCTGTCAAAGCACCGGAGAACTCCTCAGCCTTTTTACCTTCTTCATCATAAACTTCTGAGCAGTTTGCAACAGCACCAACTGTCATTCCGTTTAACTGAATGAATCCGGTTACCATATCTTTTGCATAATTCTTTTTCGTCTCAACGAAAACATGTCCATCTGAGATCTCACTGAGTAAATATCTTGGTTCTCCCTTCATGGCTGCCATGTTCTCACATGCACGGTTCAAATCATCCTCACACTCAGATGTGTATACATCGCCTTCATTATTTAAAGGAAGGATACTTACCAGCTCACGGATCTCTGCAATAATCTCATCCTCTGTTCCAACTGCATCGATACAACCGTTTTTCTCGCTCTGGAACTCTGCGGAAGAAGTATCACATTTCTCAATGCGGTTACCCTCGATCGCATTCGGGGAATTAATAAACATTTTCCCTTTGCTCTCCATAAATGCGAAATCAGATAATGCAGGAACTACTGCAAGTCCACCGCCACAGCTTCCGAAAATAGCGGAAATCTGTGGAACAACGCCGGATGCTGCAACCTCCTTTGCGTAAATCTCACCAAATCCGTTTAACGCATCGACAGATTCCTGTAAACGCATTCCGGCACAATCGATAAAACCGATCACCGGTGCTCCCATTTTCATCGCCATATCATATACAGCTGCAATTTTCTTTGCATGCATCTCTCCGATCGTACCGTTTAATACGGCTGCATTCTGGCTGTATACAAATACCAGATTGCCATCTACCAGACCATGTCCGGTAATTACACCATCGGACGGTGTATCTGTGTCTGCAAGATTAAAGTCTGTATTTCTTGCGGTTACGAGAGAACCGATTTCCATGAAACTGTTCTCATCGACTAACTTGGTAATACGCTGCATTGCCAAGCTATCATTACTACTATTCATCCTTTTTGCCCTCCATCTATAAAGTTTGTTACCACATCTTTTGACATGGTACATAGTGAATAATGTAAAAATATAACAAATTCCGCTAGGATAAATTATAGATGGTCAGTGACAAATTTTCAAGAGAATTGTTAATTTTTTGACAGTTTTTTTTTGCATACAAGGAATTTAGGGCTTTTACATTGGAAATAATTCTGCTGTTTTTTTTACACACCAGCAAAAATCGATTCTTTTTACCGTATTCTTCACTGTGACCACACGTTTTGCCAGAACCTCATCTCCCAGAAGGTATGTTATCTCACCGATAAAATCTCCTTCCGTTACCGGTGCATAAAGTTTCCGGGATAATTGATACTCTATGTGTACTTCCTGGTCTTTTTCAATCAATAGTTCCACATTTTCTTTCACCGGCGCAACTTCAAGTTCTGTCGTTACCTCTTCGCCGATCTTTGTGCCCTGTCCGTCCACCACCTGTACCGGAGCATATTCCCCTGCGTCCAGTTCAATCTCATCCAGACTTATTTTCCGGAACCGGGAAATTCCATACTGCATAAGTTTTTTTGTATCTGCCCACTTATATGTTTTGTTATTCGGCCACCCGCAGGCAAGCAGTGCAACGATAAAAGTTCTGTCATCACGTTTTAATGCCCCGACATAACAATATCCCGCATTACCGGTAAAACCGGTCTTGCCTGACAATGCCCCGTCCATCATCTGCAAAAATGCATTATGATTACAGCAGGTGTAACTGTTTTTACCATCTATATCAGAAAACTGATACTGTCCTTCCCTTGTGATTGTAAGAAATTGCTCTGCCATTTCTGATGTTTTGATGCAGTACCGCATGATCAAAGAAAGATCTGCCGCTGTTGTGTGATGAAAGCCATTTTCATTTTTGGCATCCAGTCCGTTCGGTGTGATAAAATAACTGTCCTCACAGCCGATCTCCTCTGCTTTATCGTTCATAAGTTTTGCAAAATCACCCGTCGTGCCTGCAATGTGTTCTGCAATCGCCACAGCGCAGTCATTATAAGATTCCAACATCAGTCCGTACAGCAGATCTTTCAGATAAAACTTCTGCCCCTCCCGCATACCCAGATGAACTTTCGGCTGTGACGCTGCAAGCGTACTCACGGTCACTTCGCTGTCCAGGTCGCAGTTTTCCAGTGCAATGATACATGTCAGTATTTTGGTCGTACTGGCATTCGCCATCGCCTGGTGCCCGTTTTTTTCATACAGGATACGCCCGGAATCCGCATCCATAAGCACAGCTGCTTTTGCATACAGGGAATTTTGATCCGGCTTTTCTATCACTTCCTCCATCCGCACATTTTCTTTTTGATCAAAAGCCTCCACGATCTGTATCCCATATCCTGTTAAGATCACAGTGACAAGGATCCATGCCAGCAGTTTTTTCCACATACACCAGACTCCAAAAAAGCATTTCATCAATCCTTATGTATATAATACGCAAAAAATGCTCATTTTTTGTGAAAAAAAAGCATACGAAATCAGATCAGATATCCAGTTTCATATGCATTTCCGCTTCCGCTTCCTGTTTGAATTCTTCTACCTGGACCGGACTTAACACGGGAAGTTCATCGATTGACTGAACACCAAAACTCCTTAAGAATTCCTCCGTTGTGCCAAAAAGCAGCGGGCGTCCCGGCGCATCCAGCCTTCCAAGTTCACATACCAGATTGTACTCCACCAGCTTGTTTACCGCATGATCGCAGGAAACACCTCTGATCTTTTCAATTTCCGCCTTTGTAATCGGCTGCTTGTAGGCAATGATCGAAAGGGTTTCAAGCAGAACGTCGGTAAGCACATGCTTTTTCGGCTGCTTTGCGATTTTCACCAGATATTCATACATTTCGCCCTTCGTACACATCTGATAAGAACCGTCCAGTTCCATGATCTTAACGCCGACGCCATCATCCTCATAGCGCTGCATCAGATGTTCTATGATCTTTTTTGTCCGTTCTGTATCAAGTTCCAGTGTTTTTGCTATACGCTCTAATTCCACAGACTCTCCCATTGTAAACAGGATCGCCTCAACGATTGCCTCATATTTTTTTTCTTCCATACCAACCCTCTATTCCGGTGTGTAAAAATTCCACACAGATCCCATTTCATTTCTGCTGTCACACAGCTAGGCCGCAATTTTTGATTCAATTTTTATATCATCAAACGTGTATTCCTGGGAAACAACGATCTTTCCCATCTTCATCAGCTCTAATATTGCCAGAAATGTCACAACCACTTCCATTTTCCCGGACTGTGCTTCTAAAAGACTCCGAAACGAAAAATGTCCGTGATGCAGACTGTATTCTTCCACATATGTCATCTTATCAGAAAGTGACACTTCCTCTTTCTCGATTCTTCCAAACTTCGAACGGACCGGATCGATCTTATCCGCCTGTTTCTTTATGATGGACTGAAAAATATCATTCAGCCTCGCAAGTGTTACCCCGGACATCAGTTCATTCACATCAACCGGTTCTTCATATGCAAGAACTTCGGGCGGGATTGTCGGTGCTTTAAACCATACTTTTTCCGCATCAATCTGACGGTCCCTGAGTTCATATGCCATACATTTATACATTTTATATTCCAACAGCTGCTGCACAAGTTCCGCTCTCGGATCTTCTTCCTCATCCTCGCTTTCTTTTGCAGGGAGCAGCATTTTTGATTTGATATCAAGCAGTGTCGCCGCCATCACGAGAAATTCGCTCATCACATTTAAGTCCTGTCTGCGCATTTCGGCAATATATTCCATATACTGGTTTGTGATCTCCACGATTGGAATATCATATATATTGACTTTATTTTTTTCTAACAGATGTAAAAGCAGATCTAACGGTCCCTCAAACACCTGAAGTTTTACAGTTAATTCCATCTATGTCATACCCTCTCATTCCACAAATATTGATTTTACCGTGGATTCCCGCAAAATTCAAGATTTTTATGCATAATGTACATCCTTCGCATCTAAAATAAATTATAACAGAACCCTACGGAGGGCATATTCTTGAAATTCATGGTTTCCATTCTGCTCGGTCTCAATCTCCTTGTGCAGGGCACGGTACTTCCTGCATCTTCCTGTTTCATTCCGAATGTAACCATCCCCCTGTCTCCTGCTGCCCAGACAGATACTGCACCTGCTGCAGACTTAAATATCTCCGCACCAAGCGCCATTTTGATGGAGGCTTCCACCGGTGCCGTCGTCTACGAAAAAAATTCCCACGAGGCAAGGCATCCGGCAAGTGTCACCAAGATTATGACGCTGCTTCTGATTTTTGATGCACTCTCATCCAAACAGATTTCCTTAGATGACACGGTGACCGTCTCCGAATATGCAGCAAGCATGGGCGGTTCTCAGGTGTTTTTAGAACCGGGTGAAACCCAGACAGTCGAAACGATGATCAAATGTATCAGTGTTGCGAGCGCCAATGACGCCTGTGTTGCCATGGCAGAACATGTTGCCGGTTCCGAATCAGAATTTGTCCGCATGATGAACGAACGCGCAAAAGGACTCGGTATGAATGACACCAATTTCGTCAACTGCTGTGGTTTAGATGCCGACGGACATATGACCAGCGCCAATGACATTGCACTGATGTCGCGCGAACTGATCACAAAATACCCGAAAATCCATGATTACTGCACAATCTGGATGGAAAATATCACCCACACTACCGCAAAAGGTTCCTCGGAGTTCGGTCTGACGAACACCAATAAGCTGATCAAACATTACCAGTATGCCACCGGCTTAAAAACCGGATTTACCAACACTGCCATGTACTGTATTTCCGCAACCGCCAAAAAAGATGATATGGAACTGATCGCCGTCATCATGGGGGCTCCTGATATCAAGTCACGCTCTGCGGATGCCACGACTCTTTTGAATTATGGGTTTGGGAAATGCAGGATTTACTGTGACAGCCACGAAGATAAGTTAGACGATCTCCCGGTTAAAAAAGGCCTTGCGGATTCTGTAGGCATCATTTACCAAAGACCTTTTCAATACATGACAACAGACGGAAGTGATCTTACCGGCATTACCAAAAGCATCGAACTGCCGGAAAATGTGACAGCACCAGTAAAAAAAGGAAACACTGCCGGGAAGGCGGTCTATTCTCTAAATGGAACGCCGATCGGCAGTGTCAATATTGTATATGCGGATACAGTCGATGCTGCAGATTATAAAGATTATTTTTGCCGCACCCTGTTATATTTTGTTCCTTAAAAATACAGAGTCCGGTGTATCACTGATTTGATGTCATGAAACATTCTGTTATTACATATCACTGATCTGATGGTGCGGAACATTTGTTCTCATATTATAACAACGGTGCAAACAGACGCATCAGGCTCTGAACCATACGTACCGGAAGTCTTCGTCTGCGGCAGAATGAAACATCCATCTCCTCCGACTCTTCAAATGTCCTGAGGCAGTCTTCCTTTACCTGCATGACTGCCTTAGACCGGTACATAAATACACCACATTCAAAGTGTAAAAACAGACTCCGGTAGTCAAGGTTTACACTGCCGACCGTCGCGATCTCATCGTCACAGACAAAACATTTTGCATGGATAAATCCCGGTGTATACTGAAAAATCTTCACACCATTCTTTAAAAGCGGTTCATAATAAGACTGTGTTAAAAGATATACTGCCTTTTTATCCGGCACACCCGGTGTCACGATCCTTACATCCACACCGCTCTTTGCTGCATTTGAGAGACAGATCAGCATTTCGTGATCGATGATCAGATATGGTGTAAAAATATACACATAGTTTTTCGCACGGTTTATGATATTCAGATAAATATTTTCTCCAACGTTTTCATTATCGAGCGGACTGTCACCATACGGCTGTACAAAGCCATCGGAGGTAAATTCTTTCTCCCTGTAAACAGACGGCAGGAATCTGCTGTAATCTTCCGTGGAACGGTTGATATAATTCCACATTTCCAGAAACATTGCCGTAAGGCTCCAGACTGCCTCTCCCTCAATCCGCACTCCGGTATCCTTCCAGTATCCAAACCTTTTGACTTTATTGATATATTCATCGGCAAGATTGATACCGCCTGTAAATCCAATATACCCATCCACCACAAAAATTTTACGGTGATCGCGGTTGTTCATCACCACAGAGATCAGTGGTTTAAACGGATTGAATGTCACACACGGGATCCCTCTCTCCTGCAGCTTTTTATAATATCCAAAAGAAATAGAATTGATGCTGCCGACATCATCATAGATAAAGCGCACATCCACTCCGGCCTTTGCCTTTTCCTCAAGAATATCAAGGATCGTATTGAACATATATCCTTCTTCAATGATAAAATACTCGAGGAATATAAAATGTTTTGCACCGCGCAGTGCCTCTAACATATCCGGGAACATTTCTTCCCCGCAGCTGTAATATTTTGTCTGCGTGTTCTGATATAATGGAAATCCCGCCCATTTATCAATATAAGATGACTGCAGATATGCTGACCGGCTTTCTTTCTCTAAGCCTTTCTCCACTGCGCTATCTCTCTGAAACAATGCTTCCACCTGACGGTTGACAGCATCCATTCTCTCTCTTGTATGTTTGGTCAGACCGGATCTTCCAAATAAGAAATATACCATAAGTCCAAAAATCGGCGACAATAAGATCAAAAACGTCCACGAGAGTTTATTCGCCGGATTTGTCCATTTATTGACGATTACAAGCACAACAATGATTGCTATCACACGCACAAGCAAATTGACATACGTAAACTTGTAACTGAGCTGCCACAATACGACACACAGCCATAACACCTGTAAAATGATTGCCATGGCAACCACAAAAAATCTTCCAAGTATGAGATGTAATATTTTCTTCATACAAATCTCCATTCTCCCTGCACGCTTTTCAATGAAAGCAACGTTTTCATCTGCATCACAAGTTTGTGCCACAGTACAAATATATGCTTATTGTAATAATTTTCCTCTCAAAAGTCAACGCACGAGATGATCCACATGTATCATCCCCCATCCGATCCTGCCAAGCTGCGCACTTCTCGGATATGCTCTCTCATAAAGGCGCAGCTTCATTTCTGCCGGAGTAAATGATGGATACTTCTCAAATGCAAGGGCAAGCGCCCCTGAGACAACCGGTGCTGCCATGGAAGTTCCGCTTTTTACCTGATATCCGCTTTTATCCCTGCTGCAGCTTGTAATACCGGTTCCGGGTGCGAGGATTTCCGGCTTTACGATGCAGCATGCAGTCGGCCCCCTGCCGCTGTATCCGGTTTTTAAAACTTTTCTCCCACGGTCATAGGTATCATCATCACTGCTTCCGACCGTCAGTACTTTTCTTGAAATACCCGGAATCGTCACCGTATTTTCTTTTGGTCCGTTATTTCCTGCAGCGGCAACGACCATGATCCCTGCATCCCACAATTCATCGATCGCATATAAAAGCTTCCTCTGCTCCTCCACACCTGCGCCCGGTAACATTCCTACCGATATATTTAATATCTTAATATGATAACGTTCCCTGTTCTCTTTGACCCACATCACTGCATCAAGTACTTTTTTCGTATTTCCATTTCCATTTTCATCTAAAACCTTTAACATGATAATCCTGCATTTTGGTGCAACTCCACTGTATATCCGAACCTTATGTGCAGTATCTTTCAGATACTGCTCAGACATTTTTCCGTTTCCCGCAATAATCCCCGAAACATGGGTGCCGTGACCATTATCATCATACATTTCCTTTCTCCCATAACAAAAATCATGAAAATATATGATTCTGTCCTCAAAATCCGGATGTGCAACAATACCGGTATCCATCACTGCAACGGTAACATTCTGTCCGCTAAGTCCTGATCTGTATGCATAATCCGTGTGAATCATCTTCTTCACCCGATCCATAGTCTCTCCCATTCTGTCAAAGAACTTCCATATTATTATATGAAGAAATTTATTTTCTGCTAAAAATGATAAAAAAATGTTAAATTTTTCTGAATATTCAGAAGAATGTTTGACACTTGGCATGATTTTCCTTATAATAAATAATAGTTAATTAGTGAACTATTTTGGTTCGCTTTAAAATCAAAAAAGAAAGTAGTGTGATGCCATCTTGAACAAAAAACTCAAAGAAAAATTTGACGAATCCGTCAATGCAGTCCTGCCGATCACGGTGATCGTGCTCCTGCTTTCCATTTTTGTTGTTCCCATGGAAACCGGAACGATCGCCCTGTTCTTAGTCGGTGCATTTATGCTGATCATCGGCATGGCTTTTTTCCAGCTCGGTGCAGAAACTGCCATGACACCTCTCGGCGAAGGCGTTGGTTCTTCCATTATGAAAACAAGAAAGCTTCCTGTTTTAATCGGCGTATGCTTTCTGATGGGTATTATCATAACCCTCGCAGAACCCGATCTTCAGGTTCTTGCAAATCAGGTTCCTTCTATTCCGAACAATACCCTGATCTTTACGGTTGCACTTGGTGTCGGCGTATTCTTAGTGATCGCCGTACTCCGTATTCTCTTTCGGATCAGTCTTCCAGTTCTTTTGTGCATTTTTTATATTGCACTGTTTTTTCTTTCTTTCGCGGCTCCTGCTGATTTTATTGCAGTCGCATTTGACTCCGGCGGCGTGACGACAGGTCCCATGACAGTTCCCTTTATTATGGCGATCGGTGTTGGTCTCTCCGCAACCAGAAACGATAAAAACGGTTCGAGTGACAGTTTTGGTCTGATTTCTTTTTGCAGTGTAGGTCCTGTTTTAATGGTCCTTCTGCTTGGCATTTTTTATCATCCAACTGGTGCCGCATACAATGAGACAACAATCCCGGACGTAATCACGATGCAGGACGTGATCCGCGAATTTGTACATATGATACCGGATTATGCAAAAGAGGTTCTGCTGTCCATCCTTCCGGTAATTTTCGTATTTCTGATCTTCCAGCTTATTTCCAGACGTTATCACAAGCCACAGGTGATCAAAATGATCATCGGTTTACTCTACACGATCATCGGTCTGATCCTTTTCTTAACCGGTGTAAACGTCGGATTTGCTCCTGTTGGAAGTCTTCTTGGAAGCAGTCTTGCCGGTCAGCCGTGGAAATGGATTTTAATCCCGATCGGTGCCTTGATCGGTTACTATATCGTAAAAGCAGAGCCTGCGGTCCAGGTATTAAACCGTCAGGTTGAGGACGTCACAAACGGCTCTATTTCCAGAGATACCATGAATTTAAGCCTGTCGATCGGTGTATCCGCCTCCGTTGCACTTGCATTGCTTCGTGTTCTTACCGGTTTAAACATTTACTGGCTTTTAATCCCGGGATACCTGATTGCACTGATTCTGACAAGATTTGTACCAAAAGTATTTGTCGGCATTGCCTTCGACTCCGGCGGTGTTGCGAGTGGTCCTATGACTTCCACTTTTCTGCTCCCGCTTGCCATGGGTGCATGTACCGCGATCGGAGGAAATGTAGTCACAGATGCTTTCGGAGTTGTTGCGATGGTTGCCATGGCACCACTTATTGCAGTTCAGGTCATGGGTGTCTCCTATAATATGAAATTAAAGAAAGCAAGTACCCCTGCCGCCGCCATCATTGGCATTGACGACAATGAAATTCTGGATTTTGAGGAGGATTTTTAACGATGCAGGAACAGAAAAAACGAGAAGCTTACCGCTGCCTTGTAATTATCACAGACTCCCATATCAGAGAGCAATTATGCGAATTTTTAGCAGATTCCCATATACCGGTCTACTATCAGATGCATGGGATCGGCACAGCCAGTTCAGAATGGTTAGAATTATGCGGTCTTGGAAGTATCCAGAAAAGTATCACACTCTGTTTTATTCCAAACGGACGCAAAAAAATTCTGCTCGCTGAAATGAATCAGGCATTGAGCCTTCATAAAAAAGGAACCGGTATTGCCGTCAGCATTCCCATGAACGGTATGCAGGGATTTCTATATAAACTTTTAAACGAGCACACCGCAGAATCAGACGGCGAAGAAGTTGAAAAGGAAGTGAAAAAGATGAGTGAACCAATTACACATGCTATGATACTTGTAACAATCAATCAGGGATACAGTGACGCTGTCATGAACACCGCGCGCGCTGCCGGTGCAACCGGAGGCACGATCTTAAAAGGTCTGCGCTGCAGTCCCGGAAAATCGGCTGTCATCTTCGGCATCACGATCCAGGAAGAACAGGAAATCGTCGCAATCGTTGTACCAAAAGATAAAAAAACAGAGATCATGCAGGCGATCAGCTCTGCTCATGGAATGGACTCTCCTGCCCATGGTGTTGCCTTTTCCCTGCCAGTGGACGGAATTATGGGATTGTAATGCCGATGAGGCCATTCTATTGTCAGGTATTACAAAAAAGAACTGCACGTTAATAACTATCATTAACATACAGTTCTTTTTTCAAATCCATATATCTTGTATATAGATTATTTATAATTTTTAAACTATTTGTTTTTTCTTATGCCTCTGCCGGAACATCCTTCATAGAGAAGCTGATGCGTCCCATCTTGTCTTTTCCAAGGCAGACAACTTTTACTTTATCTCCTAATGTCAGGACATCCTCCACACGATTGATACGCTCTTTGGAAATCTTGGAAATATGAACCATTCCCTCTTTACCCGGAGCAAATTCAACAAATGCGCCAAATTCTTTGATGCTTACAACAGTACCAGTAAAGATCTGTCCCTCTGCAAAGTCAGTGGTGATAATCTTGATCATTTCGATTGCTTTGTTCATCATCTCTGCGTCTGTGCCACATACAGATACAGCACCGTCATCGGTAATGTCGATCTTAACGCCTGTGCGGTCAATGATCTCGTTGATCGTCTTTCCTCTCTGTCCGACTACATCACCGATCTTGTCCGGATTGATCTGGATCTGAACGATCTTCGGTGCGAATGTGCTGACTTCTTTTCTCGGCTCCTCGATTGCTTTTGACATAACCTCATCCATGATGTAGATTCTTGCCTCTCTCGCACGTCCGATTGCTTCCTCAACGATCGGTCTTGTAAGACCATGGATC
>ULLX01046808.1_pt1 | contig 41406 bp, 24 predicted proteins | sample 1951501 | NCBI WGS metagenome assembly ULLX01 (sample SAMEA4835535, study PRJEB28245) | human gut metagenome | biome: gut microbiome; material: fecal sample | place: Denmark | collected 2008
CATATCGAAGAGGTTACCATAACGTTGAAGAACGATATCGATACCTAAGCGGCTGATAGCCTCAGAGAAGTCAAGGAATACTGCCAAGCCTGTATTATTCACACCGAAACCTGCATCGCAACGTTCTTTTGCAGCACGGCTGGCAACGTCACGCGGAACCAAGTTTCCGAATGCCGGATAGCGGCGTTCCAAGTAGTAGTCACGGTCTTCTTCTGGAATATCACTTCCCTTGATTTCACCCTTTTGAAGTTTCACTGCATCTTCTTTCTTTTTCGGAACCCAGATACGGCCGTCATTACGCAGAGACTCTGACATTAAAGTCAACTTAGACTGCTTGTCGCCGTGAACAGGAATACAAGTGGGGTGAATCTGTACCATAGCCGGATTAGCCATCCAAGCACCCTTGCGGTAGCAAGAAACAGCAGCTGTACAGTTACAAGTCATTGCATTGGTAGACAAGAAGTATGCGTTTCCGTAACCACCGGTAGCGATTACTACTGCGTGTGCAGCGAAACGTTCCAGTTTACCGGTAACGAGGTTCTTAGCAATGATACCACGGGCACGTCCGTCAATAAGAACAACGTCCTGCATTTCATAGCGGGTATACAGTTTTACGGTACCTGCGTTTACTTGGCGACTCAATGCTGAATAAGCACCCAGCAACAACTGCTGTCCGGTTTGACCGCGGGCATAGAACGTACGTGATACCTGAGCACCACCGAAAGAACGGTTGTCCAACAGACCGCCGTATTCGCGGGCGAAGGGAACACCTTGTGCCACACACTGGTCGATAATGCTGTTGGAAACCTCGGCCAAACGGTAAACGTTAGCTTCGCGGGCACGGTAGTCACCGCCTTTTACTGTATCGTAGAACAAACGGTAAACTGAGTCACCGTCGTTTTGGTAATTCTTTGCAGCGTTGATACCACCCTGTGCAGCGATGGAGTGTGCACGGCGGGGAGAGTCTTGAATACAGAAGTTGAATACTCTGAAACCCATTTCACCGAGTGAAGCGGCAGCAGAAGCACCTGCCAAACCTGTACCTACTACGATGATATCCAAGCGACGCTTGTTAGCCGGGTTCACTAATTTCTGGTGAGCTTTATAGTTGGTCCATTTCTCTGCTACTGGTCCTTCCGGAATTTTTGAATCTATCTTAGTCATAATGCTATTACATTTTAATCGTTTACAATTTACAAATTAGCAAGCACCGCCGCACAATGATTTTGCGAAGAATACGACAACTACCAAGGCGAAACATACAACGACGATAGTAGAGTAGATGTTGGAGATACATTTCCAACGGTTGATCCATACCTTGTTGTTCCAGCCCAGAGACTGCATAGAGCTCCAGAAACCATGAGTCAAGTGGAACCATAGTGCGCCCAGCCAAATGAGGTAAAGCACTACGTATACCGGATTGCCAAATGTGTTTTCAATGTGATGAACACCATTGGCTGCAAATGCCAGTGTGGCGGCATCTGTTTGCATACCCATGTTGTGCATCAGCTCAGGGAGCTGCATTTTTGCCCAGAAGTTTACCAGGTGCAGGCCCAGGCCTACGATTACAATAAGACCCAGTACGAGCATGTTCTGAGAAGCCCATTCTACTGTTTTGGGTTTATCAACTACGGCATAACGTTCTGTACCGCGCGCTTTGCGGTTCTGCATTGTCAGCCAGAAAGCGTAGATGATGTGAATGATGAAAAGGGCAGCCAGACCTACCGTAGCTACCAAGGCATACCAATTTGCTCCCAGGAACTCACAAACCATGTTGTATCCCTCTGCCGAGATTAATGCAACCAGGTTCATCGCCATGTGAAACGTCAGAAACAGGACAAGGGCGATACCGGTAACGCTCATCACCACTTTCCTTCCTACAGATGAATTACTTAACCACATAAATGATTGAATTTAAATTATTTAATAGTTAGAAAATTTGCTTTTACTTAGGGTCTTACTCTAATTTCCCGCAAAAATAGAAGAAAAACATTGATTAAACAAGGAATTAAAGAAATAATTCCGTAATCAGGAGAATAGACAGAAGTTGACAAGTCAGCTAGGGAACAAGGTGACGAGAAAAGGGTTACCCTTCCTCGTCACCTTGTTCCCTGGCTGAGTCGTCATTTTTTTCTTTTATAATAGTGATTTTCTCTCCACTGGCAGCGCGTTTCCGTAGTGAACGGGGGGTATCCCCAAAGGAGTCCTTACAGAAATGAGCGAAGTGTGACAGGGAATCAAAACCATAGCGTGCGCTAATTACAGAGATACGTTGTTTGGTGAATTGCAGATCGTTCAGAATACCTTCACGCTTCTTGTCCAGTATCCATTCGTACACCGGAACATTATACATATTTTTAAACAAACGGCGGAAGGTAGTGGTAGTATATCCTCCTAAATGGGCAAATTCTTCCACATTCTTCACTTTGTCGTAGTTTTGCATAATGAAATAATGGAAACTTTCCGTATAAGTACTGATAGGATAGAAAAAAGTACTTATCTGGCGTAGTGGATAATAACAGGTTAGAATGTAAACCAGTTCCTGACGCTTGATATCGAGATATTTCCCGCAAGCGGAAGGTTGTTCTTTAAAATAGTCGGCGATATCATGTAGCAGTCGTTCCAGTTTTGCGTTAGCCAGCAATGGTGTGTAAATCAGTGGAGCTTCGGAACGTTCCAGAATCTCTTTATAGCGGTCTTCGCATAAAAGTGGAAGTTCCGTGAACCAATAGGCGATGTATTCCACTTCAGTCAGTGCCAATAGCTCCATTTTTGAGCCGATGGCTTGTAATACACACTGTCTGCTTAGGAGCGTAGTGCCCGGATATTCGTTACTATTTATCAGCAACTCACCCTTTAACATAAAGATCATGCAGTTCTGGGTGCACTTCTCCGCTGAGAAATGCTGTCCTTGGGGATATTGGCGTAGTACCAACGTCCCGTTAGAATTTTTTGGGCATAGAGTGCAATCTACCTGCCGTGTGCAAAGAGTGTCTTTTGTCATGAAATATAGGACGAATTACTAAAATTGTGGCAACAAAGATAGAATTTTTTTGTGAATACTCTAACAAAATCACCTATCTTTGCTGTAAACTATAAGAAAGACTGCATGAAGAGAACTATTTTTTTTGTATTTTTTGCATCATTAGTTGTACTCAGTATTTCTGCACAAAATTGGGACATCAATACCTTGCATAAAATAAACAGTTGGGATGGTAAGTTTATTCGCAATTATAATAAAATAATTTCTCGTACTGAACCCTATATTGCCGTTGGAGTTCCTGTGGCGATGGCACTGGCTGCATGGGTGAAAAAAGACCGTGAATTATTAAAGGATGCTGTGTATGTAGGTACCAGTGTTGCCGGTGCTTTTGTGGTGACCTACGGCTTGAAATATCTTATAGACCGTGAACGTCCGTTCGACCGTTATCCCGACCGGGTTCATGCTTATAGTCATGAGACCAGTCCTTCTTTCCCATCCGGACATACGGCAACAGCCTTTGCATTGGCAACTTCGCTTTGCGTGAGGTATCCAAAATGGTATGTGATAGCTCCTTCGGCTTTATGGGCTTGTTCTGTCGGAATGTCCCGTATGAATGAGGGTGTGCACTATCCGTCCGATGTACTGGCAGGTGCAGTCATCGGAACGGGATGTGCGGTAGTAAATATCTATGTGAACCGCTGGTTGAATAAGTGGTTATTCGGTAATTAAAGCGGTAGTTTCTTCTCGTAAATCTTTCCGTTCAGTACTTTTAGTGCTTGTTGCACACTGTTGTTCGTGGTGTTTATCACCTGGAAGTATTCGTTCATATCCCAGAGGTCACGGGCAATCAGGGCCTTCAACTGTGTTTTTATCAGCGGAAGCGATTTATTGTATTGTTCTTCATTGAACTCGATCTTCTCTTTATCGGCAGCAGCGCGTATGTCTGCAAGCATCTGCTCGTCTATCTCAAACTTATTGTTGAAGGTGTCGAACTTCTTGTACTGTTCCTGTAATTCTTTCCGGTGGCTTTCGATGTATTTCGTGGTTGCTTTGATAACAACGCCTTTGGCAACCAAATTCCGGTGATAATCGGTGTATTGAGTGGTGTCGATGGGTACGAAATAGTCGGGCATGATACCACCGCCACCATAAACAGTACGTTTCAGTTTCTTTGTAGAATTCTTCAGTGAATCGGGGAAATGGATGCTGTCAGCATGCATCATCTCTCCACGGTTGAAGCGCTCTATCAGATCCATATTGTATTTCTCCTGGGTATCCTTGCCTTGAAGTCTGGGACTGTCCAGATTAGCTGTATGGTCATACGGCTTTTGAATGCAACGTCCGGAAGGGGTATAGTAACGGGCGATAGTCAGGCGTATCATGGAACCGTCGGGCAGGTCGATGGGGCGCTGTACCAAGCCTTTACCGAATGTACGACGGCCTACAACAACTCCTCTGTCCCAGTCCTGTATGGCACCGGTAACGATTTCACTGGCAGAGGCAGAGTATTCATCCACCAATACAACGAGACGCCCGTTTTTGAAGTTACCCGTGCCTTTGGCGTAGAAATTACTACGCTGGGCGGCTCTTCCTTCGGTATATACAATCAATTCTTTCTGTTGCAAGAACTCATTGGCAAGATCGATGGCTGCGTTCAGGTATCCGCCTCCATTACCTTGCAGGTCGAGTATTAAGTCTTTCATTCCCTGTTTCTGTAATTCTTTAAGAGCTGCCGTAAACTCCTCGGCGGTAGTGGCGCCGAAACGGTTGATGCGGATATAGCCTATCTTGGGTTGTATCATGTATGAAGCATCCAGACTGAGAATAGGAATTTTATCCCGTTTTACAGTGAAATATAGAGGATCATCTACTCCGCGGCGGACGATGGTCAGTTTAACTTCCGAATCTTTGGGGCCGCGTAAGCGCGTCATGATGTCTTCTGTGGACATTTTAACACCTGCAATGGCACTGTCATTTACAGCTACAATACGGTCTCCTGCCAGTATACCTACTTTTTCGGACGGTCCGTTGCTCACGGGCTGTATGATCAGTAAAGTATCTTCTATCATCTGAAACTGAACACCAATACCTTCGAAATTACCTTGCAGAGGCTCGTTCATTTTCTTCACTTCCTCGGCATTGTTGTATGTGGAGTGCGGGTCAAGCTGTGCCAACATACGGATAATAGCTTCTTCCACCAGTTTGTTTTCGTCTACCGAGTCTACATACAGGTTGGCTATAGCAAATTCTGCCATTTGTAACTTGCGGATTGCTGCCGCATTACCCGTATTTTGTGCCTGCATGGAAGCCATGCCGCCACATATACATATTATAAAGATAAGGAGCTTCTTCATTATTCTTTTTACTAATCACTAATCATTAATCACTAAATTTCCATTCCTTCGGGGATAAACTGGCTGATGTCCTTGCCGAATTGTAACAACTCACGGACGGTCGTCGAACTGATGCACGTCAGTTCAGGCTCGGTAAAGAGCAGGATTGTTTCAATACCTGCCAGTTTGCGGTTGATATCTGCAATGGTTTCTTCGTATTCAAAATCTTTCACGGTGCGGATGCCGCGGATAATAAACTGTGCATCTACCTGTTGTGCAAAATCAATCGTCAGGCAATCATAAGAGTATACTTTGATGCGGGACTCGTTCCGGTAGAAGTTCTGTATCATTGCCACGCGTTTCTCGATAGGGAAATAGGTGTTCTTATTTTCATTAATACCAATCCCAATGATGACTTCATCCATAAAAGTCAGTGCGCGGGTCACTATCGAAGAATGCCCGATAGTGAAAGGGTCGAATGTTCCCGGAAAGATTGCTCTTCTCATGATGCCAAATCTTCTTCTATAACCAGATTATTAATAATAAAGTTTTGTCGTTCCATGGTATTTTTACCCATATAAAACTCCAACAATTCCTTTACCAAGTCAGTTTTTCGCAGGCTTACTTGCTCCAGACGCATATCTTTGCCGATAAAGTGCCTGAACTCATCGGGTGAGATTTCTCCCAGCCCTTTGAATCGGGTGATTTCAGGATTAGGTCCCAGTTCTACAATTGCTTTTTGACGTTCTTCTTCCGTATAACAGTAAAGGGTTTTCTTCTTATTACGTACACGGAACAACGGAGTCTGCAGGATGTATACATGTCCTTTCTTTATCAGATCAGGGAAGAATTGCAGGAAGAAGGTTATAAGTAGCAGGCGGATGTGCATGCCATCCACATCGGCATCGGTAGCAGCGATCACCTTGTTGTAACGTAATCCCTCGATACCGTCTTCTATATTCAAGGCAGCCTGCAGCAGGTTGAACTCTTCGTTTTCATATACCACCTTTTTAGTCAGCCCGTAAGAGTTCAACGGCTTACCACGCAAACTAAATACTGCTTGTGTGTTTACGTCACGGCTTTTCGTGATAGAGCCACTTGCTGAGTCACCCTCAGTAATGAAAATGCAGGATTCGGTCTCCTGATCTTTCCCCTTGCCGTCGTTGAGGTGATAGCGGCAGTCGCGCAACTTACGGTTGTGCAGGTTGGCCTTCTTGGCACGTTCACGAGCCAGCTTGGTAACACCAGCAATCGCTTTGCGTTCCTTTTCAGAGTCCTGTATCTTTTGCAGCATGACTTCCGCAACCAACGGATTTTTGTGGAGAAAATTATCCACTTCCGTCTTGATGAAGTCTCCTACATATTTATTTACGCTCACACCGCCCGGAGACATGGAAGGCGAACCGAGTTTGGTTTTTGTCTGTCCCTCAAACTGGGGTTCTTCCACGTTAATGGCAATGGCGGCAACGATACCATTACGGATATCAGCGTACTCTTGGTTTTTGTTATAAAATTCCTTGATGGTGCGGGCAATATGCTCTTTGAGTGCACTTTGGTGTGTACCGCCTTGCGTCGTATGCTGCCCGTTGACGAAGGAATAATATTCTTCTCCGTATTGGTTGGTATGGGTGAAGGCTATTTCAATGTCTTCCCCTTTTAGGTGGATGATGTTGTATAACCCCTGTGCGGTCATGTTGTCGTTCAGCAAATCTTCCAGACCGTGGCGTGAAATGATGCGCTGACCGTTGTAAATAATGGAAAGGCCTGTATTCAGGTACGTATAATTGCGCAATAACATTTCCACAAAGTTAGCTTGGAAAGAATAGTTTAGGAATAAGGTATCATCTGGTTCGAAGAAGATATAAGTTCCGCTCTCTTCATCGCTGTTTTCTGTAACATCGCTCTGAAGAATACCTTTTTCGAAAATGGCGATACGGACTTTGCCTTCACGATAACTGCGTACCTCAAAACGGTTGCTAAGTGCATTTACGGCCTTGATACCTACACCGTTCAGTCCGACGCTCTTCTTAAAAGCCTTGCTGTCGTACTTACCTCCGGTGTTGAGTTTGCTCACCGCTTCAATCAGCTTTCCTTGCGGAATGCCACGACCGTAGTCACGCACACTGACGCGGAGATTCTCCTCAATGTTTATCTCAATCCGTTTACCCGCACCCATTTTGAATTCATCGATGCTGTTGTCCATTACCTCTTTCAGCAATACATAGATACCGTCGTCGTTTTGCGTACCGTCGCCCAGACGACCGATATACATGCCCGAACGGACACGGATGTGCTCCATGTCGTCAAGATGACGAATGTTGTCTTCCGTATATTCTACATTGCCTTCGGGCATCAGTCCGTTGATTTCTTCCATAAACTCTTATTTAATCTCTTTGATAAACGCCCTGCGCCGTTTATGCTGTTCGGTCTTGAAGTACTCCCATTGCGCTTGTACCTTGCCATTCATTTCCAGCTCAGGGTTGCTCTCTGCAAATATAAAACCTAATTTTTGATAAACCGGAATTAAATCGGAAAATAACAATGCGTTAACACCTTTGTTCTGGTACTCCGGCTTCACGGCTACGAGCAATAAATCCAACATCTTGGCGCGTCGTTTCATGAACAGTGCTTTCAGCAGATAATACCATCCGAAAGGCAATAACCGTCCGTGTGCTTTCTGCAAAGCTTCGGACAGGGATGGCATGGAAATACCTACGGCAATCAACTGGTCGTCGGCATCCGTGATGAGCGTCACCATGCGGAGGTCCACGATGGGGAGGTACATCTTCACGTATTGGTCAATCTGCCGTTGCGACAGGGCCGAATAGCCGAACAGGGGTTTATACGCTTCGTTCATCAGTTCAAAGATGGCCTGTCCGTATTCGCGGGCAATCTTCTTGGCTGATGTATATTTCTTTATCTTGAGGTTATATTTTCGTTGGATAAGGTCGGAGATGCGCTTGTGCTTGTCCGGTATGGCATCCGGAATGTAGATTTTGAATTCCACCCAGTCGGCATCCTTTTCGAAACCCATGCGCTCCATGTGCTGCGGATAGTAAGGATAGTTGTAGATGGTTGCCATGGTGCTGAGCTGGTCGTAGCCTTCGATAAGCATACCCTCGGCATCGAAGTCGGTGAAGCCCAGCGGGCCTTGTATGTGAGTCATTCCACGCTCTTTTCCCCATTCTTCCACTGTGCGGATAAGGGCTTCGGAGACATCGGGGTTGTCAATGAAATCAATCCACCCGAAGCGGACATTCTTTTTCTTCCACGTATCATTGGCTTTGTGGTTGATGATGGCGGCCACGCGTCCTACTATTCTTTCATCTCTGTAAGCCAGGAAATACTCTGCCTCGCAGAACTCAAATGCCGCATTCTTCTTCTTGCTGAACGTGTTGAGCATATCGTCGTAAAGGTCGGGGACGGAGTAAGCGTTGCCTTTGTATAGCCGGTAATTGAAGCGGATGAACTGTTTCAATTCTTTAGTTGTGGAAACTTTTTTTATTGTTATTGCCATAATTTTATGTCTAATGAGGTGGCAAAGATACATGATAATCTTTAAAATACCACGTGGCAAGGATAAAAACTAATTCATTCCTGTATGCTTTTACGATACTGTAAAGGCGTCATGCCCGTATTCTTGAGGAAAGCACGGCGGAAGGTGGAAGTGGAATTAAATCCGGAACATTCGGCTATCTCATCGATGTTCATGGTATAGGGGTAGACGGACAGTAGTTTCTTGCTTGCTTTTTCGATGCGCAGGTTGTTGATATAGTCATAGAAAGTGGTGTTCAACTGGTTGTTGAAGTAAGAGGACAGGTAAGTCCGGTTGGTGCCGATGGCGTTGGCTACATCTCCGACGGTCAGCTTGGGATTCAGATAGAGTTGCTGTTCTTCCATCACCTTCTGCAATTCTTCTTTAAAGGCGTGACTGAAACCGTTATCCTGCTCTGTGCAGTAGCCATTTTCGTTTTCTTCTTGGGGGGCAGTGGCAAGCAGGTTACCGCTCAGGTTGTTCGGCATGGGGACGGTGATCTGGTAAGCCAAATAATAGATGATGACAAACCACAGCACTATGGACGAAAGATAATAGATGGCATCTCCCCACCCCGTGATGTGCATACTGGTGTATATCCACGTCACCAGACAGATGGCAAGAATGAGCGTGGCTTTTTTCAGCCAGGCAACGTCAATATGTTCCGAATAAGAGTAGTTGTTGCGTATATAACGTTGGTAGCGCCGGGCTCCGAAAGTGACTATCAGCACAATGACAAGGCTGTAAACCAGGATGAAGCCGAAATAGAACGGGAAGACAGGTGAATAAAAAGTGCACAGATAGACGATGGTAAACGCAATGTAGGGACTGAAAAGAACCGCAACTCTTCTCCAGTTGAGCCATCGTGGGGCTATCAGTTCCAGCAGATAGAACGAGCAGGCGGCAACTGCCCAACCGTCAACAAACAGCAGGGAATTGACTAGCCGTTCGGTTTTCAGCGAAGGGAAGTAAAGCAGTATATCTTTGAACTCCAGCAATGCCCAGAAAGCAAGGGTCATCCCTAAAATACTCTGTATGCGGGAGCGTGGTTTATTGGTAAGCAAACGGAAACTGGCATATCCGAAGAACATGAATGCCGCTCCGTTCATAAAGTACGATACATTAAATCCTTCCATTCTGTTGCTCTGACTTATATTTCAGACGTTGTAAATTAATACAGCGGTGTAAGCTATGTAACAAAGTATTAATATGCTGCCTTCAATGCGCGTAATAGTCCGTTTGGCGAAGAACAGGCCGAATATCCACAGCAGGATGCTCGAACCCACCAGCACCAGTAAATCCAGGTTGGTGATACCCGTCAGATGTAGCGGTGTGATGGAAGCGCTGCAACCCAGCACAAAGAATATATTGAAAAGATTGCTTCCGATTACGTTTCCGATGGCAATCTCTGGATTCTTCTTCAGGGCGGCAACGATGGAAGTGGCAAGTTCGGGCAGAGACGTACCACCTGCCACAAGCGTCAGCCCGATGACCGATTCACTGACTCCCAGGCTGCGGGCAATGCCGCTGGCACCGTCCACAAAGAAACTGCCGCCGGCAATCAGCGCACCCAGTCCACCTATTATATATAGTATGGAGCGCCACATGGGAAGCTGCTTGATTTCCTCTTCCGCTTCCCCTTCCTTCTTTCCCTGAAAGGCGATGGCGAATGTATATCCGAGGAAGATGATGAAGAAACAGAGCAAGAGTAGTCCGTCCGTGGTGCTGAGTATGTTTTCCGGGCTGTGGTCCAGCAGCACATCATTGGCACAAATCAGCAGTACGATGGAAGATAGGATGCAGAGGGGAATCTCCTTGCGCAATGTGTTTTGAGAGATGACGATAGGAGCAAAGAGTGCCGTGCAACCCACAATCATCAGCGTGTTGAATATATTGCTGCCCACTACGTTGCCTATGGCGATGTCCGCACTTCCTTTCAGGGCGGAAGATACACTGACCGTCAGTTCCGGGGCGGAGGTTCCGAAAGCAACGATGGTAAGTCCGATGACGATGGACGGAATATGAAAACGTTTGGCAATGGATGCCGCGCCGTCTGTCAGCCCATTGGCACCTAAAAGGATGAGGAGGAGACCTCCGATAAGAAAGAGAATATCCATAAATTTCTGATTTGTGTGCAAATATAATTAATTCCTTTCATGAAAAGTGAAAAACATTCCGTATGTTTGGCGCTTTAATTAAACTTAAGGTCCGGAGTAGCTGTCATCCTGAGCGTAGCCGAAGGATATCTTCTCCTACTTGTATAACGCAGCCTTGTGCCGGGAGAGTAGCTCCTTCGGCTACGTTCAGGATGACGGATACTACAGTTATGATAGTGCAAACTGATTTTAATTGAGTATTATTGAGTATTTATGAAAAGAATTAGCGCAATATGCATCTGTTTGTTGCTTCTGCCCGTGTGTGGGGCATCTGCCCAGTTGGTGGAGAAGGTAAGGGATATTTTTAATGAAGATACGTTAGGGGCGGTTGCACCTCTCAAATCAGATACCGATTCGGTGTATAAGCTGAAAATGCGGCAGGAGTTGGAAGCTGCGCGGCTGAGTGAAGCCAATCTCAGGATGGAGATCGAGCAGATGAAGCTGAAGTATGATGCGGCGGATTCCCTTAAGCTGGCACAGCAACGCCAGCGCATCGACTCACTCCGGAGAGTGACTCCGGGTGTTCCCGTGGTGGTGGAAGGTGATACGCTGTATTACCTGTTTGTCAAGCGTGGCGGGCACACTCCCCAGCAGCGTGCCAAGATGAACGCGGCGGCCATTACGGAACTGGGCAAGCAGTTCAACCTACGACCGGATTCGGTGTATATAGATCGCAGCGATATTGTTACCGACCTGATGTATGGAAATAAGGTGCTGACTTCATTCACCGACCAGGACGGATTGTGGGAAGGCTGCACGCGCGATGAACTGGCCGTTGCCAAGCGGAAGGTGGTAGTGGATAAGCTCAAAGTGATGAAAGACGAGCATAGTCTGTGGCAGCTTGGCAAACGTATTCTCTATTTTATTCTTGTCATTGTCGGCCAGTATCTGCTGTTTAAACTCACCACCTGGCTGTTCAATAAGCTGAAAGTCCGTATTCAGCGGTTGAAAGATACCAAACTGAAGCCTATCTCCATTCAGGACTATGAATTGCTGGATACACAGAAGCAGGTGAATCTGCTTGTTTTCCTGGCAAACCTGTTGCGATATGCGGTGATGCTGCTTCAATTGGTGCTGACGGTGCCGCTGCTTTTCTCCATATTTCCTCAGACCAAAGACCTTGCCTATAAGTTGTTCTCGTATATATGGGACCCTATAAAAAGTATCTTCCTGGGCATAGTGGAATATATTCCCAATCTGTTCACCATCTTTGTGATATGGCTTGCCGTGAAGTATCTGGTGAGGCTGGTGCGCTATCTTGCCAGTGAGATACAGTCGGAGCGGTTGAAGATAGGCGGTTTCTATGCCGATTGGGCTATGCCGACGTTCCACATTGTGCGCTTCCTGCTTTATGCGTTTATGATTGCAATGATTTATCCCTATCTGCCGGGTTCCAAGTCGGGCGTTTTTCAGGGGATATCGGTCTTTGTCGGCTTGATTGTTTCGCTGGGTTCGAGTACGGTGATCGGGAATATCATAGCGGGATTGGTGATAACGTATATGCGTCCGTTTAAGTTGGGCGACCGCATCAAGCTGAATGACACTACGGGAAATGTAATAGAGAAGACTCCGTTGGTGACGCGCATCCGTACACCGAAGAATGAAGTCGTGACCATCCCGAACTCTTTCATCATGTCTTCGCATACGGTGAATTTCAGTCAGTCGGCACGCGATTACGGGTTGATTATCCATTCGGAGGTCAGCATAGGATACGATGTACCCTGGCGGAAAACACATCAAATTCTGATTGAGGCCGCGTTGAATACCCCCGGAGTAGTGGACGACCCGCGCCCGTTTGTACTGGAAACGTCTCTACAGGATTATTATCCGGTTTATCAGGTGAATGCTTATATAAAGGATGCCAACCAGTTGGCACAGGTTTACTCCGACCTGCATCAGAATATACAGGACCGCTTCAACGAAGAGGGCATCGAGATTATGTCGCCGCACTACATCGCTACGCGCGACGGTAGTGAGACGACGATACCGAAGGATGATTTGCGAGGGAAGAAGTAATTCTCTTATCGAACTCAGTTTACGAGACTCTACTTTTAATTGTACCGAATCCGGTACAATAAGTACTCTTTCGATGACAGGCAGTCTGAGTAGTTGCAATGTATTTAAATGAAATCATTGTTCTATAAGTATGCACTTAAGTCCGTTAATCTTATTGCTTTATTATGAATATTATTGTCATTGCTCGTTTCATGTGGAAAGACGGGGCGAACGGTCTGAATTGAAAATCTGCCGACCGTCCCGATGATAATAGGAAAGAATGCAAGGAAATGATATAGTGAATGTTTAGAAAGAAAGCTATTGGCTTGATTCTGGACTTATTTGTATGCGCTTTGCTGATAAAACCAATCAAATTGTTTCGTAAAAAAGGTAACTCGTATCAAACAGCTCCTGTGAAAAAATAGAGAAGAACCTTGTAAATGGCGGATAAAACAGCTTTCAAAGGAAGATTCTCACCTTCATTTTACTGGAAAACGCCCTTTCATATCACAAGACTACACCCTTTAGAGCAGATAGCTACACCTTTTTGGGCGGATAACTACACCCTTTTGAGCAAATAGTGTAGCCTTCCGGGCAAGATAAATCACCATGCGGCTTCCCGTTCCCTACCGTGGGAACTGTCGTTCCCCTTAATGGGAACGGCAGTTTCTCTTAATGGGAACAAGAGTCTCTCTTAATTGGAACGATTGTTTCTCTTAATTGGAACGGTTGTTCCTTGGGGCGGGAACGGCAGTTCCCTGCCGGTGGGAAACTGCAAACTCTTATATATGAATGGCTTGGAAATATGATCAAAAAGCACTAATCGTAAGCATCAACAAGATGCCATACTTCAGTTGTCCGGCAAAGGTTGTAAATGTCGAACCGAAAGGCATATCAAGAAGAAAGCCGACAATAGAGACATCATTTTTCAGTAAAGAAGGGATGTCTCTTCTTGCTTTACCGTGCCATCACAATCTCCGAATAGGGATAGCCGGTGCCGGGAACCGATTGCCAGGCTTTACTTACTAAATCGTATGCATAAATCAGCCTGCCACCCCGGTTAGTGTCGAACAATACGTAGAGCTTCAGTGTCTCTGTATCTTCAGCGAGCATGGTTATGGAACGTGCCGGGTTGGAGAATGTGGCAAAAGGCTCTTTCAGGGTCATTGTAGCCTGGTCCCACAGGCGCAGTTCGGTCTGACCGTCGGCTTTCACTATGGCATATCCTCCGGTGCGCACGTACTCGGTGGTTCCGTTATCTTTTTTATCGGTTATTGTCCAGAAGGGAATAAGTGCGGTAGCTTGTATCTGCTCGCCAACATGTACTTTGCTACTTTGTAAATTCAGTACGACGGGCGCAAAGCTGTTGTTGCCGTTATCGGCTGAGAGCAATAGCTGGCTGGCACTGCTCTGTACACCGGGATAGCGTGTCAGAGCTTCGGGTTTTATGGTTGCAGGTAGTTCGTAGCGGTAATCCATGGGGGGCATCTGGCTTCGGGTGTAACCCGAGGTTGTGACGGAGACCAATGCCACTTCATTGGAAGATATCTGTCTCACGGCTGTTATGGAGCCATTGATATTGTTGCAAAGGGTTAATATGTTTCCAAGTCCCATATCCTGCCAGTAGCGCATGGATAGGTCGTAATAGTATACCTTGCGGATTCCGTCCTTCGTTTGTATTCCGCAGAGGCGTTGGCTTTCGGGGGTATTCACTACGCAGGAGAAGTCTTTTTGGTCTTCTGCCAGTTCCACGATGTCCGTTGGGTTTGCTTGGGCGAGGTCTACGTGTTGGATGCAGTTTTTATAGCCCGTGTCGGAATGGGAGTTGGTGATGCCGTAGAGTTGGAACTCTTCGGGTGCCTGGCCGTTGGAGACTGCGATTTCGCCAAGCGTCATTATGTCTCCGGCGCGGCGCAGAAGTATTTTGGTAGTTGAAGCGGGATAGTGTCCGGGTGCCAGGAAGGTGATGCTTGTGGCAGTCTGTTCCAACATGACGGGCAATACGCCACGGGCATATCCCTGATAGTTGAGTGCAGGCTCGTCGGGAAGCGGCCAATAGATTTCGAACATGACATCATCGTCAGTCTGGAAGCCTTGCGCTTTGATGGTGACTTTATCTCCGGGGTTGAATACGGTGCCTGCGGCAGGCATTACGATGTCGGTTACTAAGATGGGTTGTTTGTCGTCATCTTTTACACAGGCCGCAAGCAGCAGGCCGAATAACAGGAAGAGGTATATCTTCTTCATAGCTTTTTTTAATGTTTGAACGATGCAAAGGTATTATTTTTAGCGATATACTTTCTTCTTTTCACTGTGTATTTTGCCTCGGAAAGTGAAAAAGGAATTACCGTGAGGTGCGTGTCACGGTATGCAGCACATTCCCTTTCTTGTCAATCATCCGCAATGTCAGTTCCTTCTTGTCTGCCGAAATGATGGAGAAACCCGGTTCCGGACTGCAAAACACGGTTCCTTCCGTGGGTTTCACTTTGCGGGAGAGGGAGCCGGAGGAGTTGACGATGTAATCAATATTGCTTCCCGCCTTGCGGATGTGCTGGAAGTTGTGGATATGTCCGCAGACGTACATATCTACTTTATGCTTGCGGAGTATCGGGTCGAGGCGGGCTTGCATATCCAGGCGTTCGCTGTTGTCCTTCGGAGTTTCGGCGTAGATGGGGTGGTGTCCGGCAACGATGACCCAGTCTTCTTTTGCGGCGGTCAGTACGGAGTCTATCCAGGCGAGTTGTTGCTGTAAGTCCTGCTTGCGGGCGTCGGGATAGGTGGCGGAGTCGTTGCGGTATTTGTCCATCATGGGGGCGGTGTCCACCCAGACGATGCGGAGGGTGATGCCGTCGTCTTCAAATGATTTGGTATAGTAGCGGGCGGGCATGGTCCAGCGGCGGCTGACGTTGGTGTAGTCCATTACGGCTTGCGTGTTGCCGCGGTATTCGTGGTTGCCAAGCACGGGAAACCAGTCTATCATCAATTCCGGGTGGGAGTAGATGAGCTCGTAGTTGGTCATCCACAGAGGGTCGTTCACGCTGCGCACGCCTTCAAAATGATGGATGTCTCCGGTGGCGACTACGAATTCGGGACCGACTTCTTCGGCCATGGTTCCCATCAGTTCGGCTATGGGCTTTTGGTCGTAGTAGCCATTGCGGCCCAGGTCGTTGGCGACGTAGAAGTTGAATTTCTTGTCGAAGATGGAATAATCCGTTATCTGTGCGGTTGCCCAGTTGCTGAGGAGGACAACTAAAAGGAGAAAGAATACTTTTTTCATTATTATATTGATTTGATTGTTAGAAGTTGATTTTCACACCTGCATTCACTTTCACTCCGTAGTGTTCGCTCTGCATCGTCCGCTCCTTCGTTCCCTGATAGTAGCGCAAAGGCTGGTTCAGCAAATTGGTGGCTTCGGCATAGAACGTTGTTTTCAGTTTCTTTCCGAAAGTATAGCTGGCGTTGGCATCCATATAATTCACTGCATCGTAATAGCGGTCGTAGAACTTCTCCGCTCCCATCTCGTCGATAAATGCCGATGCATAGTTGTAAGAAAGGCGGAGGCTCACACCGGATTTCTCAAAGAAGAGCGAAGCATTGGCCGTGTGCTCCGGAGAACCCGGCAGGCGCAGGCCGCTTTCATTCTCACGTCCCTCGAAGTTGAAGTTATCCACGCGGGAGTAAGAGTAAGTGTATGTTCCGTAGAAGCCGATGCACTTCAAGGCCGGGGCTATGAAACTGAAGTCGCGCTGATAAGCTACCTCCACACCCAGCAGGTCGGCGTTGCCCGAGTTGCGCGGCTGGCTGAACTTGGTATACGTGGTTCCGTTGTAATTGTAGTTGCGCATAGTCTGGTCTACGATGAAATCATTGATTTTCTTGTAGAAGACGCCAGCACTGACAAGACCAATGCTCTTGAAGTAGTACTCACCGCTCAGGTCGAAGTTATAAGAAATAGTAGGTTTCAGGCCCGGATTACCCAAAGAGATGGAGTTGTCGCTGCGCTTAATCGTAATGTTCGGTGCCAGGGCGGCATACTTGGGACGGGCAATTGTATTGGTGAACGAGGCGCGCACCTTGAAGTCATTGTTTACGTCATACTTCACAAGAACGGAAGGAAGCACATTTAGGTAACTGTCCGACTCGTAGGCTGTGCGGGTGGTCTTGTCTTCGTCCGCATCATACTGGCTACCCGAATATTTCACATGTGTATTCTCCAGACGCAGGCCCAGCATCAAGTCCCACTTCTCACCCAGCTTCTGGTCGAAACGCAGATAACCTGCCGCAACGGTTTCTTTGGCGTTGAAGTTGGTGGCAAGCTCTTCCTGCACCTGGTTCTTTTCAAACAGACTTGCATTGTTCAAGTCAAGTTCTCCCAGATACTCCTTGCTTATGAAGCTACCGGCTTTATATTGCTTGCCCGGCATGTATCCGTCCCGATTCTGGTCTACGGCAGCCGCCAGACTGGCTTTGTCAAAACCGTCTTCATCCAGCGGGGTGTATTCGTAAAAGTCAATCTCTTTATCTTTAGTCTTATGCACCACCTTAGTTCCGAAGCGCAGATGATTGCCGAACTTTCCTTTTGTGAGCGGCAAGCTAAAGTCGAGCTTGAACTTGAAGTCCTTCTCTTGAATATCTTCCTGTTGCTCCGTCACTTCTTTCAGACTGAAATCGTCGTTCAGATACATAGCCGAACCTTCTTGCGGGGTGAGCAACGGTTTGCGCTCATCGCTCAAATCCATTGTGAACTTCTGTTTCTTCAGTTGATAGTCGATGTAGCGTTCGTTGGGACGTTCTTCGCTGGCTTTGGCGTAGTTGACGCTCCACTTTGTATCCAGTTTGCCGAAGAGGTGCTCGCCGCCGAGGGTGAAGTCCATCGTGCGCTGACGTTCCAGACGGGCGTTGCGGTTGTCGGGTGTGCCGCCTTTGGTCTGCACGCGCACGGCGCCTTTGTTGTTGATGGAACAATATTCGTTACCATTGTCGTCTTCTTCCAGGTTGATACCTTTCACGTTGAGGCGGTAACGGTTTTCCCAGTCGTTACGGTTGTTGAAGATGCCTTTGAAAGTCAGCTTGTGGTTTTCGTTGATGTCCCAGTCCAGTGCGGCGGAGTAGCTTTGGCGTTCGCGGGTGACGTAGTATTGGCGCACCTGATAGTCGGTGATGCAGAGTTCTCCGGTTTCTACATCCTTGTCCCATACAAATTCGATGTCATCCGAGCCGGAGGGGGAGTTCTGATAGGAAGCGGAAAGAATGAGTCCCAGTTTGTCGTTGAAGAAACGGTCGCCATAAGTGAAACCCAGGTTCAGTTGCGCTTTGTCACTAATCCAGTTGTAGCCCGTTCCGGCGGTGGCACTGATGAAGCGTTTATAAGGAGAGTTCTTCGTAATCAGATTGATGGAACCGCCGATGGCGTCGGCATCCATATCCGGGGTGACTACCTTGTTCACTTCGATAGTCTGTATCATATCTGCCGGGATGAGGTCCAGTTGCACGTTGCGCGTATCGCCTTCGGCAGAAGGGACGCGGTTGCCGTTGATAGTGACGGAACTCATGTCGGCGGAGGTGCCGCGCACTTGTCCGAAGCGGGCTTCACCCTGGTCGTACTGTACGTTGATACCCGAAATGCGTTTCAGCGCATCACCAATGTTGGAGTCGGGGAACTTGCCTACCTGATCGGCGGACACTACATTCTTGATGCCGAGGCTGTTCTTCTGCGAATTGACGGCGCGGCGTTGTCCTTGAAAGGCACCGCCTACCACAACTTCCTGTAGTTCCACTCCTTCGTTCATCACTACGTCTTTCTCTAAAGTGCGTCCTTCGGGGATGGTTATTTTCAGTTCTACGGGTGAGTAGCCTACATAACTTACTTTTACGGTATACGTCCCCGGTTCCAGATTGGGGAAGGTGTAGAAGCCGTTGACGTCGCTCGTCACTCCGGCATGCAGTTTCTCGATGTAGATGGAGGCACCCGGAAGGGTTTGTTTTGTGGCATCAATGATGCGGCCGCGCACGGTGCCCTGTTTCACTACGTTTACTTTCTCGTCGGCTTTTGCCGTGCTGCCGACTGTTACAAATAAGAATAAGAGCGTGAATACTTTAACAATGTGTTTCATACCTGTTGTCATTCGTTGATTAATTTGCCGCAAAAGTAGAGACGTGGCGTTTCATACGTTTTGCGGCAAATTTAAGAATCGGTAACAAATATGATACATTCCGGTTACGGAAGGGTAGAGCTTGTTTTCTAACGGTAATGGAAGTAGTTTACATCTAAGTTATAATAATATTGGGATTTACCATCTAATCCCCACTGCGTCCTGAACCAGACATATTGTCTTTTCACTTTTTATTGGGGATCTTTCATTGATACTTGTAAGACATATATAGGAAATGCTTCTGTTTGTTTTGTTATATGAATAGTTAAACCATCTTCTGCCAAATTCCAGTCGACCTGCTGCTTTTTGGACAGGGACTTTACTGATTTTATTTTATCTCTTACGGTGAAAGCTTTAAGTTTAAAGGTTTTATCTGCTACATTACGAATAATAATGTAAATATTATCTCCATTACTTGTGTAACGTACATCCGGTGTACGTTGTTGAGGAAAACCGTTGAACACTGCATCGTCAAATTCTGCTTTTATCTCTTCTTTGGGTTGGTTAGGATCAATGTTCTCGCCATATATACGCCAAGGTTTTGTTCCATAAATGGCCTTACCGTTATTTTTCATCCAATCGTGTAAAGCATTTAAAATTGGGGTTGTTTGTTCAGGAAAACGTCCTTTACCATTTGGTGCCACATTCAATAACATATTTCCGCCTTTACTGATAATATCTGTCATATAGCGTATGATCATATCTGGGCTTTTATATATAGTGTCATAACGATTGTATCCCCAATTTCTTCCCATTGTTAAATTTGCTTCCCAAGGTTGGTTGCTGATATCATCTGCCAGTTTTTGTTCTACAGTTCTGAAATCACCTAGTCCATTTCCTATGCGGTCATTGATTAAGCATTTTGGTTGCAGTGAATGGATGAATTGCCTAATTTCTTGACCTTGTTCTTTCGTTACCAGTTCAGGAGTATCAAACCACATAATATCTATTTTTCCATAATTGGAGAGTAACTCTTTAAGTTGGGGCATTACTTTACGCTTAAGGTACGCAGGAAGTTGTTTGGCATCTTCATTCGGATAATCCCAAGTATTACTTCTTCCTCCTTTTTTAGGCCAATTAGTAGGAACATCCGGATCTTCCCAATCACGGCCTAAAGAATAGTAAAAACCGATTTTAAGTCCTTCTTGACGACATGCATCAACTAATTCTTTTAAAGGATCTCTCCCGAAAGGAGTAGCATCTACGATGTTAAAATCACTACATTCAGAATGGTACATGGCAAAACCTTCGTGGTGCTTAGTTGTAATAACAATATATTTCATTCCAGCCCACTTGGCTGTCTTCGCCCACTTGCGAGCATCGAAATCTACAGGGTTAAAAGATTTGGCTATGCTGGCGTACTCTTTTAATGGAATCTGTTCATAGAGCATGAAGTGTTCACCTCCTTTTGTTTTTTTTCCTTTCCATTCGCCTCCAGCTTCAGAATAAAGGCCCCAATGGATAAATAAGCCTAACTTGTCATGTGTAAACCACTCCTGGCTTTGGGGACAAACGGGCTGTGCCCATGAATATATTCCTGCCAGTAAACTCATTAATGTTAGTAACATTCTGTTCATAATCGTTTTATTTATTATATATTAATTGTTTCTATTTTACAAAGGTAGGTTTTGTTCCTAAATATGAGCGTTTCATTCCTCCGAAATCAATCACAACTTTCTGAATGATTACCCCAGGATCTCCACATATTAAATTTAGTGTATGTTTGCCTGGTTTTTCTATGTTTAGGTTTAATACGCTGATAGAAGTGTTTCGGATTACATTTTGATTCCAGAGTCCGGAATGTTCTTTAGCGTCAGTCGTCATCCAATGAACTAAACCATTGTCAATCATCACTCCGTAGCGAGTACCTAAAGATTGGTTGACGGGGAATAATGGTAAAGCATATATATGAACTGTCACCGTGCCAGCACTAAACGTATAGAAATCATATTCTGCTCTAGGAGTTTGCTTGAAGTTTTTTATATGTGGCATCTGCGCTACGGCTTGGCCTAATTGCACAGATTCCAATTCATAGCCTAATCCTTTTACGCAATTTATCTTGATGGTATCCGTTTCCACTTTACGATGAAATAAACCTGCGTTAATTGCTACACAGCCGTTTTCTTCTATATATAACCCTTCTAGTTCTGAAGGGAGCGGAGTTTGTGGTTTGAATATGGGCAAATAGACTTTCTCTATACATTTATTAGAGGTTATCACGATTTCAGCTGTACAACAAGTGCCTGCGGGTACTTGATTCCAATTAACTGAAATGGGAATGCGTTCCTGAAGCAAAGTGGTTCCAGTTGTTTTCCCCAATTTTAGCCAAGGATATTCGGTTGTTGCTTTCCAATCAAATGGTTGACTACCAGTATTGTATAATTCGATAAATGTTTCTTTCTGAGTATATATATTCAATCCTGGTAATATGTTGGGGGCATAGTCTGTATCTTTACCTGGAACAAAAACTTTCATATTTTCCGTTTCTGGCAACACATTAAGTGAAGATGTAGGTGGCATATTTTGGTAGGTAGCCACCCAACCGGGAGCTTGTTGCATCATGTAGTTCCACTTTCCATTCAATAAACTATTATATTGTTTTGTATAGCTTTGTATACTATCATGACAATTAGCTGCAAGTTCGGCATAATTCTGTGTGGCGGCACGTCCTTGAATGGCATAACGACGATTCAATTGTGCGAAAAGCATCTTTTTATTCATTAGTGCGGCTCCTTTCACAGGATAAAAGACTAATTCAAAAAAAGCTGCTTGATATTCTTGTGGTAATTGCTTCATTAATTCTGCACTTTTATTAGCTATACGGTCATATTCGTGCAGGCGATTTTCTGCTTCCTCATAATTGATAAAGGAAAAATCGGTATTGGTAATACGTTCTTGCGCACCGGAGGCGTTCCATTCCATTCCCCATCCCATAGCTTCAGGTTTTCGTTGAAAGCCTAATTGGAAATATGAAGTCATGATGTCATGCAAATCTCTCTTATGCTTCTTTCCAAAGAGAGAACTCAGATAGTCTGCATTATAAGTGAAAGCCTTTTCAAAATTGAAATGATTAATATCCCATGCCAAATCTAAAAAGAATTTCATACCTAGTTCACCAGGTTTGATATCTCCTACGTTAAGCAGCCAATAGCGATTGGCCCCAGTATCATAGGCTTTTTTCATTTCTTCGTAAATTAAAGTATTGGGAGTAGTGTTGAGCCATAAATAATCGTGCGGTCCGCCTAAATAGGAAATATGATAGTAAACACCTGAGCCACCTTTACGCTTTTGTTCTTCTTTATTGCTTAATCGTTTGATATATCCATAGTTATCGTCAGGCCATACGATGGTGACATCTTCAGGCAGATTCATACCTTTTTCATAGATGTCAAGTACTTCTTTATATGGGACAAAAACTTGTGGCACTTCTTCTAACGGTTGATTCACATGTTTGCTGATTAAACAACGTTGGTCATACAGCGCTTGTTGTGTTATAGTAACTTTCTCAGCTTCAGGTATGCCAATAAGCCCTGCATCATGTATACCACGCAAAGCTAACACATAAACATTCTCATAAGGTGCTACTTCTTTCATTCGGCTATCTAAAACTTGTTGAATCCCTTTTTTGTTGGTCATATAGTTCCATTCTCCATTTATTGTTTTATTCCATTCTGTAGTATTGTTATAAAGAAGGGGTTCACAGTGAGAAGAAGTAATAACTATGGCATATTGGTCGGCTATTTCACGGTTTTCCGGAATCAGGTTGAAGGCTTTGGTAGCAGGGTGCATAGCAGGAGCTAGCATATTACCTTTCATGCGTAACAGCAGTTCACAGACTTTTGCATAAGTTTTAGGACCTATGTTGCCGATTTCTTTTTCAAAATTCTTTGCAGCCCAAGGTTGTATTCCCCAACCTTCATCGTTGATGAATATACCTCGATATTTCACAGAAGGTATTTGGGATGTATAAGACAATGCAGATAAATAAAGTTCTTTTTGTTTACGTACAGGTACATCACTCCACCAATAAAAAGGTGAAACGCCTATCGCTTCGGAAATAGTAAAAATACCATAAGCAGTACCTCTTCTGTCGCATCCGGCAATGACAAGTAATTGTTCTATACCTTTTGCAGGATATTTTAATGTTTGAATTTTGAACTGCTCCCATCCATTACGGATATCTGAAACATCTATTTTCCCTTCTTCGACCAATCTATCAATAAATTTGTTATATCCTAAGGTACCAGCTACCACTGCGATTTTTGCTTTGGGTTGTGCTATATTTTGTACTTTGCACTTATAACCACTCACCAAATGAATGTCTTCAGCAAACAAGTTTGCAGCAATTCTCACCACTTCATAATCTGAATCATCTATATAAATCTCAGCCAATTTTCCTTGAGTTGCCAAAGGAAAATCATTACTGGATTGTGAATGATTGCAAATGTTTACTTGTGCGTATACACTTGCTATACTCCACCATAATGCACTTATTAAAAATAAAAGATATTTCATAGGAAGATTTTTACTATATATGAAATTTAATTGTCTGTTTTCCGTATATCTAATGAAACAGATACCGCTGGCTTTTGCCAACCAGCGGAGTTCTGTCATCCTTTACCTTAAAAAAACAACTAAAAATTATTTGTAGTCAGGGTTCTGTTCTATTACTGCGCCATTATTTGCTTCAATTACTGACTGGGGAATTGGCCAAACATTGTATTTTTTCAACATTCCTACTCCGTCTCCGTTTGTTTCTGGATTTGCGTAATAAGGATTACATTTCATCACTCGATCATATAGTTTACCTGTACGCATTAATGTTAGGCGCCTTTTTTCTTCGATTCCCAACTCACGCATACGCTCATCCAGTATATAATCTAAATCTACTATTGAAGCTTCGACCTGCTTTGCGTGTGCACGTTCCCTAACCTTATTGATATCGTCAGCAGCCTTCTCCTTTTCCCCTAATTTTAGGTAAGCTTCAGCTCTGAGGAGATACGTCTCGGATAATCGGAACATATATTGGTCTGTATATGTAGCTCCTGCTATGCTTTTTAATGTATATGTAGAAGCATCTTGGTACAGTTCCGTAGGGTGATTATATGGTGTCGTGCATTTTGTTTGATAGGCATATAGAAAATTACCAGGTATAGTTGTTATGTTTCCTGTTCCAACAATAATATTTGCAGGTGGATTATCTACATCAATTGTATCAAGACCTAATTCTTCTCTTGCTGTTGGATTAGTGACAGCGAACTTGCGGACAAAATTATAATTTGAATTTCGAATGTCGTTATTAAAATCACTTTCCCAGATTGCATTAGAAAAATAAACAGTAGAAACACCCCAGCCAATTCCGCGACCACCACTTGAATAATCGCTGACTGGATATCGGAATGGAGCATATGTTTTACCGTTTGCTGTCAGCCGAACTAGACTTACTAATGGTGAAATGTGTCTTTCAAGAAGATAATTTCCTGTATGTTTTAATGTTGCAGTAGAACTACCGCCTCCAGGAACATCTGTTTCGAATTGAATTACCCAAATACCCTCAGTGTTACCGCTAGTTCGATTTTGGTTATTTCTACGAAATAGATCCCAATAGACATCGCCAGGTTCTGTTGCCCTTGTTCCAAATCTATCCTTCATTAATGCAAAAGCACTATTTTTGATAACTTGAGTCGATGCATCGATTGATTCTTGATATTTTTCTAATGCTAAATATATTTCAGAAAGAAGATGATAAGCAGCAGGAGAGGAAATCTCACCATCTTTTACATTTGTAATATCAGGTAGAGTTTTTGCTGCTTCAAGAACATCAGCTGCTGCTTGTTCAAGAACTTCCACCTTTGATGCTAGAGTATAGTCATTCTTAGGAGAAGATACTTCATTTAAAACAAGCGGTACATTACCATATAGATATGCTAAAGTACGATAAGCCATACCTCGAAAGAATTTTGCTTTTGCTGTAAACATAATTTTCTCGTTATCACTGATGTCTGCAATTACTAAACGATCAATGATGGTATTAGCTTCTGCAATTATTTTGAATAAAGCATCCCAATGAAATTTTATAATTCCGCTTGTAGGATGATAAGCTGAAATCATATTCGAATGGCGGTTCACAGAACCATATTCCCCATCGTAGATAAGATCGGTTCCGTAAAGATAATCTAGCGGCTTGTTTTCATCATACCCATAGAATTCAATACGTATTAGGTCATAGAGGTTATTTATAGACATATTGAAATCGGTAACTGTTATAAAAGAATTATCTGAGCTCATAAAATCTTTAGGATTTTCTTTAAGGAACTTATCCTCATTACAGGAAGATATTGATAATACTATCAAAGCTAATAATATATGTGTAATTTTCATAATTCTTTTTGTTTATAATGTTACATTTAATCCGAAAGAGAGACTTTTTAAAACAGGGCGACCGTAATAGCCTTGATTTGCTTCTGGATCCCATCCTTTCCATTTAGTTATTGTAATTAAATTTTTTCCACTAAAGAAGAAATTTACTTTCTCAAGACCGATCTTCTTACTCCATGCTTCGGATAATGTATATCCCAAAGAAACATCTTGTAAACGTATGAAACTACGATCCATATATCGAGTAGGACTAATAGCAGCACCTTGAATTGAACGGGAATAAGTTGCATCTGGATTATTGGGTGACCAATAATCTGCGGCTAATTCACTAGGGCGATTCCAACGCAAATTGTTACCATTAGATCTCGTTACAGTTTCGGAGTTTGCTGATAAGTATCCGTCTTTTCCACCTTGGACAGAATTAATAAAGAAACTCAATGTAAAATTCTTATAACGAAGATTGTTTAATATACCAAAACGATAAGCCGGATCTGTTTTACCTAAGATAACACGATCGTCTACTGTTATCTCGCCATTTTTATCGGTATCGACTATACGATAGTTTCCAGGATGATAACCGGTAGGAATATCATCATTGAGTTGCCAAATGCCATCTATCTTATAGCCATAAATTGAATTAATGGAATGTCCAATAAATAAATTGCTTGAGACTAAATCGTCTTCTTTTCCATCACCATCTAGATCCATTCCTGTTAAAGTTACTATTTTATTTGAGTTAGCAGAAAAATTCAGAGTGGTATTCCATTCAAAATCAGAATTGTTAATATTGTGCGATGTAATATTAAATTCAATGCCTTTATTTTTGATCTTTCCTACATTTGAACTTATATAGCTGAAGCCAGTGACACTTGGAATAGAAATATCATATAACAAATCCTGTGTGGTGGTTTGATAATATTCTATGGATCCACTTACTTTACTGTTGAATAAAGCAAAATCAACGCCAAAGTTAATGCCTTTTGTCTTTTCCCATTTAAGATCTGAGTTACCCATTGTCAGTATCTTTTGACCTATTTCTGTTGAAGCACCATCACCAAAGATATAGGCGGTGTTAGAACTCACACTCGATAAAGATTTATATCGAGATGTTTGATTACCGCTGATACCCCATCCTCCACGAAGTTTTAGCTGGTTTATCCAATTTATTTTAAACCACGGTTCTTGCGATATATTCCAAGCTAGAGCTATTGATGGAAAAATTGCAAATTTATTATTCTTTGCAAAGCCGGAAAAGCCGTCTCTACGCACTGTTGCTGTTAATAAATATCGATCCTTATATTTATAATTTATACGTGCCATTTGATATAATAAGGCTTCATCCCAGGCATTTGAATAAGTGTATTGATTCTTGCCTAAATCTAATTTATTATAACCTAATGTTAGTCGAGAAAAGTTTTGCGAATCAGCATTGGTATAGTTGTTTTTTCGTTCATTTATACCATACAGAAATGTAGCGGCTATGCTATGTTTACCAAAAAGCCCATTGTAATTTACGATATTGTCAACTGTATAGTCATAATATTCAGTGTGTTTCTTATATGCTGCACCTGATAGACTTGCCCCATATTCACTTGAATAATAATGATTATCTATGCGATAATTATTGCCATAATTAATGCGGTATGTCAATCCTTTGATGGGTAGTTGAATTTCTGCATAAAAATTGGCGAAAAAGGCATTATGCCTCTCTTTATCATTTACATTTGAACCCATAAATGGATTCGTATCAAGGGTATTGAATGGATAAGGAACTATGTCTCCATTTTTATCATAAGGTGGAATGAGAGGACTTTGTGTCATTAATCCCCAAACGCTTGGTTCGGCTCCATCTTGATTAATGAATGATGCAAATGATTGTATACCCAATTTTGCCCACTTATAAGGAGTTAAGTCAAGATTTACACGGATACTGTTTCGCTTAAATATATCATTCTTAACAAATCCTTCTTGATCTGTATTGGAGTATGAAACTAAATAAGAGACTTTATTATCTCCACCTGAAATATCTATTCTATTTTCCAATATATGACCATTTTGAGTACCCTCACCCCACCAGTCATAATCGTACGCGGAAATACCATCCGGCTGATTATCATCTCTCATAGGTAAATCCTGAATATAATCAACTAATTTAAAATCTGGGTTAGGTGTTGTGTAGTCAGGGTCTATATATGCTTTATCATACCAAAACTCACGTAAATAGCTCAGATATTCGTTGCGATTCATTGGACGAAGGTTATTTGTAGGTGTTGATATAGTATAAGATGAAGAGAAATTTATACGTGTTTTCCCTGACTTTCCTTTTTTAGTTGTAATAAGCAAGACACCATTTGCTGCCTGAGCTCCATATACTGCGGTTGCACTGGCATCTTTTAATACATCAATCGACTCAATGTCATTAGGATTTAGAGAAGATAATGAATTGGTATAAATAATACCATCAAGTACTATTAGTACACTTTTATTTCCAGATAGTGTATTGGTTCCTCGAATAGACATCTCTGGTGCAGCACCAGCGGATGTTACTTGACCGATATTTAATCCTGGCACTGTGCCTTGTAATGATTGTAGAATGTTTGTATTGGGTGCATTCTTAAAATCCTTTAAGTTGGCACTTGCTACAGCCCCCGTCAAATCGGATTTTTTCATTGAACCGTAACCTACAACAACTATTTCGTTCAATGCATTTACGTCTTCTGTTAAGTGTACATTGATAATATTTCTATTGTTTATTGATATTTCTTGATCAATATATCCAATAAATGACACCACTAAAATGTCATCAGAAGAGACCTGTAAATGAAAATTTCCATCAACATCTGTTATTGTTCCTGAAGATTTCCCTTTTATCTTGACGTTTGCTCCGATAAGTGGTTCATCTGTATTACCATCTGTAACGCATCCTTTTACACTAATTTCTTGTGCAAAGCTTGATAGCGAGAATAAAAATAAGAAAAAGTAGATAAAATAGTTTTTCATAAATAGTAAATAATTAAAAGTGATATATTTTAAAGATTTATTGCACTTCTTTCAAGAAGACGAACTGTTAAAAATGAATATTTCTCATAGGCTATAAATTTAGTATTTAAATGTGTATTTTGATGCTGATTCTCAAAGACTCTATTTGCTACTATTCATATAAATAGAACATTCGTTCCATTAGTTGCCATTTTTCTGCAGAAGTACTTTTAGGTGCACATTCTTGGAATTTGGATACATACTCTTCCCACTCCTCTTGTTTAGGTAAATGGGATAGTGTATTCATAGCCGTTTCCCAATTAAAATCAAGTGGTGTTTCTACAATCATGAATAACTGAGAACCTAATATATATATTTCCATTTCCAGAATTCCTACAGATCGGATGCCTTTCCTTATTTCGGGCCATGCCTCTTCTCGGCTGTGAATCTTGCGGTATTCTGCAATGAGTCCTGGATTATTTTTAAGGTGCAATGTCTGGCAATATCTTTTTACAGGTACAGAATACTGTTTAACTATGTATCCTTGATTATATGTCATAATTATTTTTCTTTAACTGTTATTCTGAAAATCAATCTTTTTACTTTTTAGACTCCTTTTTATGTTTTGCTGCTTCTAGACGTTTTATGCATGGAGTGCGCTACTCAGTCGTCTGAACTTTCTATATATTGAGGCTCCCAATATGCCCATATTCTGAATTTGGCGTTTCTAAACCATTCGGGAACCTGGTAATTTTCCAAAGACTCCCATGTAGGCTGGAATTTACCTTTCATCATAGGTTCGTTCTTTTCTGAAACCGGAACCTGGTAGTTCTGGGCAGATAAGGCTCCTATTGAAAAGAGCTAAAGAGGCTAATAAAATTTTCGTTTTCATAGGTATTAATTTTTTTTCTATTGTACATTGCAAAGATATGTATTAATTAGTAGTTGTAATAGGACTAAAAAGTGTTTGTATTGGATAATATCGATGGTATAACTAGATAACATCTGATATCATAGGATAAAAACGATTTTTATATTGAGAATATCGATAATCGTTTTGAATGATAAAGAAATTCACCTACCTTTATCGAGTTACTAAATACGATATACTATGGCACTATTAGTTGATAAACTACACCCTTTGGTATTAAATGTAGGTTTGGCTGTACATAATGCAGACTGGAACTGGAAGAATGTAAATAGTCCGTTCACGCGCCTGTACTATATAACAGAAGGTACTGCTCAGATACAACTATTGGGAGGTATACAGATATTAAAGCCTAATTATTTGTATTTCATTCCGGCATTCACTGTGCATAGCTATATCTGTAACTCCTATTTCTGTCATTACTACCTGCACATTTATGAAGAGCATCAGTCAGATTCCAATTTATTAGATGAGTGGGAATTTCCGGTTGAGATACCTGCCGGAGAGTTAGATTTGGCTCTATTTCAGCGTCTATGTGCAATAAACCCTCACATGAGTTTGCCTAAGTCGGACCCTTCGACTTATGATAATAACTCAACGTTGATGGAGAATCTTCTGAAGAACAAGCAGCGTGCGTTATGTGATAAGGTTGAATCACGTGGTATTGTATATCAGTTACTGGCACATTTCTTAAAGCGTGCGCAAGTTAAAGTAGAGACGAAAGACGATCGAATAGAGAAAGCTATTCTTTATATACGCAAACATATCTATGAGGCTATAGACCTGACAACTCTGTCTGAGAACTCATGTTTGTCAAAAGATCATTTTATCCGTTTATTCAAAAAAGAGACTGGTGTGACTCCTTCAAAATATATCAATCAGAAGAAAATAGAAAAAGCACAACTCATCCTGGTAACAGATGAGATGTCTGTAAAGAACGTGGCTTTTTCCCTTTCTTTTGATGACTATTCTTATTTTAATCGGCTCTTTAAAAAGACAACAGGACTTACTCCGCAGGAGTATCGGAACTCCTACCATTAATCCGGTTCACCATACACTCTCTTCTACGAAACAAAAAGAAGAATCTGCTTCTTTTTCATACACAGGGAAAGCAGATTCTTCTTTTATATCAGGATAACAGAGACCAGATTCTCTTTGTATTACTTATGTACCGAGAATTTATAGATGCATTGGCTTTGGTACTTTTCTCCCGGTCTTAACACTGCCGACGGCCATTCCGGTTTATTAGGCGTATCGGGATATTTATCCGTCTCCAGGCAAACTGCTGCACGGAAGTTATAAACAATGCCTTTCTTCCCCGTCAGAGTACCATCTAGGAAGTTTCCGCAATATACCTGTATGCCAGGTTCATTGGTATAAACATCCAGAACTATACCGGTTTTGGGTGATTCAAGAGTAGCGCATACTTTAGTTACATCCCCTTGAGTGTTCAGTACCCAGTTATGGTCTATTCCGTTTCCACTCTTCAGCTGTTCAAACTCCTGATTGATATTTGCACCGATTGCTGTAGGCTTTCTGAAATCCATGGGAGTTCCTTCTACCGTTGCAATCTCGCCTGTTGTCATGAAAGTGCTGTCTATCGGGGTGTAGTTATCGGCATTCAACGTTAACAGATAGGTAGAGTTATCAGTTGTGGGATCACCATCCAGATTGAAGTAAGAATGATTGGTCATATTGACAATAGTCGGCTTATCCGTTTCGGCTTCATATTGAATATCGATGGCGTTATCATCCGTCAACTTCATAGTAACCGTACACTGCAGGTTACCGGGAAATCCTTCTTCTCCGTCCTTTGCCAGATAAGTCAGTTGTACCTCCTGATCGTTCTTTTGTACTCCTTTGTATACACGGTACTGGAAACCTTTCGGTCCACCATGCAGACAATGACCATAGTTATTTTGTGGCAACTGGTACTCCACACCATCCAGTGTGAAGCGCCCTTGGTTGATGCGGTTGGCATATCGTCCAATGCTTGCTCCGAAGTCGGACGGATATTTGATATAGTCCTGTATAGAGTCGAATCCCAGAACCACATCCTTCATGTTACCATCTTTATCGGGAACCATGACCGATACAATACGGCCTCCGAAATTAGTGATGCAAACTTCCATGTTGTTTTTGTTCTTCAACACAAACAGGTCTGTCTTTTCACCATCGACTTCTGTCTGGAAATCGCTTCGCTTCAATCCGGATTCAGTCAGTTCTTCTTTTGTTGTTGCGGTACATCCAACCACTAGGATGGCACATACCAAAATCATCAGTTTATTCATATTCTATTAATTAGATTGCTTTTTGTAACGGAAGAAATCAACATCCACGTATCCACCGGCAGCCTTTGTGGCATAATTGAATATAGCGAATTTATTACCAGTGAAGTGCGCCATACTGAATATCATGTGGAATTTGTCGCCTATCGGAGTCCAGTTAGTGTCATCCAGGCTATAGGAGAATTGGGCATAGTCAGTGGTAAAATCACACTCCATTTTCAGGAAGACGATATCCTGATTCAGTTCGCGCCGTGCTTTTTCTACATTGCGGTCGGTCATCACCAGATACTTTTTTCCATACTCTTTCACGACAGAGAGGATTCCCGGTTCAGAACAGAATGCTGCCAATCCTGCATAGTCACCATCGTTCATGAAGGTGAGGTCTAAGGAAACGACACCACTACATTTGGGACCTTCAGTACGTTGCGTCAGTGTGTTGCGGGCTTCGAAGAGGTTCTTTACTACTTTTCCGGTTTTCAGTCTCAGATAGCCCGGGCGTTCGGTGAGAGTCCATAGCAAATTATCCGGATTATGATTCCATTGCCAGGTCAGTCCCAGCTTGGGAGCTTCGTCGAAGTTGTCGCTGACTACCAGTTCCGTCTTTTCATCATATCCTTGTACGGGTACTTTCATTACCGGAGGCACTTTGCCATTTTCGTCCCCCAGCATGGGCCAACCATTTTCCCAACGGCAAGGCATCAGCACAGGTACACGGCCTACGGCTTCGTGGTCCTGAAACAACATAGCATACCATTCGCCTGCTTCTGTATCGATGAAGCATCCTTGTGCTACACCGTGATTGGCATATCCGAGATCATCCGAAAGAATGGTTTTCATCTCATAAGGTCCGGACACTTTATCGGAACGGAAGCAGAGTTGTGTACGTATGCCGCCTTCCGGCCACCAGATCAGAGTGAGGTAATATTTACCATTGAATTTATAGAAGTGAGTGCCTTCCAGTAACCCTTGTGGCTCACCGGGGATAACTTCTACCTGTAAGCCGTTAGGATTGATTCCAGACAAATCCTTATTGAATTCAATGATACGGATATGGCGTGCACCATAAGCCAGATAAATGCGTCCATCATCGTCGAACAACATGGAAGCATCGTGCAGATACTCATCAATCACAAGCTTCTGTTCCCATTTTCCTGCCGGATCTTTTGCCGTATAAATGTAGGATTTGTTTCCTGTACCGAAGAATACATAGAAAAGCCCGTCGTGATAGCGTAAGGAAGCAGCCCATTGTCCGCGGCTGTAGATATTACCGCCTTCCAGATCATTGTATGGGCTCTCTTTGAGTTCATCAAACACATAGCTGATGATTTTCCAGTTAACCATGTCTTTGGAGTGCATGATAGGCGCTCCGGGTGACATGTGTGCGGTAGTGCTAATCATATAGTAATCACTACCTACGCGTATAACGTCAACATCCGGTACATCAGCATAGATGACCGGATTGGTGAAAGTTGTTTCTTCCTCAGCTGCCTGCTTGCCGGCATTCGTACAGCCGGCAAGGAGAAACAGCACAAGGCAACTTATCCATAAAGATGCTTTGTTCATTATTGTTTGTTGATTTCAGAGTTTCAGTTTAATCATTTAACCTTTGTCCCTGACGGTTTTTTCAACCGCATCGTCTTTGGATAAGGTGTACCTAATACAGGGTAATCGTCAGCTTTCCATTCTATCTTCTGAGCACGGGGAGATCTTGTATCGCCCATGCCCGGAAGATCTACCTGGGTGTCGCGAGCATGATACAGGATATACCATTCTTTGCCATCAGGTGATTTGAAGAAGCTGTTGTGTCCTGTACCGTATACTCCATTTTCAGGAGACTGGCGGAACAGAGGCTGGGGAGCTTTCTTCCAGGATGCCGGATCCAACAAGTCTGCATTCGTATCTGCTGTCAGCATGCCCAAAGCATAGTACGGAGTCCATACACCGCTTGCCGAATAAGCAACGTGAATATATTTACCCTTCGGGCTCTTCAACGGTTGAGGTCCTTCGTTCACAAATACTTTGTGTGGAGGATTCCAACCGGTTTCGTTAATGTAGTGGCGTTCCCATTCCAGTTCCGGTTTAGAGATCAGGACTCTTTCGGAACCCAGTGTCCAGGGATTCTTCATCTCGGCAATGTAGATACATTGGGTTTCGGTATCCACACGACGGGTTTGCCAACCGGACCATACCATATACAATTCACCTTTATTCTGGAATACAGAACCGTCGATAGCCCAGTTGTTATCTTTATCCGTACTGATGCGGCCTTTCATCACGAACTCTCCCTTGAACGGATCTTTGTTTGTATTTTCCAGTACATACATCTGGTGATTGTCGGAGTTACCGTCATCGGCTGCATAATAGATGTACCACTTTCCATCAATATTGTGAATCTCGGGTGCCCACAGGTTATGCTTATTAGACGGGTCTGTCGGAATCCAGATTGTTTTCTTCTCTGCATTACGAATGTCGGTCACATCCTGCGTCTTCCACAACACGAGGCTGTCGACCATGGTATGCATGTAATAGTAGGAACCATCGTGCCAGATAGCCCAGGGATCCGGACCATAATTGCATAATGGATTGGTATAAGTGCCTTCCAGATCTTCAGGATTCTTACTGAAGATACTGTGAATAAGTTTCGTATCAAACTTAGGAGTACGGTCATAGTAATAAATACCGTTTTGTTCCTGTTCCACATCCGTCAGCTGAGTATAGCAATATCCCCAAACCTGATCTTTCAATTCGAGAATGCCATTCATCTGACCTTCCAGTCGTTCCAGGAATTCCTTTTCAGTTTTCGGAGGTGTGCCGTAACCCCATGATTGTGTGCTTGAGTTGGTCTTATCCTGGTCTTTCACCCATTTAATACCCCCTACTTCATCAATCAGATATGGCATTTTGCCATCATATACCGGGAAGTCATATACTGCATTCTGGCGTAAACCGTTGAAGCCAATATTGGCTGCAGGTACTCCAATCTTATAGTTGGGAGCCTGGAAGAATTTACCATCTTTGTAGATGATATCTTTCAGCTTGGCAGGATCCTGTTCGTAGTTGTGTACAGTCCATATATCTGTTTTGATGTGGCAACCACCGCTGGCATCGTTCACCGGGCGGGTAGGGTCGAGTGACTTCGTCAGATTGTATAAATCGGTCGTAAAACGTGGGTACTGAACCAAATCAGGCCACCATTCTTCGTTCATCGGTGTCCAGATCAATAGAGAAGGATGGTTCCGGTCACGAAGTACCAGTTCCGACCATTCAACCTGGAAATTGCGTGCCACCTCTATGTTATTGGCATCCATACCCCAGCTTGGAGCCTCTCCCCAAGTAATATAACCCAGTTTATCTGCCCAATAATAGAAGCGTTCTTCGAATGCCTTCTGATGCAGGCGTGCTCCGTTGAAGCCGGCAGCCATCGATAACTCGATGTCGCGTTTCAATGCTTCATCGGTAGGAGCTGTCCAGATGCCATCGGGATAGAAACCCTGATCCAGTACCAGGCGTTGATAGTAAGGCTTGTTATTCAGATAAATCTTATTTCCTTCAATATGCACTTTGCGCATACCTATGTAAGATGATACTTCATCGATAACCTTTCCTGCCGGATCAATCATCTGATAAGTAATGTCGTATAGGAAAGGTGATTCCGGTGACCAGAGTTTGGCTTTCTTTACCGGAAGTACGGCCACAGAACTGTTGGTACCTTTCACTGTGGCAGCAGCAACGACTTTATTACCATCTTTCAGCGTAATCTTCAGCTTGTTGTTACTGTCACTGTAGAATGTAGGCCATACGACCAATTGCTCCTGATCGACGTCTGCAACGGCTTGTACGGATTTTAAGCCGGAAGGATTGATCGCTTCCATCCATACAGTCTGCCAGATACCTGTAGTACGGGTATAGTTACAGCCGTAAGAACCAAATTGCAGGCTCTGCTTACCGGCACTCTGCATGCCCGAACGCAAATCACTGGATGCGCGTACTACCAGGTGGTGTACCTTACCCGGAGTCACTAACTTGGTGATATCGATGCTGAAAGAAGAACTACCGCCGAAGTGACGTCCTGCCAAAGCTCCGTCAATGTAAATCTCAGAATTGTAGTAGACAGCTCCGAAATTCAGCAATACATTCTTGCCGCTCCAATCCTGCGGAATACTTATCTCCCGATGATACCAGATATGATTGATAAAGTCCTTATGCCCTACACCGGATAAACTGCTTTCCGGACAGAAAGGTACTGTTATCTTTCCTGAGAAGGAAGTAGCTTTGTGATACTCCTGCTCCATACCCGAATTGGAGAAATCGAATGTGTAATCCCATTCACCGTTCAAATTCACCCATGCTGTCCGTTCAAACTGAGGGCGGGGATATTCCTTGCGCGGAATATCTGCGGCATTTGTCTGAAATGCCATGCCGGCAGCCAATACGGCTGCAATCAAGATTTTCTTTAATTCCATAATTATTATTATTTTATGTATGTTACGTTAGGACCTAAATAAGAGCGCTTCATTCCACCGAAGTCGATAACTACTTTCTGGATAATCATACCCGGGTCGGCACAGATTAGTTTCAAGGTGTGTTTGCCGGGCTTGTCGACATTTACATTGATAGTGCTGATGGTACTGTTACGGAACACATTCAGTCTCCATTGGCTGGAGTATTCTTTAGCCGAAGTAGTCATCCATTGTACCATGCCGTCATCGATCATGATACCGTAACGGGTATCATGTTTGGAGTCGATAGGGAACAAGGGTAGGGCATAAACATGTACGGTTGCATTACCACCATTGAATGTATAGAAGTCATATTCGGCTTTAGGGCTTTTGTTAGTGAACCACATATTGGGCACATTCTGGGTAGCTTCTCCCAATTGAACACAATCGTTCTCGTATCCCAATCCCTTGATAGTTCTGATTTTTATACCGCTATTTTCCACTTTTCGGTGGAATTTACCAGCATTGATGGAAACACATCCGTTGTCTTCTATATACATTCCTTTGAGCTCCTCAACTGTGGGGCTTGCCGGATTGAAGACGGGGACGAATACTTTCTTTGTCTGATTAGCAGAAGTCAACTTGATAACACCTACAACATCGTCACCTTGGGGTACCTTGTTCCAATCTACGGATACTGTGATTCTGTCCTGTAAGCTTACTTTGCCCGTGGTACGGCTTAGCTTAATCCAATTATCCGGAGTCGTAGCTTTCCAGGTGAAAGGTTTACTGCCTCTATTGTACAGTTCTATAAATGAGTTGTTCTTGGTATACGGATTCACACAGGGGAGTGCGTGTACTGCCCCCATGCCATATGTGCAATCCTGTCCCGGAATGAATATCTGCATATCAGCTTCTCCGGAAACGGTTATATTCTCTATAGGAGGCATGTTCTGGTAAGTTCCTGTCCAGCCCGGAGTAATGGACATCATATGATTCCATTTGCCGTTCAGCAGAGAGTTGAACTGATCTGTATAGTAATCCAGACTGTCCTGGTAAGATTTTACCTGATCGGCAAGCAGATTGGTTGCTGCACGTCCTTGGCGTGCATACCAGCGGTTTTGCTGGGCCACCAGCATCTTCTTATTCATCAGTGCAGCACCCTTCACCGGATAGTGAACCAGTTCGTAGTAAGCAGCCTTGTATTCTTTGGGTAGCGCTTTCCATATCTTTTCGCTCTTATCGGCAATGCGGTCGTATTCTTTCATACGGTTTTCCGCTTCGTTGTAATTGATAAAGGAGAAGTCTGTGTCGATGATCCGTTCGCGGTCATGGTAATTGTTCCATTCATACCCCCATCCCATAGATTCCGGTTTGTGCTGGAATGCCAGGAGATAGTAAGTCTCGAAGATATCTCTCAGTTCGTTTTCATATTTAGAGCCGAAGATACTTGCAAGAAATTCAGCTTCGTACGTGTAAGTCTTCTCAAAATTGAAGCTTTCCACATCCCATGCCATATCCAGGAAAAACTTCATGCCAAGTTCGCCGGGTTTGATGTCACCTACATTCAGTAACCAGTAACGGGTAGCACCTGTGTCGTAAGCTTTGCGCATCTCTTCATAAATAAGCGTGGGAGTAGTGGTATTGATCCATAAATAATCATGGGGTTCTCCACAGTAAGAGATATGGTAATAAACGCCCGAACCTCCTTTGCGCTTCTGTTCGTTTTTGTTGCTTAGTCTTTTCAGATAACCATAGTTGTCATCCGGCCAAACCAAGGTTACATAATCGGGCACTTTCAGTCCCTTTTCATAGATATCCATCACTTCTTTGTAAGGTACGAATAGTTGTGGGATGGAATCGATGTCCTGATTGATATGTTTGGCCAGTATATTCCGTTGGTCATTCAGCACTTCTTCCATCAGTTTCACCTCGTTATCTTTGGTTACTCCCACTAAACCGCTGTCGTGAATACCACGCATGGCCAGAGTATAGAAATTCTCGTAAGGGCTATTTTCTGATATACGTTTATCCAGCACCTTATTAATGCCATCTTTATTGGTTATGTAGTTCCAGTCTCCCATAGAGTCTTTGAACCATTCTGTTACATTGTTGAAAAGTAAAGGCTCACAGTGGGAGGAAGTCATTACGATACCATAGCTGTCGGCTACCATCTTATTTTCGGGATATTTATTGAAAGCACCGGAACCCGGATGCATGGCAGGAGCCAGCATATTACCTTTCATACGAAGAATCAGTTCACAGACTTTGGCATAAGTTTTTGGACCAATGTCACCGAGTTCCGGTTCAAAGGTCTTGGCAGCCCAGGGAGTGATACCCCAACCTTCATCATTGATGAATATACCACGATACTTGATAGAAGGTGCCTTGGAAATATATTCCGATGTCTCCAGATATAAAGTTTTTTGCTTCTTAGTAGGTACGTCAGACCACCAGTATAATGGAGATACTCCCATTGCTTCGGACAGGGCGAATGTGCCGTAAGCGGTTCCGCGCCGGTCGCAACCTGCGATGATTAAGGCTCTGTCCACTCCTTTGAAAGGTTTATCCAGGACTTTGATAACATACTGTTCCCATCCGTTTTCAATGGAGGAAACATTCAGCTTGTTTTTCTTCACCAGTTCATCTATGAACCTATTGTGTCCCAGTGTTCCGATGATAACCGCTTCTTTTCCTTGGACGGATTTAGAAGTGGATACCGTGCCTTTTACCCCTGTCACGCGTTCGATATCTTCGGCAAATAGATGTGCCACCTTGTTTACCACTTCATAATCGGCAGCATCGATCTGGATATTGCAGCTCTTTCCGTTGGCATGCAATGGAAAGTCTGCGGCCGATTTTTGTCGGTCAGTTATCTTTATTTGTGCGAATGCGTTGCAGGCATACGCAAGCAGAAAAAGAAGAAATAGTTTTTTCATAATAGTGCTTTTGTATATCATTCTTTTGATTCTTTACTTTTTACCGGTGAATTTGAAATAAACGGTATAGTGCTGGCTGTAATTACGAAAGAGGGGGCTGAGTGTGACATCTTCCGGCTGTCCTATACCTATTGTCCGGAAGGTCAGCGATTTGCCGTCAACCGGCTGGATGCATTGGTCTATTTTCTTGAAATCTCCAATCAATGCAGGTACTTCGGGGTTCTTAGTCGGATCCTCGGTCTTACCCAATTCGGCAGCCAGTACAATCGGACCATATAAGATGGCACCCATTTCCTTTGTGTCGGGCATGTATTCTATATGCAGTGACATGGGCATTTCCATTGTGATTACATCTCCCTTAGACCAGTTACGGTTTATACGGATATAGCTGCCGGGTACTTTCTTTACATGCTGTTTCTTGCCATTGACTTTAATGGTCACACCGTCGATGGCCCAGGAAGGATAGCGAAGCATGACCGGCATTTGCACTCCTGTTTCCGGAGCCGAGTCAATGATGATCTGTGTAGAAGCCTCATCCGGATACTTCGTCTCCTGACGGATGGTCAGTTCTTTCTCCTTCCAGTTCAGTACAGAAGCAATGAACAAGTTGATATAAAGTCCGTTTTGATCGGCTGTTTTGTAGTAAATAGCTTCACCGTATTTGGCATGGTTCTCGTATCCGGTACCTACGCAACAGGTGTTGTCGCGGAAAGGATAATGGAACTTTTTGCAACTTCCGGGATGGAGAGTATGGTAATACGTGACGCCACCTGTTTCCGGGTTTTGTGAAGAGAGAATATGATTGTAAAGCGCACGTTCATAGTAGTCAGCGTAAGTAGGTAAAGCATCCCAGGTGAACAAGTGGCGCGTCAGTTTCAGCATATTGTAGGTATTGCAGGTTTCTGTGGTATTTTCACTTAGCTGGTCGGACAAGATACCGGGTTTACTGAATATCTCTTTATCACTGTTTCCACCTGTCACATAAGTATGGTCCTTGACTACAGCTTCCCAGAAGAAGTTGGCAATCGTAGCACTTTGTGAGTTTCCGGTCAGTTCGTAACCGCGTGCTTCACCGATGACCTTTGGAACTTGGGTATTTACATGAATACCGGCTAAACTGTCTTTCCGGGCTGCTAGAGGATCCAGTATGCTGTTATGATAAAATAGGGTAGCCAATTCCTTGTGCTTGGTGTTTCCTGTGATGGCATATACATTGTAGAGCGTTTCAGGCATTCCACCAAACTCACTGTTCAGCATGCCCTGGAGTTGTGCCTCATTCAAAGGCTTAAGTTTGTTGTATGCCCAGTCACACATTCCCAGAAGCACGTCCATAGCCTGTTGGTTGCCGCAGAGGCAGTATTGGTCGAGCAGTCCGGCATATACTTTATGCAAGGTATAGAAGGGGGCCCACACTATTTCTTCTTTAATTGCCCGGTCGATAAAATACTCCGGGAAAGCACTCAGATAACCGCTTTTGCCCAGTGTCTGTTGGCATTCGGCCAGTCCTTTTACTAACTCTGCTCCTTTGGTACGGTATTGTTCATCACCGGTAGATGCATACATGATACTGAGAGCACTGAGAAGATGTCCGGTAGTATGCCCGCGCACCTCACAATCCAAAGACTCCCAACCTCCTAAAGATTGCGCTCCTGTAGCCAGTCCGGCAGTGACGCGGAAAGTATGCAGGAAGCGGTTTACATCAGCTTCTTTCAGCCAGCGCTGGTCAACTTCCATAGCACGTTTGAAAGGACCGTCCAGTAAACGGACGTCGGAATAGTTGAAAGACAAGGCCTTTAAAGGAACGTTGACTTTCACTTTTGTTATATCTTCAATCTGGCCGGGATACTGGGCATGTATTGCAACAGGCATTAAGGTTAATGCAGTCCAGGCAGTCAGGGTTAACAGTTTTATTTTCATCAGCTTATTGTTAATTATCAGGCTGTTAATAGAATTTTATTTTTTATGTGGGCGTATCCTGGAAAGTTTTACCGTAAACAGGATGAGGTACAAGTAATAAATAATCAGGCAACTCAGTGCTGCCGATGTACCAATAGTCAGTGCATCCGTTCCAAAGCTTTGCTGAAGCGCTCCCATCAATGGAGGTAAAATAGCTCCGCCTATGGCAAATGTGCAGATGATGCCGGAAGCCCGTTTCGTATGTTCTCCCAAATCTTCGGAAGCCAGGTTAAAGATGCTTCCCCACATGATGGAGTTGCAGAAGCCGCAGAGCAGCATCAGAATGATGGATGCTTCATTGTTTATCAGCAAGGAGACGATCAGGAAAAGCATAGCCATACCTGA
>ULLX01030816.1_pt1 | contig 40987 bp, 28 predicted proteins | sample 1951501 | NCBI WGS metagenome assembly ULLX01 (sample SAMEA4835535, study PRJEB28245) | human gut metagenome | biome: gut microbiome; material: fecal sample | place: Denmark | collected 2008
TGAAGAAATTGATTATTTCCCGTATGACATCAGCGAAGGTCTTGAGCCGGTTTATGTTGAGTTACCCGGTTGGGAGACTGACATGACGAGAATGCAGAGCGAAGACGAATTCCCTGAAGAATTTAATGCTTACCTGACATTCCTGGAAGAACAGCTTGGTGTGCCCATCAAGATTGTTTCCGTAGGTCCTGACCGTGGACAGACGATTGAACGTTATACAGAAGAGTAAGTCTAATTATATTATAATGAGATTACATCAGTATATGTGCTGATGTAATCTCATTTTTTTATTAACCCATCCGCATACTTATGATGAAAACACAACTTCTTTTATTCCTTTTGTTTGCAGCATCCTTTTTACCTGCAAAGGCGCAGACTTATCAACCGTCTGCCGAGAACCTGAAAGCCCGTCAGGAGTTTCAAGACAATAAGTTTGGAATATTTCTACACTGGGGGCTATACTGTATGTTGGCTACCGGTGAATGGACAATGACCAATAAAGATTTGAATTATAAAGAATATGCCAAACTAGCCGGAGGTTTCTATCCCTCCAAGTTTAGTGCGGCTGAATGGGTAAGTGCTATTAAGGCATCCGGAGCCAAGTATATCTGCTTTACAAGTCGTCATCATGAGGGCTTTTCTATGTTCCATACTAAATATTCTGATTATAATATTGTGGATGCCACTCCTTTCAAACGGGATATTGTGAAAGAACTGGCAGATGAATGTCATAAGCAGGGGGTTCGGTTACATTTTTATTATTCCCATATCGACTGGTATCGTGAAGATGCACCGTGGGGACGCACAGGGCGTGGAACCGGACGCCCTAATCCGAAGGGAGACTGGAAAAGCTATTATACTTTTATGAACAACCAGTTGACGGAGTTGCTGACGAACTATGGTCCGATAGGTGCTATCTGGTTCGATGGCTGGTGGGATCAGGATGCTAATCCTGATTTCGACTGGCAGTTACCGGAACAGTATGCGTTGATACATGGCCTGCAACCTGCTTGCTTGGTGGGTAACAATCATCACCAGATGCCTTTCCCTGGAGAGGATATACAGATTTTCGAGCGTGATCTGCCGGGCGAGAACAGTGCAGGGCTTTCCGGACAAGATGTCAGTCGACTGCCTTTGGAAACTTGTGAAACCATGAATGGAATGTGGGGATATAAAATAACCGACCAAGAGTATAAGTCAACGAAAACTTTGATCCATTATCTGGTGAAGGCTGCCGGAAAGAATGCGAACTTGTTGATGAATATAGGCCCTCAGCCCGACGGATGTCTACCGGAAGTGGCAGTTCAGCGGTTGAAAGAAGTAGGAGAGTGGATGAAAGTTTACGGTGAAACGATTTACGGCACGCGTGGTGGTATGGTTGCTCCGCATGACTGGGGTGTGACAACGCAAAAGGGAAACCGGCTCTTTGTTCATATTCTGAACTTGACGGATAATGCACTGTATCTTCCATTGGATGGAAAAATGGTGAAGAAAGGCTTTCTGTTTAAAGATCAATCTCCGGTACGGATCACTCGTGCCGGACAGGGAGTGGTGTTGCAGTTACCGGAAGTTCCTTCAGATACGGATTACGTGATAGAGTTACAACTTGTTGGGCAGTAGTGGGTTTTCGCTAATTCTTCCTAAAAGATAAGGGAAACTGTAGTAAAGCTCACGGTTTCCCTTTATTTTTGGCAAACAATTTGTATTATATATAACAAACGACACATTTTTAATTACTAAAAACAGAAAAAAATTATGGAAGGAATGATAGGAATACAATGGATTATCTTTATTGGTATAGCTGTAGTCAGCTGGCTGGTGCAAATGAACTTGCAGAACAAGTTCAAGAAGTACTCCAAAATCCCTACCGGTAATGGAATGACGGGCCGTGATGTTGCCCTTCAGATGCTACATGACAATGGAATTTATGATGTTCAGGTGACACATACGCCGGGACAACTGACAGACCACTATAATCCTGCCAATAAGACAGTAAACCTGAGTGAAGGTGTATATGAAAGTAATAGTATCATGGCTGCTGCCGTTGCTGCTCACGAGTGCGGTCACGCAGTACAGCACGCACGGGCTTATGCTCCGCTGACTATGCGTAGCAAGCTTGTACCGGTGGTATCGTTTGCTTCACAGTGGATGACCTGGTTGCTGCTGGGTGGTATCTTGCTGCTGAATACATTCCCGCAATTGTTGCTGGCAGGTATTATTTTGTTTGCTATGACAACGCTGTTCAGTTTCATCACTTTGCCGGTGGAAATAGATGCAAGTAAGCGTGCATTGGTATGGTTGAGTCGTTCGGGCATTACGAACTCTTACAATCATAAACAGGCTGAAGATGCACTTCGTTCTGCTGCTTATACCTATGTAGTGGCTGCATTGGGCTCATTGGCAACGCTGATTTATTATATTATGATATTTATGGGTCGCAGAGACTAATCTTGTCCAATATATAAAACGATAAAAACAGACCATCTATTCACTGCGAATAGGTGGTCTGTTTGCTTAAGATAGATGGTCTGTTTTTATTTCTGATATGGTGATTGCCAGAACCAGTCGGCATCATAAGTGATGTAGGAACCTTTTTCCATGTCATTATAATAACCAGTCGGCATAAGGGCAACATAGTCTGCAGGGTTATACTTTTTGTCTTCTGTACCGAATTCGCTACGGAATGTACAGTTAATATAATACAAATTCTTAGCCATGTAGGAGTCCAGATACTCTTCTTTAGTGGTTTTTTGTTTATTATTCCAGTTGGCTTCTTTATTCAATACCAGTGGCAGACCTGTACGCATTCGTTCGCGTACTTCCGGTATGCTGAGCATGGTACCATTTTCGTCCATGACCCAAGCATTTTGTGTAGGGTCTACCCATACCCATTTATCCAGAGTTTTAGAATAAACAGCATTAATAACGTGACAATCACTGATGTATTTTTTAGGCATACAGGTTATAAAACGTGATTTGAAACCCATTGCGAGGTAACATTCATTCAATACAGTGGCCAGTCCACGGCAGTTCAAACCACGGGAACCGTCTTTACAGGCTTCCGCCAAGGCAATGGAATTTAGATGCTCAGGGTTGTTATGTTGTCCGTCATGTTTGATTTTATTGTGTATAAAGGTCAGTATGTTCTTTATCTTCGAGAACTCATCCCCTGTGCCAGCTACGCTATCTAATTTAAAATATTCCTTCACACCTATCAGATTACTATCGCTCGGCTCCATATATGTGAAATGGGGAGGAGTACTGGTATACTCGGCTGCTTTTTGCAGAATATAAAGATAATCTCCTTCTTCTCTGATTTTAGCCAGTGTCTCCTGGAATTTCTTTTCGTTGCGTATGTTATCCAAATCTGTATCTTTCTGTATATGAGTGTAATTGATATATCCATTCTGAAAAGCCAGATCAAAATGTTTCAAAGCATCTTCTGTCTTTTTTTGTAGAGATTGGTAACAGGCAATATCATAATAATAGTATCCATAGTTTAATTCTATACCTTTTTGTACTGCTTCCGGAAGTTTCTTGTAATTGTCGATGATATCCCAGTTGCACTGTTCTACTTTTGCATAATCTTTCTTATCTAAAGCTTGTTTTTTCTCTTGCCTCAATGAGTTGAGTGTCTTGTAAAACTCGTCTTTCATTTTAGACTCTTCCGGGTTTTGTGCCCAGCTGATAGTAGAACAACATAGGAACACTGCGAATAATAAACTGATTTGTTTTTTCATAATATTCTTCTTTTAATGTTTTTGGTAACACAATAGCAAATGATATGCCGAAAGGATAAGGTGTTGATATCTAATTGAATGTATGTATTGGGCATTGTTCGAAAGCGGACATGTTCTCCATATACGAACACATGGCTATGTACATATTCATTCAAAATCTCCTGTCTTTCTTTCAGCTAATTCAATAATTTGCCGTAAATTTGCATTCCAAACTAAATAATATAGAATAATTATGGCAGCAAAACCAGGTATTCCCAAAGGAACCCGTGACTTTTCGCCAGTAGAGATGGCGAAGCGTAACTATATATTCAATACCATTCGCGATGTATACCACCTCTATGGTTTTCAGCAGATTGAAACACCTGCAATGGAAATGCTTTCTACACTGATGGGGAAGTATGGCGAAGAAGGTGATAAACTCTTGTTCAAGATACAGAACTCAGGTGACTACTTTTCCGGGCTGACTGATGAGGAACTACTGAGTCGTAATGCTGCTAAACTTGCCAGTAAATTCTGTGAGAAAGGTTTGCGTTATGATCTCACTGTGCCGTTTGCCCGCTATGTGGTAATGCATCGTGATGAAATAACTTTCCCTTTCAAACGTTATCAGATACAACCCGTTTGGCGCGCAGATCGTCCACAGAAGGGACGTTATCGTGAATTTTATCAATGTGACGCTGATGTAGTGGGTAGTGACTCTTTACTGAATGAAGTAGAGTTGATGCAGATTGTTGATACGGTCTTTACCCGTTTGGGTATCCGGGTTTGTGTTAAGATTAATAACCGTAAGATTCTGACCGGTATCGCTGAGATTATTGGTGAGGCTGATAAAATAGTGGATATCACAGTAGCCATTGATAAACTGGATAAAATAGGTTTGGACAATGTGAATGCAGAACTGAAGGAAAAAGGTATCAGTGATGAAGCTATTGCCAAATTGCAACCTATTATTCTGCTGAATGGTACGAATGAAGAAAAACTGGCTACTTTGAAAGAAGTGCTTGCGGGTAGTGAGATCGGTCAAAAGGGTGTGGAAGAAAGCGAGTTTATCTTGAAAACTCTGTCTGTTTTCGGTTTGAAAAATGAACTGGAACTGGATCTGACGCTTGCCCGCGGATTGAACTACTATACTGGCGCTATCTTTGAAGTGAAAGCCTTGGATGTGCAGATCGGAAGTATCACAGGTGGCGGTCGCTATGACAATCTGACCGGTGTATTCGGTATGGCTGGTGTTTCCGGTGTAGGTATCTCTTTTGGAGCCGATCGTATCTTCGATGTATTGAATCAGCTTGACCTTTATCCGAAGGAAGCTGTGAACAGTACACAACTTCTCTTTATTAACTTTGGTGAGAAAGAAGCTGCTTACTCTCTGAATGTACTTGCTAAGGTACGGACTGAAGGTATTCGTGCAGAAATTTTTCCGGATTCTTCAAAGATGAAAAAACAGATGAGCTATGCTAATGCCAAGAACATTCCATTTGTAGCCCTTGTGGGAGAGAATGAAATGAATGCGAATAAGGTGACGCTGAAGAATATGGAGACTGGTGAACAGAATTTGGTTTCGGCCGAAGAATTGATACAAACTTTAAAGAAATAAAAACTTCATAAAAGAGTAAACTCTTTGTAGTCCATCTTGGTTATCTTTGTAGTACTAACCTAACAAAGATAACTATTATGGATGTTTTAGAACCGAAGTATTACGCAGCCATCGGTATGGTGATGACGTTGATAGCCGTAATATTCCTTTTCTTGATGGGGAGTGCTTTAGTACATTCTACCAAGAGCTTCTGGCAGGGATATTCGACAGAATTGAGTTGTGATACGGATCTGGATATTGACTAAACTGGCTTAGTTTATCATTTTTTCAGTCGCCAATTTCTTGTTGACAAGAACTGAACTCTCTGTTGACAAGAAGTTAACTTCTTGCATGCAAGGTCTTAGCTTCTTGTAAGAGGGAATTTTAGTGTAATTTTCACTGTTGATTATCTTCTCTTTACTATTCCCACATATACTAATAAGATAATATTCATCATCAGCGCATAAATAATGGCTGGTATAGCAATTACATCATTATTGAATATAAACGGGCTGCTTGCAATGGCAATACTTTGAGCTGCATTCTGCATTCCTATTTCAATGATAAGTGTGCGTTGCTCTTTTCTGTTCAATTTCATTAGCCAAGAGATTATATATCCTCCACCCATAGCCAGCAAAATCATCATTGTGATGCACAATCCTAATCGTCCGATCTGTGCAGCTATCGTTTCGTGATGTTGTATGAAGAAGACAGAGGCCAATAATATCAAGGCGGGAAAAGCTACTTTAGATAATATTTTGTGTATCCGTTCGGCCGCTTCAGGGCAGAAACGTTTTGTTAAAATGCCTGTTGCAATGGGGAGCAACATAAGTAGTAAATTCTGGATGATGAGGCTACCGACAGGTAAATGTATGATTATTCCACTATTGTCTCCTGCAACTTGTGTGGCAAACTCCATAATGACAGGAATAGTGAATAGGGTGATAATGCTGCTGAGGGCAGTTAACGAAACGGAAAGTGCCACATCGCCTTTGGCAATCATAGAGAATATATTGGAAGAACTTCCTCCCGGAGAACAGGCTATGAGTACCAATCCAATAAAAAATAGAGGTTCCAGATGAAACAGATACCCCAGTGCAAAGGCTAATACAGGTAAAAGAATTATCTGTCCTATCAGTCCTGCAATTACAGGATAGGGGCGTTGACGAAATAATTTAAAATCTTTAATTTCAAGTGTCAATCCCAGCTCAAACATTAATAATGTGAGAATGGGCAAAACAATCCAGACTGCATTCATGTTCTAAAAACGTTTTTTGAGGGGGCAAAGATAATGCAAATCATGAAACAGTTATGCTGAGATGTCGCTTATCTTCTCTAAAAATAATGGAATATTGTCTTATTCTTTGCCAATTTGGCAGTTTTATACTGACAGAAATTTAACTTTGCTATTTGGCACGCTTTTCGCATTTTATTTTGCGTCTCACCAATAACGAGGCAAGACATTACTATAATAAATGTATAACATATAAAAAACAAAAGAACTATGAACATTAAACCATTGGCAGACAGAGTGCTGATACTCCCTGCACCTGCAGAAGAGAAAACAATTGGCGGTATCATTATTCCGGATACAGCAAAAGAAAAACCTTTGAAAGGTGAAGTTGTGGCAGTTGGTCACGGTACGAAAGATGAAGAGATGGTATTGAAGGTGGGCGACACCGTTTTGTATGGCAAGTATGCTGGTACCGAACTGGAAGTTGAAGGCACTAAATATCTGATTATGCGTCAAAGTGACGTACTCGCTGTGTTAGGTTAATATAGTAATTATAAAATATTTAAATTGTAAATATCATTATGGCAAAAGAAATATTATTCAATATCGATGCCCGCGACCAATTGAAAAAAGGTATCGATACACTGGCAAATGCTGTGAAAGTAACTCTCGGCCCTAAAGGCCGTAATGTGATTATCGAAAAGAAATTCGGCGCTCCTCACATCACGAAAGACGGCGTAACTGTAGCTAAGGAAGTGGAACTGTCTGATGCATACCAGAATACGGGTGCACAGTTGGTGAAAGAAGTAGCTTCCAAGACTGGTGACGATGCCGGTGACGGTACTACTACTGCTACTGTACTGGCACAGGCTATTGTTGCTGAAGGCTTGAAGAACGTAACTGCCGGTGCAAGTCCTATGGATATCAAACGTGGTATTGACAAGGCTGTTGCCAAAGTGGTTGACTCAATTAAGTCACAGGCTGAAAAAGTAGGTGACAACTACGATAAGATCGAACAGGTTGCTTCTGTATCTGCAAACAATGATCCGGTTATCGGTAAGTTGATCGCTGATGCTATGCGTAAGGTTTCTAAAGACGGTGTAATTACTATCGAAGAAGCTAAGGGAACTGATACTACTATTGGTGTGGTAGAAGGTATGCAGTTTGATCGTGGTTACCTTTCCGCTTACTTCGTTACTAATACGGAGAAGATGGAGTGTGAAATGGAAAAACCATACATCCTGATCTACGACAAGAAGATTTCTAACCTGAAAGATTTCTTGCCTATCCTGGAACCTGCTGTACAAACTGGACGTCCTCTGTTGGTAATCGCAGAAGATGTGGATAGTGAAGCTTTGACTACGTTGGTTGTAAACCGTCTGCGTTCTCAATTGAAGATTTGTGCTGTGAAAGCTCCGGGCTTCGGTGACCGTCGTAAAGAAATGCTGGAAGATATCGCCGTATTGACTGGTGGTGTAGTGATCAGTGAGGAAAAGGGTCTGAAACTGGAACAAGCTACCATCGAAATGTTAGGTACTGCTGATAAGATCACAGTTTCTAAAGATAACACTACCATCGTAAACGGTGCCGGTGACAAACAAAATATCAAGGAACGTTGCGAACAGATTAAAGCTCAGATTGCTGCTACTAAATCTGATTATGACAAAGAAAAATTGCAGGAACGTCTGGCTAAATTGTCTGGTGGTGTTGCAGTTCTTTACGTGGGTGCTGCTTCTGAAGTTGAAATGAAGGAGAAGAAAGACCGTGTAGACGATGCTTTGCGTGCAACACGTGCTGCTATAGAAGAAGGTATCGTACCGGGTGGTGGCGTAGCTTACATCCGTGCACTTGATGCATTGGAAGGCTTCAAAGGTGATAACATCGATGAAACTACCGGTGTTGACATTATCAAGCGTGCTATTGAAGAACCGTTGCGTCAGATCGTTGCCAATGCTGGTAAAGAAGGTGCTGTAGTTGTACAGAAAGTACGTGAAGGTAAAGGTGACTTCGGTTACAATGCTCGTACTGATGTATATGAAAATCTGCATGCTGCCGGTGTAGTTGATCCTGCAAAGGTTGCTCGTGTAGCTTTGGAAAATGCTGCTTCTATTGCAGGTATGTTCTTGACTACTGAATGTGTAATCGTTGAAAAAAAGGAAGACAAACCTGAAATGCCAATGGGTGCTCCCGGTATGGGCGGCATGGGTGGCATGATGTAATACCCGTTTTTCCCTGAACTCATAATTATAATAAATGACCACAGTATCTCTATGAAGGTACTGTGGTCTTTTTTTCTCTTTTCTAGTCTTTTTCTACTCATATTACCTGTATATTATTACGAAACTGTTACAATTTTGATTAAAAAAGATATCTTTTGTTCGTTTTTTATGTTTTATAAATAAAAAGTGATACCTTTAGGGTGATAAATTAGGATAACCTAAACAAAAACCAATCAATTATTTAACCTTTTTAATGACGAGAAGAGATGAACAAAAGCGACATCGGCCTGAACGCAGGCAAGATTTGGAGGTTGCTTAGCAATTACGCCAAATGGGACTATGGGACTTTGAAGAGAAAGTCCGGGCTGAAGGACAAAGAACTGGGAGCCGCCTTGGGATGGTTAGCTTGTGAAGACAAGATTGTATTGCACCAAGAGAACGAAGAGCTCTACATTTTTTTGGGCGTGAATGTTTATATCGGCTAAAGAATGAAAAAACCGATTGAAAACCTAAACGAAAGCGTGGATTTTTAAAATCCACGCTTCTTTTTTTCTGCTAACGAATATATTTCGTTCCTTTGCATGTTCTTAGTAGTGAATGATAATTCGGGTGCTAAGATAATTTATCGATAAAATGAATATAACTATGAGAAGTTTTGCTTCAGACAACAATTCCGGTGTACATCCATTGGTGATGGAAGCACTAAACCGGGCAAACCAAAATCATGCAGTAGGCTACGGTGACGATCCTTGGACGGAGGAAGCCGTCCGTAAAATCAAGGAGACATTTACAGCTGATTGTGAACCGCTTTTTGTTTTTAATGGAACAGGTAGTAATGCAATCGCTTTACAGTTGGCTACGCGTCCTTATAATTTGATTCTTTGTGCGGAGACAGCGCATATTTATGTGGATGAATGTGGTGCTCCTGCACGTATGACAGGTTGCCAGATCCGTCCGATTGTAACACCGGATGGTAAACTCACCCCAGAGTTGGTACAGCCTTATCTAAAGAATTTTGGCGAACAACATCATTCCCAGCCGGGTGCTATTTATATTTCCCAATGTTCGGAATTGGGTACTGTTTATACTCCGGAGGAATTGAAGGCATTAACAGCTTTAGCGCATAAACATGGTATGTATGTACATATGGATGGTGCACGCCTGGCGAATGCTTGTGTGGCTTTGAATCTTAGTTTCAAGGAACTTACGGTTGATTGTGGTATTGATATACTTAGTTTTGGTGGAACAAAGAATGGTTTGATGCTTGGGGAAAGCGTAGTCATTTTTAATCCAGAGCTCAAAAAAGAGGCACTTTATGTGCGGAAGCAATCGGCCCAGTTAGCTTCTAAATTACGTTATCTTTCTTGTCAGTTCACAGCTTACCTTACAGATGATTTGTGGAAAAAGAATGCTATGCATGCCAATGCAATGGCACAAAAACTGTATGATGGTTTGAAGGTATTGCCGGGTGTACATTTTACACAGAAGATGGAGAGTAACCAGTTATTCCTGACTATGCCTCGTTCGGTTATTGATAAGCTGATGAAGTCTTACTTCTTCTATTTTTGGAACGAAGCTGAAAATGAAATTCGTTTTGTGACTTCTTTTGATACAACAGAGGAAGATATACAGACCTTGTTACAGGCTGTAAAAGATAGTTTTTAATTTTCCTTATTGTGCACTTATCTGCATCACCCCACACACTTATTTGCATCAGGTTGAAGACTTATCTGTGTAGGGCGATGCACTTATCTGCGTAGGCTGATGCACTTATCTGCATCAAAATCTTCTTCATTATATTATAAAAATGGCAGAAAAAAGCTCCGGACCTTCTCAGGCATGGAGCTTTGGTTTGAAGCTTTTTCCCTTGGGGGTAGGAAAAAGCCTACTGAAAACAAACCGATTGAATATTACCTTAAATACCTTTGCATGATAACCTTTAACTAACCTTTTTATGATAATCGTATGGACTACATTCCTATTGCTTCGAGTACGGGTACAAAAGTATAGCCTTTCCGTTTCAATGTTTTAATCATTTTATCCAGATAACCATTATAGAATTTATCCGTACGGCGGTCGTCCGTACCGAAGTGTATCAACATCAAATGTCCGTTTAAACCTTCTTTTTTCTCTACTTCCATGATTTTATCATAGATGAACTTACTGCTGCGATATTTCTGTCCCATATCCGGGGTAGTGTAATCTGCATTACTCATTGTACCGGGCGTATAGTTAATAAGTTGGATACCCATATTTTTTGCCCATGCAGCTATTTCTTTATTATAATATTCATAAGGCGGGATATATACCGGAGCATCTTTGTATTCGATACCTGCCTCGCGCATACCTGCATAGCTTTTTAGCATATCCTGTTCAAACTGCTCACGGGTTACTAATAGTGAATCGCGATTTTCCCACGGCATATACAGTAAGTGTCCATAACTGTGGCTACCTACCAGATGTCCTTCGGTACGCAGACGTTTGACTACTTCAGGGTAGAGTTCGTAGAATTCACCGGTGAAGAAAAATCCACCTTTGATGCCATACTTTTTCAGCGTGCTGATGATAGCATCGGCACCGTCTGCCTTATCAGCTGCAGTAAAGACAAGTGTAATTTGTTTTTTTGATGGATCAGTGCGAATGATGCCACCATTTACATATACATTCTTATCGCTTTGAATGTTAGCTTGTTTCATGCCCTCTTTTTGCATGGCAGAGAGGTAATAAGTGAGACATGCAGTTCCATCCATAGTCGGTTCATTGGTCGAATAGTCATGAATGGCATCGTGATATACCATCAGGTCCGGTTGAAAGCGTTCATAATCTTGTCCGGGAGTACCGGGAATACCAGTCATATTTACTCCACGCAGACTTTCAAAAATAGTGCGGTAAACTGGTCCGTCTACCAATCCGCCTGTAGTGTTGCCTACTCCTGCATTTAGTAATGAAGAGTGGGGTTGTGAAGGATAATCTCCATATAGGGGAAGTTCTACGATCATACTGGTTCCCCATGGGTTACAACCGAACAACCAATCAAGCATGGCGGCTTCCATTTCTTTGTATGTTTCATCACCTGTTGCTTCACGATACAGGCGGCACTGTGTCAACATGGCAGTTGTTAAGTTGTTAGAACACCAAGTGTAGGGAATGCCATGCATGAATGGGCTTTCGACTGCTTTTTCGTAGGTACGTACAATACCGCTATGCATGTTTCGGATGAATTCTTTGCTGAGGCGGTCATTGTTTACTTTTGTTAAGTGGTAATGTCCCATATTCATGAACGGATACCATTGGTAGTGGCGTGCACTGTCAGCACCCATCCATGGGGTAACAGGTTCACGTCGTCCATACTCAACGGCTTGCTGCAGATATGTCAGATCTCCGGTACTCTTAAACAGTTCCATGGCTCCCAATTCCATATCGTCTACCCAGTTGTCTTCTTCATAGATATACGGAGACAAGACAGATGCCGTTTGGCAAGCCCCTGGCTTCTTTACTCCTTCCTGATAGGCTGCATCAGCCTTAGCCTCTATTTCGGCTGCAAATTCCGGGTAGAAATTCTTCAGGAGGCGTGCACCGAGAGCGAAGCAGGAAGCATATTTGCCTGCCGTGCTGGCTACACCTGTAGTTGCATTCATAAACTGGCCGCGTACCTGAGGTTCGCCGCTACAGAAATAAACAGGGCGTCCGTTGCCTGGACCATAACCATAATCTACTTTATCTTCGTTGGGCAGACGCATACCAGCATGGTCACGGTCGTCAGCAATCTGGTTGTATAGTTCACCGGGAGCGGGATTCATGCGATTTAACCAGTCCAGTCCCCATTTTATTTCGTCTACAATGTCAGGGATACCGTTAGCACCGGGAAGTCCGGCAGCATCATAGAAATCACCGAAAGATTCCGGGTTTTCCTGATAGGCGAACATCATCTGATAAATAGCATTGGCGGAAGTTGTGGTATATTGCAGATAATCCGTTGCATCGTGCCAGCCACCACGGACATCAATGTGTTGTCCCGTCTTAGTGGGATGATACAAGATGTAGCCATCGTGCACATGACAGCTGTCTTTCAGGAAAGGATTATAACCGCAGCGCTGCTGACGCATATAGTTCAACAAGAAATCTGCAGTTCCATTATATACATGGTTATTGATGGGAAAATGGGGAGATATAGCTTTACCTACTTTCAGGTAATAAGTTCCTGGTTGATTAAAATCGCTAAAATTCAAACGATAGGTACTCTTCATTAGGCCCATCTTTCCGGTTGATTTGATAGAATTGAAAGTTCTAACTGTTTGTCCGGTGAAGGCATCTACAAGTGCATACTCTTGTATGTCAGTGGGTTCTTCACTCATGAATACTGCTACTTTTACAGACTGCGGCAAGTAGCCAAGTTGGTTTATGCGTATCCATGCATCTGCTTTGGTTTGCAGGACGATGAAAGTGAGTGCTACCGTAAGTAGCCAATGGTTACTTTTCATAATAAGTCAATATATTAAGGTTGGGGGAATTATGCTTTCTGTAAATACATTATTTTATATACAAATAAAGTGTTTTCCGTTTATTTTAGGAAGTTTTAGCATGAATAATTAATTGACGTTACGAGTCGTTTACATTGTTTTAGAATTAAAAAGACGTTAATGAATCTTTCTGTAAATGGATATTTTGTTGATTATCTATGGTTTATGCTTTTTAATACTCCTTTTTAGTTTTCGTTTATGTATTTTAATATTCAAAACACCCACTTGGTGCGTTATTTGTAATAGGGTATATAAGAATAACAAAATTTATAGACTATGGCTTATATAGATTATTACCAAGTCCTTGGGGTAGATAAGACGGCAAGCCAGGATGATATAAAGAAAGCGTTCCGTAAATTGGCACGTAAATATCATCCTGATCTGAATCCGAACGATTCTTCTGCCAAGGATAAATTTCAGGCAATTAATGAAGCAAATGAAGTGCTGAGTGATCCTGAAAAGCGTAAAAAATACGATGAGTATGGTGAGCACTGGAAGCATGCCGATGAATTTGAGGCACAAAAGCGTGCCCGTCAGGAGGCGGGTGCCGGTGGATTTGGAGGCTTTGGCGGCGGATCGGGTGCAGGATATGGTACGGATGGTAGCTCTTACTGGTATTCATCTGATGGACAGGAATTTTCCGGTCATGGTGGCGGCTTCTCCGATTTCTTTGAATCTATGTTCGGAAACCGGGGGCGTGGAGGTGCTAATGCAGGCTTCCGCGGACAGGATTACCATGCAGATTTAAACCTTTCGCTTCGTGATGCAGCCCAGACTCATAAACAAGTGTTGACTGTAAACGGTAAGAATGTGCGTATTACTATTCCTGCGGGGGTAGAAAACGGGCAAGTAATCAAATTGAAAGGTTATGGTGGCGAAGGTGTGAACGGTGGACCTGCCGGAGACTTGTACATAACATTTGTGATTGCGGATGATCCGGTATTCAAGCGTTTAGGGGATGACTTGTATGTGGATGTGCCTATTGATCTTTATACCGCTATCCTGGGTGGTGACCAATTGGTGGACACTTTGGATGGAAAGGTGAAACTGAAAGTGAAACCCGAAACACAGAACGGTACGAAGGCTCGTTTGAAAGGTAAGGGCTTCCCTGTATATAAGAAAGAAGGACAGTTCGGTGACCTCATTGTGACTTATTCCGTGAAACTGCCGACGAACTTGACGGAAGAACAGAAAGAGTTGTTCCGTAAACTTCAAAGTATGAACTAAAAGGAGGTAGCACTATGCAGAATGAATTAATCATAGTCAGCGAGTATTGTCGCAAATGCCACATTGAACCGTCGTTTATCGATTTGTTACAGGAAGGTGGCCTGATAGAAGTAATGACCGAAGGTGGGGAACGTTATCTGACGTTTACTCAATTACCGGACATAGAACGTTACAGCCGTATGTATTATGACTTATCCATCAACATTGAAGGAATTGATGCCATCCATCACCTGTTGCAGCGTATGGAAGAGATGCAGAATGAACTTCATGAGCTGCGCAGTCAATTGAGGTTGTTCAGATGATGTAATGGAAGAATTGAAATAGTTTTGTTTACGTGAAAACGGTATGTAAATGTAGCTAAACACAGAATCACAGGGGCACAGAGGGTTCTCTCTGCTTGTTCTTATTTATTTCTTTGGTCTCTGTGATTCTGTATTTTTTTAAGAAGCAAAGAACTATCCAAAGGCGAACTGTTGACAGAACTGTCGTTTTATAGTCATAATGACAGAATATCTGTGCTTTTAACGACATGAGTTGTTTTAGAATCCCGCATTTTAGTATATATTGTGAATGAATAAAGAATAATAATGTATTATTCTTGTATGTTTTTACATCTTCTAAGCAATTTATGCAGAAAAGGGTTACTACTTAAGAGCGGTATTATTACTACTTTTAGGTGATATCATTACTACTTATGGGCAAGAGGGTTACTACCTATGGTCAATACACTTATTCATATTATAATTTACTCTTATCAGAAAGTATATTGAGCTATATTCAGCTCTGGAAGAAATGTACGTATTTCAGTATTGTCTTTATAATCTGTATATTACAAACTTTTGTTCGCGTATTTTTATTTCTTGTGCGTATGGGAGGGAAAGAACGCATTCTCAGTCAATCAAAAATGCAAAGTGTCAAAAAGACAAAGTTTAACTGTGGCTAATACTTTTCTGTTCGTGAGGTGTTAGCGTTAATAGAGATGTGTTATGAATGGCACTTAAATCTTAATTAATCTATAATCAGAAAAACAAAAGAATTATGAAAACTAAAGGTTATAAAGTAAGAGAATACGATTGTCCGGTGAAAAGATATTGTCAGACAATGGATCTAAAAGATGATCAGGAATTAATCGCTGAATATATCAGACGGCACAGTAAATCGGAGGCATGGCCTGAAATCAGAGCAGGTATACGTGAAGTGGGAATATTGGAGATGGAGATTTATATTTGGGGGAACCGCCTTTTTATGATTGTCGAAACTCCGTTTGACTTTGATTGGGGTACAGCAATGAAGCGGCTGGCTACGCTGCCACGCCAAGAAGAGTGGGAGAATTATATGGCAATATTCCAAGTGTGTAAGGAAGGAGCTACTTCGGATGAAAAGTGGAAGATGATGCAACGTATGTTCTATTTATATGAGAAATAAAGTTTGACTACACATGATAAAAAGAAGATTCTGTTTATAATATTATAAAGATCTATGCTGAAAAGAAATATATTGTTATTACTTCTTGTCGGGTACTGGGGTATAGTGTATGCTCAGCAGATGAATACTCTTTGGAGGAAACAGATCGCAAAGACTGATGATTCCGGTCATGATGCAGCGCCATTGAGACAATTTAGGGATGGAAATTATGCAATGTTTGTGCATTGGGGGCTTTATTCTGCTTTGGCCAGTGAGTGGAATGGTAAGACTTATTATGGTAGATGGTGACAGGGTATCCGCTAGCTTGGCAGGTATTCGTTTTATTCCGATTTATTAATTGTAGTTAGAGATGTTTTGTATAACGGTAAGAACTGGTAAGTAATGCTTGCAAAATAAAATTCCGTTTTTTCTCTCATTAACTCATTCAAAACAACTTGTATGTTCTGAAAAAAAGATTTTGTTCGGATTCGGGCTGCTATCGAAGTGTGTCAATGGACAAAGTGAAATGTATGCAAAGACCGGAGTTGGTAAGGTTATTGACTGCTTCTGCTGATGTGATGCACTTTTCCGGATGTAAAGTCAGGTATTGATTGTCGGTTGCTACTTCTCTGGTGCACAAGATGATGCAATTAATACACATGGCACTAATCTGAAAGTGATAGAGAGAGGCAATGCTAAAATTTTGAAACTGCGGTTCTCACATAGGCAAAGTTATGGTTTCTAACCACATTTTTCTGGTGATACTGTTGCTTTAGTTAAAGCTTTAACCATGCAACGGGTTTCAATCTCCTGTATCCGTTCGGTTAAGTTTATACGCCCAGTGTGAAGATTATTAATAATTATTTCACGCGTACTCCTATACGAGCTGTTATTGATCCTTCCAATGCTATTGTACATGCAAATTATCCGGTTCATAATAATATCCGTATTGAGAATAACGTTTTTAGGATCTTTGATTATTCTGTATTATTTGCCAAAAGTATGGTGGAATTTACTTTTATTGATAATATGATTGAACGTACTACACTTTTAGGGATGTTTTGATTCGAAATACAACTTATAAAGGAAAAGTGCTAAACAAGAAGATTTATAAGGAAAATAATTTGTAGTTTTGTGATAAGATGACTCATTCTTTTTGTAACTTAAAGTGTTAGCTTATTTAGAGTTTTAAGGGGGAAAAGAAGTCTGCTCTATATAATCGTTAATAATTATGTATTAAGATGAAAATAGATATTAAGATGATAGAAAGAGTACTTGACAACAAAGCCACGCCTGAGGAAGCTAAGGCAGTGGTGAAGTGGTTCTCCGAGGAAGACGGGTATGATTTCTTGTCTCAATACATAACTGATGAAATAAAAGGGTTGACAGAAGAAAAGGCTATGTTGTGGCTGGATCATAATGTACCTGAATTACGAATGAAAATACGGTTTTTGAAAAAGATTAAATGGTAAGCTATATTTTTTACGTAAACCATTGCGTCGCTTTTTCATGCACTTCTAATTCTTATATTAATATTTTGTCTTATTTTTGCTATGGTCAATTTCGCTTTGAAGCTAATTATATTTAAATATTTAAAATGATAATATAGTTTAAGCTTTCTAGTGAGATAGTTCATATTGTGAAAAAACACCTTATAACCGCAATTATGAGTATATATTTAGATTTTGATATTCAGTTATGCACGGAACTTCAAAAAGGAAGTGAAGAGGCCTTTGCTAAAGTTTTCAGCCAATATAGTCGGTTGCTTTATGCACTTGCATATCGTTTTCTTAAATCGGGAGAAGAAGCAGAAGATGCCGTTCAATATACTTTCATGAAACTTTGGGAAGAACGGAAAAATTTGGATTTCCGGAATGGAGTACGGAGCCTGCTTTATACAATCATGAAAAATCATATATTAAATGAGTTGCGTCATCGTAATCTTGTTTATGAGAAAAAATATCAGATTGCTCAGGAAACGGAAGAAACGGACGATGGATTTTTGAGAGCCTATGAAGAGCAGAATTTGCGGGAGCAATTGATGCTTGCTATTAATAAGTTACCTTCTCAGAAATCTATAATTTGTATAATGAAATTAAAGAAAGGACTTTCCAATCAGGAAATAGCTGATCAGATGCATATAACGGTAGCTACGGTAAAGTCTCACTATACACAGGCCATTAAGATGCTTCGGCAAGAATTTGTGGCAGTTTGGGTATGCGTTTTGGCATTCTTGAAAGTGGGACAGTACTTGTAATTAATGTAAAAAACAGAGAATGAAGATAAAAATAGAAATAATTGAAAAAGTACTTGCTGACAAGGCTACACCTGAAGAAGCCGCAATGGTGGCAGAATGGTTCGCGGAGGAGGAAGGAAACAAATGTTTGTCCCGATATATAGATGATGAACTGGAAGAACTGACAGAAGAAAAAGCGATGTCGTGGTTGGATCATAGTGTACCTGAAAGGCGGATGAAAGCGCGCTTTTTAAATCAGATCAAACAGTCTAAAAAGAAAAGGATACAACGAAGACTGCTGGTGGCCGCTGTTATGATTCCTTTTCTTTTCTTAGGTATATCTGTAACTTTTTTGGCTGGACGTGCCGGTATATTTTCAGAAACTAAATATGTAGAGGTCTCCGTTCCTTGTGGAGAGCGTATGCAGGTAATATTGCAAGACGGCACTGTGGTGTTGCTCAATTCCGGTACGAAGTTGAGGTATCCGCAGAAATTTAGTTTGTTCAATCGTACTGTTGAATTGTCGGGAGAAGGATATTTTGATGTAGCCAAAATGAAGAGTGCTCCTTTTATAATTGAATTAAAAGGGGTAAGTGTAGAAGTGACAGGAACTAAATTTAATGTTAAATCGTATGCCGATGACCAGAAAGTATGGGTGGCATTGAAAGAAGGAGGAGTGAAGCTGCAAGATGATAAGCGGTTGGAGTATTTGCTTGTGCCTGGTGATCAAGTGGAATATGATCGTCTTTCCGGTGAATACAAGGTAGAGCGCATGGAGAGCTTTGAGAAAGTTACAGCATGGAGGGATAACAGCCTGAACTTCTATTTAACGCCTTTGGTTGATATCTTGAAAGTATTGGAGAGACAATATGATGCACATTTTGTGATTGGAGATTCTTTATTGTTGAATAGTAGGTTTACATTGTCCACTACTAAGGTAAATATGACCGATGTTTTTAGAGATTTGGAGATGGTTTCCCATATTGTTTTTAAAGAAATAAAAGAAGATACATATGAAGTTACTTCTAAACAGAGGTAACTTCGAACTGGTATGTGTGTGAATCTGGAACTGGTTCATTTTTTTATATAAACCGGAAGGGGCGGAGGCACTAAATAAGTCCTAAGTCTGTACGTTTTTCCCAGTTGGAGAAATATTCTTTCCCAACTGGGAAAATTTATTTTTCTAACTGGAGAAAAATCAGATAACAACTCATACTCTTTTCAGTGTGAAGTGTTAGCCTATATAGAAGGCCTTTTTAAACTGTAATTTGATACTTAATTAATTATGAGAAACAAAAGTAAAATAAAGAAAATGCTACTGGTGGGAGCTCTACTTCTAGGCTTGTCTATGTCGGCATGGGCGCAGAAAGTTTCCTTAAATTTCAAGAATGCGAAAGTGGAAACTGTGTTGTCTTCTATCAAGAAACAGACGGGCATGAATTTTGTCTACAGTGATCAGCTTTTAGACGTCAATCGGAACATTTCTATTACAATGAAAAATGTGGAGTTGTCTAAAGCTCTTGACCGTTTGGTGGCTGATACAAATGTATCGTATGAGATTCGCAATAAGCGTATCTATTTTGTGGATAAGAAGAAGGAAACTCCTTCATCCCAAGTTACTAATAAGAATATTACTGTCGAAGGAGTGGTGTTGGACGACAATGATGAACCTATTATCGGTGCCACTATAAAAGTCGATAACTTCGCTAGTCTCGGTACGATTACGAATACGAAAGGTAAATTCAAGATTATAGTACCACCAGATGCTAATCTGACAATCAGTTATATCGGGTATGTTACTAGAAAAATTTCGGTGAAAGAGCGGAAAAGTCTGAAGGTGGTGATGAAAGAGGATGCTCAGGCACTTGATGAGGTTGTGGTAATTGGTTATGGTTCTGCCACAAAGAAAGATCTTACCGGTGCCGTTTCTTCGGTAGGTGGAAAGACTATTGGAGAACGCCATGCTGCTAATCTTGCATCCGCTATGCAGGGCGCGATGGCCGGTGTACAGATTTCCCGTGCCGGTGGAGCTCCCGAATCCAATCCTACCATCCGTGTGCGTGGTATTACAACGATGGGAACTAATGATCCTCTGGTACTTGTTGATGGTGTACCCGGTAATTTGGAAGATGTCAATCCCAATGATGTGGAATCTATTACTGTTCTCAAGGATGCTGCTTCGGCTGCCATTTACGGTTCTCAAGCTGCTGCTGGTGTTGTCTTGGTTACGACAAAGCGCGGTAAGTCCAATGAAATGGCTATTTCTTATAACTTTGAATATGGTTTGAGCTATTTTGGTACTCATCCAGAACAAGATACAGTGGAAAGATATTATCAGAAGAATGCTGAAAGAGGTTATAATGACAACCCTACTGGTGATCCTGAAGAGGGGCAAAACTCTGAAACGATACAGAATTATCGGAAGAATCATGCGGAGGATCCCGATAATTACCCTATGACTGACTGGCATAATGCGATATACAAAAAATTTGCTCCTACTCAAAAGCATAGCTTGGTGGCGCGAGGTGGCAATAGCAAGGTGAGAACCAATGTTACGATGTCATACGAAGATTTTGAAGGCCAGTATGCTAATCGTAATACTGAGCGTATTATGTTGCGTGCTAATAATTCTTTCAGTCTGGGTAAGTATTTAGGTGCTGATTTGGATGTAAATTTTAAACGTCAAAATCGTGAGACTCCTATATTTGATTCTGATGTTTATGTTGGTGCGTGGAACTCACCTGCTGTTTATGGAGATTGGTTCTCTGATGGTCGTCTGTCTATTGGTAGTAATAATGGTACCAATCCTATGGCTTTTTTGCATCAAGGAGGACAGCGCAAGAATTGGGATACAACTATTGGCGGACGTGCTTCCCTTTATTATAAGCCGTTTAAAGGATTGCGTGTTACCGGTGTTGTAGCTCCTCGTTATGTATTCAACAAAGAAAAATATTTTAGACATGCGATGCCTTATACCACTTTTGATGAACCTAATGTGGTTGCAGGTTATCGAAGTAATTATTCGACAAATTATCTGAAAGAAACCCGTTCTGATTTCTATGACATTACCGTCCAATTCTATGTCAATTACGATAAAAGGTTCGGCAAGCATGACTTCAAGCTGACGGCAGGTTACGAAAGTTTTTATACCAAGTACGAGACTATGTGGGCATCGCGTGATAATTATCAATTCATAGAGTATCCTTACTTGGATATGGGACCTAAGATTAACCGTGATGACAGCGGTAATGCCAGGGAGAATGCGAGACGTTCTTTCTATGGTCGTTTAATGTATAACTATGACTATCGTTACTATTTTCAGGCTAATGTCCGTCGCGATGGGGCCTCCCGCTTTCACAAAGATCATCGTTGGGGTAATTTCCCCTCATTTTCTGCCGGTTGGGTGGTTAGTGAAGAAAAATTTATGAAGAATGCCGGAATTGATTGGCTGTCTCACTTGAAGCTTCGCGGTTCATGGGGTATTCTTGGTAACGAGCGAATCAGCAATAATTACTATCCATATCAGGCGGAAATAAAATTCGGTACTCCTATTCTTTTTAATGGTAACAATACAGAAGCTGCTCAGAGTGCTTTCCAAGATGCTTATGCTGTAGAGGATTTGACTTGGGAGAAAACCAAATCTACTGACATAGGTCTTGATGCGGCATTCTTTGATAGCCGTTTGCGCTTTACTGCTGAATGGTTTAAAAAGAAGACTGAAGATATTCTTCTTGCCGTTGAAATTCCGAAGTTCGTGGGATTTGGCAATCCGCAACGAAATGTAGGTAGTATGCAGTCCAAAGGTTTTGAAATTGATGTCGCATGGTCTGATCAGATAGGTGATTTCAGTTACTCCATCTCTGCAAACTTCTCAGATGCTGTTTCTAAAATGCTTTACCTGAATGCACCTCAGTTTACAAATAGTAATAAGACCATCCGCATGACAGGTAGTGAATATGATGAATGGTACGGTTATATTGCTGATGGTTTGTTCTTGACACAGGAAGACCTTGAAAAATATCCAAGATTCGATGAAACGCAGGGACTCGGCAGTATCAGGTTTCGTGATATTTCCGGGCCGGAGGGTGTGCCCGATGGCAAGATTTCGGCAGAGTACGACCGTGTACCTTTGGGAGGGTCTCAACCTCGTTATACTTATGGTGGTAACATTAATCTTGGTTATAAGAATTTTGACCTTTCCATTGCTTTCCAAGGTGTTGGCAAACATACTCAGATGTTGCATAAATATATGTATGAGAATCGTCCTTGGTATGAAGGCAAGTTCTGGAGTCCGTTTAATACGGATGCGGAAAATGCTGCCATGAAGTATCCTAGGCTCTCTAATCTGGGGTATAAGACGGATAATGATATGGTTTCAAGTACCTGGTTGTTCAATGGACGTTATTTCCGCCTGAAAAATGTAACTTTGGCTTATACATTCCCACAGAAGTGGACACGAAAGGTCTCTATGAAATCTGCCAAAGTATATATGGCTGTCAACGATGTTTTTCAGATTAGTAAATATCCGGACGGATGGGATCCGGAAGGACCGATCTCAGGAATTTCTTATCCTATAACCTCGCAAATGATTTTTGGTTTACAAGTAACTTTCTAAATTAAATCCAAAGATGAAAATACAATATTTATTAGCAATAGTAGGTGGTTTGTCTCTTGTTTCTTGCATAGACTTGGATCTCGATCCGCTCTCAAGTGCCACCAATGGAAACTGGAATCAAACGGAGACTCAAATTGAGATGTCTGTCAATAATTTCTATGACATAGGTAATTGGCTTGAAGTGGAAGAAGGCTGGAGTGATGACCAGTTGGACCGTAGCTCTCCTGGTTCTTTCGTCTCTGGGCGTATCAACTCGGAAGACAAGTCTGTTGAAAAAATGTGGGAGACCTGTTACAAGGCGATTGGGCGTGTCAATGCGGTGCTTAAAAAATTGGAGACTTTGCCGGCAGGAACGGTGTCGGATGATAAGAAGAATCAATTCTTGGGCGAGTGCTATTTTATGAGAGCTTGCATGTATTCTCGTTTAATGTTCCATTTTGGAGATGTTCCTTATAGCAATACGGTAATAGATATTTCTACAGCCCTTTCTATGGGTAGGACACCTAAAAACGAGGTGTTGAAGTATATTTACGAGGATTTTGATAAGGCCATTGAGAAATTGCCGGTTTCTTATACTGGATATACACGAGCTACTTTGGGAGCAGCTTTGGGTATGAAAGCTCGTATGGCACTCTGGGTCAAGGATTGGGATATTGTTATTACATGTACCAACCGTATCATCAATGAATTGAAATGTTATGAGTTATATGACGATTATTATACCTTGTTCTTGAATAGTACGCACAATACTAAAGAGTCTGTATTTTCCTTAGCTCGTTCTTTGGTTGCTCAGGTGACACTTAATAAATGGGATGATCGTGCACCCCGAAACAACAAGGGATATTGCCGTTACATTCCGACGTGGGATCTTTTGGCTGCCTATCTATGTACAGACGGCCTGCCTGTTGATGAATCTCCGCTTTTCAATAAGAGCAATCCGTTCTTGAATCGTGATCCGCGTTGTACCGCTACGATTGTTGCGTTTGATAGTGAATTTATGGGCTATATTTTTAATCCTAACCCAAAGACCGGGAAGGAGACCTTAAATACTAAGACGGGTAAGATGGTTAAGAATAATGATAATCTTATCAATACAGACGTGGCTTCCTATAATGGTTTGATGTGGAAAAAGAGGATAGATGAGGATTGTCTTGCAAATGGTTACAAGACCGAGCATGATATCTGGGTAATGCGTTATGCCGATGTGCTCCTGATGTATGCCGAGGCCAAGATTGAAAAGAATGAGATAGACCAGTCCGTCCTTGATGCAATGAATCAGGTACGTGCCCGAGCTTATAAATGTGGTATCAATGAGACGAGCAAGTACCCTGCCATTACTGAAACTGGTCAGGCAAAATTACGTTCGATTCTTCGTTTTGAGCGTCGTATGGAATTCCCTATGGAAAATCTGCGATACTATGACCTTGTACGTTGGAGAATTTGTGAAAAGGTGTTCGGTGACAATATGAGAAATTATGGCTTGTATAGAAGTGCTAGCGAAGTTATTAAGAATATAGTGGATCCCGGTCATTGGTTTTGGGGATTGGTACCGGAGATTGATGAAAACGGTATTGCAGATTTCACCAAGCTTGCTGAACAGAAAATGTGTAACTCTTTGAGTGAACGTCACTTTAATTCCCGTCAGTATCTTTGGCCTATACCAGCCAAGGAAATTATTATTAACCCCAATATGATACAAAACGATGGTTACTAATGAATTTGGGGTTATTACATTTTATGCGTAAGGATTAATTTTAGGATTCTGGGTTTATTTAAGGTAATTGAAAAATAAGATGTCGTTTTAGGTTAAGGGCTTACTTCATCCTTTGAGATAGTACTTGATGTATTGGAGTAAGCCCTTTTTCTTTATAAAAAAAGATTTAACTAAAAAAAGTATAGTAAGAATGAAAAAAAAATGGAATAGCGTAATTGGTGCACTGGTTCTGCTTGCAATGATTGGGTGTACTTCCAAACACCCAAAAATATCACCCGAAAGCATTTCGGGTATCTATCCTCGTTTAGCCTTCTATAATGATGAAGGCGAGTGCGGTACGGGTGCCGTGGTGCCTTGGAATGGTGATTTATGGGCGATTACTTATGGCCCTCACAAACCTTTCGGTTCTTCGGACAAGTTATATCAAATTACTCCAAACAAGCGACAAATAGTACGTCAGGAGAGTATAGGGGGAACGCCTGCCAATCGGATGATTCACAAAGAATCAAATCAACTAAATATAGGACCTTATTTTATAGATAGTGCCTCTAATGTAAAAATGATTCCTTGGCAAGAAGCACCGGGACGCTATACCGGTTCTGCCCGCCACCTGACCGATCCTGGTAATAAACTTTATATAGGAACAATGGAAGAAGGGTTCTATGAGGTGGATGTACATACGTTGAAGACGAAGGAATTGTACAAGGACGGAAATGAAGCGAAACGTCTGTATAAGGAAGACCCTAAGAATAATTCTCCGTACAAAGACTTACTGCCGGGAGCGCATGGTAAAGGGTTGTATTCAGGACAAGGTGTGCTGGTGTACTCTGACAATGGTGAGAACACACCGGAGGCCATGAAGTTTTTTGATGCGCAGTCTGGTTCGCTTTCCGAATGGAACGGAAAAGACTGGAAAGTTATACGCCGTAACCAGTTTGTGGAGGTGACCGGTCCCGGTGGTATTTATGGTAATGAGTATCCGGAGACAGATCCTATCTGGGTTACTGGATGGGATCATAAGTCTGTATTGCTTGGAGTAAGAGATCCGCAAAAGGGGTGGAACTTTTATCGTCTGCCCAAAGCCAGTCATTCCTACGATGGTGCCCACGGATGGAATACCGAGTGGCCTCGTATCCGCAATGTGGGAACAGAAACAGAACCGGATTATTTGATGACTATGCACGGGTTGTTCTGGCGTTTCCCGAAGACATTCACAGCTACCACTTCGGCAGGCATTCGTCCCCGCACTGCTTATTTGAAAGTAATTGGTGACTTCACTCGTTGGAATGATGAATTGGTGTTCGGCTGCGATGACTCGGCTCAGAAAGAGTTCCTAAATAAGCGTAAAGCTAAAGGGGGGATTGAAGGGCCCGGACAGTCTAATTCCAATTTGTGGTTCACTTCGTTAACGAAACCTGATGAGTTAGGACCCGCTACGGTGGATGGTGCTGTATGGGCAAAAGAGATGGTAAAGGCTAATGAAATATCTGATCCTTTCTTGTTTGCTGGATGGAATAAACGCATGGGGTGGCTCAAAAACCATGGCAAACAACCGGTGACATTTATTTACGAAGTGGATGAAAAAGGGAACAACAAATGGAAGGAATTGATGAGCATAGGTGTGGAATCAGGGAAGACTGTTTGTGTAATATTTCCCATGCAAGACAAAGGAGAATGGATTAGAGTAAGAGTAGACAAGAATACAACTGTTACAGTGTCTTTTACTTATACTTCTTCCGACACACGTTCATTACAGTCTGCCGGGATGTATGCAGGTTTGGTACCTGTGACAGAAAATAACCTGACCGGAGGTTTGCTTTATGGACTTGGCGATAATCGCCGTGCATTGGGTGTGCTAGCCTGTCGGGTAGTGGATGGCAAACCGGAAGAAATCGGCTATTATGAGATGGGTGACAAATTGGAACTGGTTCGCAAAGAGGATGCTGCCATGGTAGATACTATTCGGTCTAAGTTTGCTATTCCGCATCAGGTTGTAACCGTTGACAGAGGTTCGGTTTTAATTGTTGACGATGCCAAACGCAGATGGCGGCTTCCATTGGGTGATGAGACATACACACCTTTGATAGAGCAGGCGCAATTACGTATCTGCCGGGAGGTAGCTACAGAACGCGATTTGTTCTCTTGTATGGGAACTTTCTATGAGCTTCCGGCCGAAAATGCCGATGGTTATGCCAAGATTCGTCCTATATCTTCTCATGGGTATCGCATTCATGATTACGCTTCTTATCGGGGTATGCTTGTCCTTACGGGTGTGAATCCGGAAGAGGGAAAGCATAATGAGCATGTGGTGGTTTCTGCCGATGGTAAGGCTGCTGTGTGGGTAGGTGCCATTGATGACCTTTGGCAACTGGGTAAGCCGGTGGGCAAGGGTGGTCCTTGGAAAGATACTCAAGTGAAAGCTGGAGTCCAATCTGACCCTTATTTAATAGGTTTTTATGACAAGAAGACATTGGTTTTATCGCACAACTCTTCGCAGGACGTCATTTTTACTATTGAAGCCGATCCAACCGGAAACGGTGACTGGATGGAATATCGGGTACAGAAGGTGAAAGCGGGAGAAAAATGGAAGTATGAGTTTCCCGAAGGATTTCAGGCACGTTGGATTCGCTTTTTCACAGATGTGGATACACAGGCAACTGCTTGGTTAACGTATGAGTAAACGGTTCTTACAATGAAGTGGTAATGAATAGATTTTGGACAGTTATGTTAGTCGTGTGGATGGGAAGCTGTGCTTCTCTTTCTGCACAGACCGCAGATGTGGCTTTTGCCCAGCATCTGATATTAGGACAACAAGCTTCGGGAGCTACTCAGTTGAAGTCAAGAACCAATACACATCCTGATGCACAATGGTTCCCGAAGGCTGGTTTCGGGTTGTTTGTTCATTTGGGTATGTCTGCTGTGCATGGTGGTATTGACCTTTCTTGGGGTATGCTGAAAAACAAGTCATGGGAGGATGGAGAGATACCTCCAACGGAATACTGGAAATTGGCAGATCGCTGGAATCCTGTAAATTTTAAGCCTGAAAAATGGGTAAAACAAGCTAAAGAAGCGGGATTCCGCTATGTGGTATTTACTACTAAACATCATGATGGATATACGATGTGGCCCAGTAAATATAGTAATTTCGGCGTGGGACAAAAAATGGGTGGACGTGACTTGGTGAAAGAAGTAGTGGATGCCTGCCATAAGAATCAACTAAAAGTAGGACTTTACTTTTCACCTCCTGATTGGTACTTTGACCGGAAATATAGAAGCTTCGGAAACGCAAATGGCAAGTATTATGACATGCATCATAATTTGGTAGACAACTTGCCGAATAGACCGGCGGGGCATGATAAAAAGCGTAGAGAAATGACTTGCGATCAAGTGCGTGAACTACTTACCAATTACGGAAAGATAGATATCATGTGGTTTGACGGCGGATGCGGAGAAATCTCCAATGATGAGGTACGTCGCTTGCAACCGGGTATTATTGTCAATCGCCGCAATGGTGAACTAGGGGATTTCGGGGATTCTGAAGGAACACTGCCTACAGAACGGTTCAATGGATGGTTTGAGTGCAATGATCCCTGCTGGCCCAGTCGTTGGTGGTCCTACTCCACCAGCGACCGTATGGACACGGGCAACGAGGTGATTGAAAAACTGGTCATCATGCGTGCATGGGGTGGTAACTTCTTGGCGAATGTGGGACCTATGGCTGACGGATCGATGCCCCTTGAAGCTCTTGCTGCCTGGAAAGAGATAAATAAGTGGATGAAGCATTCCGGAGAATCTGTTTATGACATTACCGGAGGCGGATTTCCGGAAAAAGCCAATCAGCCGGTTACACTGAAAGGGGATAATATTATGTATCTACATGCTTTTCCGAATTGGCACAAATCGCTCGTAGTGAAGGAGGTTCTGAAGAGACCGATGCGTACTGTATTGCTACGGACAGGTGAGGAAATTCGCTTTGAGTATAAAGACAATACTCTGACGGTACATATTCCTCCGTACAAGCGGACACGGCAGGTAGATACGGTGAAAGTGTATTTGGAATAATTTACTATCATTATTATAGGTGGGGATTTTATGAAGTTCAACAGTAAGTGATATGAAAAGTGTATTTGGAAAAGTAAGTATGCCCATAAAGTTATGGGCACTGGGGTGCGGGTGCTCATGCGTACTTATAGCCCAAGAGAGGCCAACAGGTTTGAAGTTGCATTATGACTGCCCAGCAGAATACTTTGAGGAAGCTTTGGTGATAGGCAACGGGACGATGGGAGCCATTGTTTATGGGGGAACGGAGCGTGAGGTCATTTCGTTGAACGACATTACGCTGTGGACAGGGGAACCGGAACGGGAAGTAGCCACGATGGATGCCCACAAGTCCATTTCAGTGATAAGAGGACTACTGGACAAGGAAGATTATCAAGGAGCTGACCAGGAGCAACGGAAAGTGCAAGGGCACTATAGCGAGAATTACCAACCTTTAGGCCAGCTGACAATCACTTACCCGGAATCTAAGATTACAGACTATGGGCGTTCTCTTGATATAGGTAATGCTATTGCCCGGACTTATTACCGGAAAGACGGGTATCCCTTTACGGCAGAATATTTTGCTTCTGCTCCCGACTCGGTGATTGTAATACGGATGAAGTCGGAAAGTAAAGAGGGGATTTGTGCTTTGTTGTCTTATAATTCACAACTGCCTCATTCTATCACAGCACATGAAAATGGAATCATGGCCGAGGGTTACGCTGCCTATCATTCTTATCCCGTCTATTATAATGGAGTAAAAAATCGGCATCTCTATGATCCTGAGCGAGGTACCCGTTTCCGTACCCTTATCCGTGTGCTGCCTAGAGACGGGACAATAAAACACTATGCTACGGGTGAGCTGAAACTGGAAGGGGTGCATGAAGTGGTAATTTTGATAACCAATGTGACCAGCTTCAACGGTTTCGACCGCAATCCGGTAACAGAAGGGCGCGATTATCGCAAATTGGCAATGCTACGAATGAAAATGTCATCCGAAAAGAGCTATCAGGAACTGTGGGAAGCCCATGTATCGGACTATAGGAATTTCTTTGACCGTGTAGAACTGGATTTAGGACAGACGGCTCCCGAAATCGCGGCTTTGCCTACCGATCGGCAATTGATGCAATATACGGATTTAAAGCAGGACAATCCGGAACTGGAAGCCCTGTATTTCCAGTATGGGCGTTACCTGCTGATTTCATGTTCACGGACTCCTGGTGTTCCAGCTAATCTGCAAGGACTCTGGAATGAGCATATTCTCCCGCCATGGAGTTGTAATTATACCACTAATATCAATCTGGAGGAAAACTACTGGGCGGCCGAGACAACCAATTTGAGTGAAATGCACCGCTCACTGATGGGTTTTATCGCGAATCTGAGCCAGACGGGAGGGACTACTGCCAAAGCCTATTATGGTGTGGATAAGGGCTGGTGCTTGGGGCAGAACTCGGATATCTGGGCCATGACCAATCCGGTGGGCTTGAATGTGGGTTCCCCTTCGTGGGCATGTTGGACGATGGGAGGTGCATGGCTATCCACACATATCTGGGAGCGTTATCTTTTCACGCAGGATAAAGACTTCCTGCGGAAATATTACCCCATTCTGAAGGGTGCTGCGGAATTCTGTATGAATTGGTTGGTAGAGAAAGACGGTGTGCTGTTGACTTCTCCGGGTACTTCTCCGGAGAATCGCTTTGTAACTTTTGATGGTTATGTCGGTGCTACGTTGTATGGCTCTACTGCTGATTTAGCTATAACACGCGAATGTCTGATGGATGTCATCCGGGCAGCCGAGGTCTTGAAGGCGGACAAAGATTTCCGTCGTGAGGCGGAGCATACACTTTCAAGGTTATTACCTTACCGAGTGGGAAAGAACGGCAATTTGCAGGAATGGTTCCATGACTGGTCCGATCAAGACCCGAAGCACCGTCATCAGTCCCATTTATTCGGTCTTTATCCGGGACATCATCTGTCTGTAGCTGCCACGCCGGAGCTGGCAAAGGCTTGTGCCCGCACATTGGAAATCAAAGGGGATGAGACGACCGGATGGAGTACGGGCTGGCGTGTTAATCTTTATGCTCGCTTGCTGGATGGTGAGGGAGCTTATCGCATTTATCGCCGATTACTGAAATACGTCAGCCCTGACAGTTATAAGGGCAAGGATGCACGACGTGGCGGAGGTACTTATCCCAACCTGCTGGATGCCCATTCACCGTTCCAGATAGACGGTAACTTTGGTGGATGTGCAGGCGTTGCAGAGATGCTGGTACAGTCTGCCGAAGAGTCCATCACGTTGCTTCCTGCTTTGCCGAAGCAGTGGAAGGACGGTCGGGCAAAAGGTCTTTGTGCCCGTGGCGGTTTTGTTATTGATATGGAATGGAAAGATAGTAAAGTGACTTTTCTGGAAGTCTTCTCAAAAAAAGGTGGAAAGACCCGCATCTGTTTTAATGGGAAGTCGGTGAACATTCGCCTGAAAGAAGGACAATCGGTGAAATTATTATGAGTCTTCAGAGATTTGAAAATGAAACAACTTAAAAATTAGAAAATATGGATAGATTTTTGATAGCATTGATAGGCTTGTTGTCAACGGTGTGGACGTTGCAGGCTCAAGAGCAGACTTGGCGCGAAATGCCTTATTTCCTGAAAGGTTATGAAAAAGAGTATAAACGGTCACCTAAAGAAGCTGCTTTGACATGGTTCAAGGACGCCCGTTTCGGACTTTTCATCCATTGGGGTATTTATTCGCACTATGCCAAGGCGGAGTGGGTAATGTATAATGAAAAAATACCTTTGGCAGAATATGAGGCAAAGGAACATTTGTTTAGGGGGGAGAAGTTCAATGCTAAGGATTATGTTGACCTGGCCAAAAGTGCCCACATGAAGTATATCACGTTTGTTACTAAACACCATGACGGGTATGCAATGTGGGATTCCAAGGCAGGAGATTGGGACAGTATGGACGGCACTCCACATCGTGACTTTGTCAGGGAACTTGCCGCGGAATGCCGTAAGGCAGGGATAGGGCTTTTCCTGTACTATTCCTACGGTCTTGACTGGCATCATCCCTTTTTCATGACACGAGATATGTACAATCCCGCACGTCCTGCTTATAAGGATATGCCTGCCCGCTACAAATATGAGAAATTGGAGGATTTCAAGCATTATATCAACTATGCCAAGACCCAGATTATGGAGCTTTGTACCCAGTACGGTCCTATTGCCGGACTATGGTTCGATATCGTAGGAGGCGTATACCAATATCCTGATATGTTCAATATCCAGGAGGTTTATGATATGATCCATACCATCCAGCCCCATGCGCTTGTAGTGTACAAAACAGGAGCGAACGGTAATGAGGATTTCATTACCGGGGAAGGAAGTATGGGCTCACTCGCTCCTTTATTCAAGAATGCGGGATTACCGCAGTCTGTACAGGATGCAGCCGACCATTCTTGGGAAAGCAATATGGGCAAGCCTGCCGAGCTGAACATTCCTATTCAGAAACTTGGCTGGGGATATATGGAGTCACCCCGCCAACACCAGAAAATTCAGGAGGAAGTGTGGGATTTGCTTGAGCAGTGTGCTCTTATGAACAGTAACCTTCTTCTTAACATTGCTCCCTATCCTGACGGGAGCATTCAGGAAGCAAACATCAAGACTTTGAAAGAAGTGGGTGAACGCATCGAGAAGGAAGGCTTCCCGAAATTGAATACCAAGGACTATATGGGCTATAGATCGAAAAGTGTTCAGAAAGTAAGGAAAGAGAAGATAAACCAGACGGCAAACTGATTATAATTGGAGATATCATGAAGAAGTTTTGCTTGTTTGTATCGGTCCTGCTTTCCATTTTGGAGACAGCTTATGGTAAAATAGAATTACCGGAGATTCTGAATGGTAATATGGTATTACAACAGAACACGTCCGTCAAGTTGTGGGGAAAGGCCGCTCCTGATGCCAGGGTCACCGTACGTACATCTTGGGACAAGAAAAAATACATCGTACAGTCGAATGCTGACGGTAACTGGCTGGCGGTGGTTGAGACTCCTGAGGCTGATTACACCGTCCGTCACATTGACGTGTCGGACGGTGAGACGGTGCGCATAGACAATGTGCTGATCGGAGAGGTCTGGTTCTGTTCGGGGCAGTCCAATATGGAGATGCCTTTGGGTGGTTTTCTGGATGCTTTTACGCAGGGCGGCAATGAAACGATTGCTGCCGCTGGCCTGAAAAAGGGGATACGCATGGCCACCATCAAAAAGGAAGGTGCGCACGGTCCTCAGGATACTTGTGTGGGAAGCTGGGCAGTGTGTAGCCCGGAGAATGCGCCCAAGTTCAGTGCGGTTGGGTACTATTTTGCCGAACGGCTCAATCAGGTGTTGGATGTTCCGGTTGGAATAATCAATTGCAGTTGGAGCGGTTCACACATTGAGTGCTGGCTACCGAGAGAAATAGTAAAGGATTATAGGGATGTGGATTTGTCGAAAGCCGAATACAGTAACAGGCGGCACTTCCATGCCGGTGTTCCTACCATTATGTATAACGGTATGCTTAAGCCATTGATAAACTATACAATTAAAGGGATTCTATGGTATCAGGGTGAAGCCAATGTAAAAGAACATGCCTGCTATGCCGACCGTATGGTGACGCTGGTGAATCGGTGGCGTAAAGACTGGGGACTGGGTGACTTGTCTTTCTATATAGCCGAGATAGCTCCTTTTGACCATGCTGGGAAGGGGGAGGAGGCCGCTTTTCTGCGTGAGGCGCAGTACAAGGCTGCTGCACGTTTGCCCCGTTGCGGCATTGTCTGTACCAATGACCTGGTGTACCCCAACGAGCGGAAACAGATTCATCCCTGCCGGAAAAAAGAGGTGGGTGACCGTTTTGCCTATATGGCTCTGAACAGGGATTATGGATATAAGGATATTGCCTGTGATTCTCCGGTCTATAAGGAAATGACGGTGAAGGACAGTGTGGCGGTCATCAGTTTCGACCATGTGAGTGGCTTTTCCTCTTACTGCGAATATACCGGTTTCGAGATAGCCGGTGAGGACAGGGTGTTCCATCCGGCCCAGGCAAGGACCGACTACCGCACCCGTACCGTATCGGTTTGGAGCAGAGGGGTGAAGAAACCGGTGGCTGTGCGTTATTGTTTCAGGAATTTTCTGTTGGGGAACCTGAAAACGAACCGGGGACTTTCGTTTGCCCCTTTCCGTACGGATAATTTCCCTCCAGAAACCAATTGATTGAAGTATGAAGAAAAAATGATATGGCTATGAGTAAATTTAGAAATGCATTAGTGATTTTATGTGCCTTTGTCTTTTGTGGCATAGGCAATGCGCAAGAGAAAGTTACAAAACGTGAGGTACTTTCCTTGGACAAAGGATGGCGTTTTCATAAAGGGGATATTCCTTTTCCGGTGATAAAAGGGCATAATGAGACGTACCGGCATACCAAAGCTGGGCGTGCTGGCGGAGCAGCTTCGACTAACTATGACGATACTTCTTGGCGTGTGCTGGACCTTCCACATGACTGGGCCGTCGAAGGCAGGGTGGACTCTACCGCCAATCTGTCGCAAGGGTATTACCATCGTGGCTTCGGCTGGTATCGCCGCAAGTTCAGACTGTCACCGGAAGACAAGGGAAAACACTTGGAGCTTCAGTTTGACGGAATATCCACGCATGCCACTATTTGGGTGAATGGCACGGTGCTCCACCGCAACTGGTGCGGCTATACTTCCATGTATATTGACATTACTCCATACGCCACTTACGGTGACAATCTGAATACGATAGCCGTACGTGTGGATGCCGATGCACAGGAGGGGTGGTGGTACGAGGGGGCGGGGATTTACCGCCATACGTGGCTGGTAAAACGTTCGCCTTTACATATAGTCACCGATGGCGTGTTTGCCCAACCGATAAAGAAAGAGAACGGGCAATGGGAGATTCCTGCCGAGATATCCTTGTATAATTCGGGAAAACTTCCTGCTGAGGGAGAAGTGGAGATTTCCCTTTATTCTCCGGAAGGTGTAAAGATAATATCCGGAAAGAAGAGCATAAAGGTGGAGGCTCTCCATGAAAATATTGCCAACCTTACGTTGGCTGTTACAGATCCTAAATTATGGTTCGTTGAAACTCCTACACTGTATAAGGTCAAGACGGTAGTTTCCCAGAATGGCAAGAAGACCGATGAAGTGGTCACGAATTGCGGTTTCAGAACCATACGTTTTGATGCAAACACAGGTTTCTGGTTGAATGATAAAAATATTAAGATTAAGGGGGTGTGCAACCATCAGGACCATGCGGGCGTCGGGGTTGCCATTCCGGATGCCTTGTGGGAATTCCGTCTACGTAAATTGAAGGAGATGGGAGTAAATGCTTATCGGGCGGCCCATAATCCAACCTCAAAGGAATTCATGCAGATGTGTGACAGTATGGGTATCTTGGTGTTTGATGAGAACCGTTTGTTCAATACGTCTCCTGAATATCAGCGCCAGCTCGAATGGCTTGTGCGCAGGGACCGGAATTGTCCGAGCGTAATCCTCTGGTCCGTATTCAATGAGGAGCCCATGCAGGGAACCGAGAACGGTTATGAGATGGTGAGGCGTATGAGCAGCTATGTCAAGAAACTTGATGTCACCCGTCCTGTGACTGCGGCGATGAGTGGCGGGTTCTTTTCGGAAAAGAATGTGTCGGATGCGGTGGATTTGATCGGCATCAATTACAACATCCATAGTTATGACCGGATACATGCCGAGAATCCGAATATTCCGTTGACCAGTTCCGAGGATGGTTCTGCTTTTATTGTACGGGGGGAGTACAAGACGGACAAGTCAAGGAACATAATCGACTCATATGATACTGAGGCTGCCGGATGGGGAGCCACCCACCGCCGCGCTTGGAAGGAAGTGGCCGAGCGTCCCTGGATGGCGGGATGTTTCTATTGGACCGGTTTCGACTATCATGGTGAACCCACTCCGTTCCAATGGCCTTCTGTAAGCTCCTATTTTGGCATTATGGATATATGTGGATTTCCCAAAAGTGCATACTATTTGCATCAGGCACAGTGGCGGGAGGATAAATCTGTGCTGGAAATGATTCCCCACTGGAACTGGCCTGCCGACTCCATCGGAAAGCCCATCAAGGTGATAGCATTCAGTAATGCCGACCGCGTTAAATTGTTGTTGAATGGTAAGGTTGTTTCCGAGCAAAAAGTGGATACATATGAGATGAACACTTGGATGGTGCCTTATAAACCGGGAAAACTGGAGGCGATCGGTTATAAGAACGGCAAGATTGTTTCACGTGCCAAAGTAGAGACGACAAAGAATCCTGTACAGATAAAATTGACTCCCTATCGTAACAGTCTGTCAGGAGATGGCAGTGATGCTATGCCTGTGACCGTTGAAGTGGTAGATTCCAAAGGAAGGCATGTGCCGACTGCCGACAATATGATTGAATTTTCCATTGTTGGTCCTGCAAGGATTATTGGCTTGGGTAATGGTAATCCTAACTGCCATGAATCGGAGAAAGGAAATAAGCGCAGCTTGTTCAATGGACTGGCGCAAGTCATCATTCAGACGGAGGAGGGAGCCGGCGAGATACAGCTCACTGCAATCGCTTCAGGTTTAAAGCCTGCGACTCTTACAATCCCGGTAAACCGGATTGATCCGCTTCCTTTTGTTTCCATAGAGTACCCTCAGATGATACTTGACAAATGGTTCTTTTCTCCTTTCTTTATGGCAAGACCGGACGTGAACTGTAAGATTGCAGATAATGACATGAATACATGGGAAGCCATCAACGCCGGCAATGCCATGTTGCTGAAGAATGCCAAATATGTAATTTGGCGCACAGAGTTCAAGCTTGCCGAAGAGTATCAGAAATCAGGTGGTGTCATCCTTTTCAAGAACCTTGCTGGAAAAGCGGAAGTGTGGCTGAACGGCAAACTACTGGGGAAAAAAGAAACTGTGAACGAGCGGGACTTTAAAGTAGTATTTCCTGCAACAGAAACGGAGTGCGAACTTCGAGTTTTGCTGAACAGTACGTTAAACACTCATGTTGGGCTGAAAGGAATGGTGACAATACAAAGTAAGTAAATTATCTTCTTCCTGTCTAAATTGCAATGCTGTGATTAATAATAGCCAAATATAAATCTATAGTGTTGGAAATTAGAGATATACTAAAAACAACTGAAATGATGAAAAGACTATTAGCAAGTTTGGCATTGGGAAGCATGACACTGGGTACCGTGGCGATTTCCCCTCTCTGCAAAGTATTTGCCACGGTCGGTGACAGAACCTTTTATGTTGATGCTGCTGTGGCAGCATCTGGTAACGGCTTGTCCTGGAGTACAGCGTTCAAGACCATCAAGGAAGCGGCTAACGTCGTCCAAGCCGGAGACATTGTTGAGATCGCCGGTGGTGATTATCGGGAAACTGTGACCATAAACGCTGCGGGTACGGATGATGAAAAGATTCTGTTCAAAGCCAAAAGCGGCAATGTTGAAGATAAAGTCACCATCAGCGGCACAGAAGAGATTAATGCTATCTGGACGGTGGATACGGAACGTACAGCGAGCAGCAAGTCTGGCGAAGTAACAGGCAACGTCTGGGTAGCCGACGTCACCATGCCGTTGGGAGCCGGAAATCATCTTTTTGTAAACGACAGAATGCAGTTTACCGCACAGTGGCCCGATCGGGCAGGAGAAGGCAACTCCTTAAATAAAGTGACTCTGTCCGATCTTTTTATGAAGCCGGCGTTTTCTCAAACCCAGGAAGGCAGTGATCATGAAGTAGTTGTGGATTCCAAACTTCCTGCCGGGATGGATCTCACAGGCGCTATCTTCAATTATAAAGGTAGTGCGCAATGGCGTGGCTGGCAAGGACCGGTTACCGGAGCGATAGATGGCGGTTTCGGAATTAAAGATGCTTCTCCCACCCGTGCTGAGCAGGTTAGGAAAGGAAAAAAGTATTATATCAGCAACGCGCTGGATTTGCTCAATGTACCGGGCGAATGGTACTATGACAAGGATGCGGGCAAGCTTTATCTCTGCCTCGACGAAAACGAAAATCCAAACGACATGGAGATTGAAATGAAGGTCAGAATGAATGGCTTGACGTTTAGTGAAACAGCAGCTTATGTCACCTTTGAAAATGTGGACCTGTTTGGTGCAAATCTGACTTTTGCAAAGTATTCTTCTCATTGTACTGTTGACCGCATGGAAGCATTTTATCTGAACCATAATCAGGATAGTTCCGTTGCGGACAATGCGATTCTGATAAACGGAGAGAAAAACGCGATTTGGAACAGTGAGATTGCCTATACCTGCAAGGGCTGTATCACCACACACGGTACAGGAAACATGGTGATCAACTGTCATGTGCATGATATAGACTACGGCATCACCGGTGCCAGTGCATTTTCTCTCTATGGAGAGAACGCAGTGTTCTATCACAACACAGCGCACAATGTCCCGCGCTCTATGGTCGGCGGAAACGGCTGCGGCGGCAGGATTGCCTATAACCATTTTTATGACAATGGTATGCTGACCAATGATTGCGGTATGACTTACTTTGGTACTACCGATGGCGGCGGAATGGAGATCGATCATAATATCGTTCATGATAACTGGTCTCCTGATAATGCGATGGGCATCTATTTTGATTGTGGTGCTCAAAATTATACCATTCACCATAATGTGATGTATAACATTAAGACCTACGGACTTTCGTTCAATGTCCCCAGTCATAATATACTGGTGTTTAACAACACGATTTACGATACTTGTGGTTCCATGAACGACTGGGGCTGGGCTACTTTGGACGATTATAAGCACGACCAGAACGGCACTTATGTCATGAACAACATTTTGGACTGGACGCATAATAAAGGGAATAAGTTTCCTGTTCTTTTCTCACTTTCAAACACAGCGATTGAAAAAACGCAGATAATCAGTCCAGTGGATCAGAAATCCACCGACCTCTTTAGAGATCCTGACGATTATGATTTTACACTCCTCCCTACAGATAATGCAAAAGCTACGGTGCGCACTCAGATGGCGCATACCGGTGGTACACCAATCGAAGGACTGATTGAGGAGGACAACGCTTATCTCGGTGCCTTTGATCCGAAAGCATCAAAAACGTGGGAAGCGGGATGCACTATCGATGAAGATGGTAATCCCGCCCCGACCAACAACCCACTTGGACGCACTCAGACCGTATTTGAGGATGAAAGCGGTGAAGTGGCGATTGACTTGGCAGATCCGCAAAACGACATCCAGTATATGAACCAGGTTTACAACAGTTCCTTTGAAAAACGTACCAATGGCTGGGAAAAGGAATTAGATAAAACGGTTTCCTCTATTTTATCGGCCTCTGACCCCATGCTCTATGGAAAGGGAGAGAACGGAGGTAAAGAAAACGTCCGTTCTGCCAGAGGCGCAGCCAGACTCGGCGGCGGCATGGACGGCATCAGCCAGAGGCTCAAGGGGCTGAATCCGAATACCCGATATATAGTGAGCGCATGGGCACAGCTTCAGGAAGGACAAAGGCTGGCTATCGGCATCAGGAACTACGATACGGACACGACTGACGAAGGCGAGACTGTGGAGATCACGACCACCGATGCCAATGATGGGAAATGGAAACGGTACTACTTCTATTTCACTACAGGAGACAATGCTGCGGCGACCGTTTATTTGAGAACGTTGAATAAAACGACAGTTACCTTTGTCTCTGTCGATGACGTTGCCGTTCAGGAGTATACCGAGGGCTTATCCGAGGATTTTGACGACATCGAACGTCGGGCACGCTTATCAAACAGATAGACGGTGTGAAATTTAAGTTCATCTCCTGAGCAGTGTTTGAAAGCCATAAAGAAGGCTGCCTCCTTATTTAGGTAGGCAGCCTTCTTTAAATATAGTAATCGGTTAATTACTTGCGATAGCTTTCTAATTCTTCAGCCTTGAACTTGCGGATGAAATTGAAGTGCTTTTCTACTTCAGCTTCAGCATAGTTCAGATAAACAACAGCTGATTTCGCGAACAACTCAGGAGCTTTGGTAGCATCCTGGATGAGAAGATGAGACATCACGCATACAGCCGCCATTTCGTAAAGGCGACGGGCTACGAAATCCAACAGTTCTTGGTTGGCAGCTTCTTTCGTTGCATTGGTGACAGCCTCAAACTTATTTGTCATTTCTTTCAGGCGATCCATCAGAGGTTGCATTTCTTCATTGCAAGGAATTGTTTCATAATCACGGAGTGTAGCAGCATACGAACCATTTGTTACGTAACGGATAGCGGCTACGGTCTGTAATTGAGTAGTACCTTCATAGATGCTAGTGATACGTGCATCACGATAAATGCGTTGGCAAGCATACTCCAACATGAAACCGGAACCGCCGTGAATCTGGATACAATCATAAGCATTCTGGTTTGCATATTCTGAGTTCATACCTTTAGCCAGCGGAGTGAAAGCATCAGCAAGCTTAGAATATTTCTTCTGTTCCTGGCGTTCTTCCGGAGTCAGCTTACGTTCGCGGGAAATATCATCCAAAGCTTTATAAACATCTACGTAACGAGACGTTTGGTATAACAATGCACGTCCGGCATCCAGTTTTGCTTTCATGATAGCCAGCATGTCATATACAGCCGGGAATTCAATAATAGCTTTATTGAACTGTTTACGATCTTTCGCATAAGCTAAGCCTTCATTATAGGCAGCTTGCGACAGACCTACAGACTGTGCGGCAATACCCAAACGTGCACCGTTCATCAATGCCATTACATACTTGATCAAACCGAGTTTACGATCACCGCAAAGTTCAGCCTTTGCATTCTTATAAACAAGTTCACAAGTTGGAGAACCGTGAATACCTAATTTGTTTTCGATACGGCGTACATCTACGCCACCTTCGCGCTTATCATAGATAAACATGGACAATCCACGACCATCTCTGGTTCCTTCTTCCGAACGGGCCAGTACGAGGTGTAAGTCTGCATCACCATTCGTGATGAAACGCTTCACACCATTCAGACGCCAGCAATTTTCTTTTTCGTCGAAAGTAGCTTTCAACATTACACTCTGCAAATCGGAACCGGCATCGGGTTCTGTCAAGTCCATAGACATAGTTTCACCGGCACAGATACGTGGAATGAAACGGCTGTGCTGATCTTCGTTACCGAATTCATACAGTGTTTCGATACAGTCTTGCAGAGACCAGATATTGCCGAAACCGGCATCGGCTGCTGCTACGATCTCGGCACACATGGTGTACGGAGTGATGGGGAAGTTCAAACCACCGAAACGGCGTGGCATAGTCATACCATTCAGTCCGGCTTTCACCATTGCATCCAGGTTCTGTCTTGTACCGCTGGCATATTCCACACGACCGTTAGCACAGTGAGGACCTTCTTCATCTACACCTTCGGCGTTCGGGTTGATAATCTCTCCGGTG
>ULLX01014429.1_pt1 | contig 34761 bp, 39 predicted proteins | sample 1951501 | NCBI WGS metagenome assembly ULLX01 (sample SAMEA4835535, study PRJEB28245) | human gut metagenome | biome: gut microbiome; material: fecal sample | place: Denmark | collected 2008
CGATTTTTCGAATGCATTGAACGAGTACGATATAATGATCATTACGATGGGATGCGCTTGCACAAATCCCCAAAAGCTTCTATAGTAATTACATAAAATCATAGAATTGCTCACACATGACGAAACCCGACAACATTCAAATAGCTTCCGTTTCATCAGTGCCATATAGAATTTTAACCGGAAATATAGAAATACCATGACTTCACAAACCACCCAGAAAGGAAACAAAAAAAATGATAAAATCAGATAATATATCCGACTACAAAAAACATACAACAGATCCAGATCATAAATTAGACAACAGAAATGCTACGGCAACCCCAGACGCCAGATTAGAAAACAGGAAACTACGCCTTGCCATCCTCGGTGCAGGCGGTATCGCCCGCAAAATGGCGGAAACCGTTAACCAGATGCAAGAGGTTGAACTCTATGCTGTAGCAAGCAGAACAGAAGAAAAAGCCAGACAATTTTCAGATACTTATCATGCATCCAAATGGTATGGCTCTTATGAAGAAATGGTTGCTGATGACGGGATTGATCTTGTCTACGTTGCAACTCCACACTCCCACCATAAAGAGCATACGATGCTGTGTCTGAATCATAACCGGGCTGTTCTGTGTGAAAAAGCATTTGCCGTAAATACAAAAGAAGCCGAAGATATGATCCGGCTTGCAAAAGAAAAGAATATATTACTGGCAGAAGCGATGTGGGTTCGCTATATGCCAATGTCATTTACCTTAAAAGAGATTATAGATTCCGGCGTTATCGGAAAAATAACAGGCCTGACCGCAAATCTTGGTTATTCCCTGATGCAGGTAGAACGCCTGATCCGCCCGGAGCTTGCCGGTGGCGCACTCTTAGATCTTGCACCATATACCTTAAACTTTGCGACCTGGGTGCTTGGCGACAACGTATCTGAGATCCACACAACGATGACTCCACACGAAACGGGCGTAGACAAAACAGAATTTATCAACCTGACATACCAGAATGGTGCGATCGCCGGCTTGTTCACAACTATGGAATCAGCAACCGACCGCCGCGGCGTGATCTACGGAACAAAAGGCTACATCGAGGTTGACAACATCAATAATTACGAAGCATTTCGTATATATGAAAATGACCGCCGACTGGTTCAGACGATCAACTGTCCTGCCCAGATCAGCGGTTATGAATACGAAGTGCTCGCCTGTAAGCGAGCACTGGAAAAAGGTCTGACCGAATGTCCGGAAATGCCACATGAACATACTTTATATATCATGCGGCTATTTGACGAGATACGAAAGAGCTGGTAGCTAATTTCTATTAGCTATCCTGTTTCTGTTTGATATTCTGAATCACGATCTGCTCCTGATCGTAGATGTGCTGATGCATAACTGCTTTTGCTTTCTCTACATCTCCATGCAATATCGCCTCCGTGATCTCGTCATGCTCACGAAGCAGCTTGCCATGATATCCGGTATCCCGCACATATTCCACACGGTATCGGTACACCTGTTCTCCGTAGTTCTTGGTAAGACTCACAAGTCTTGGATTGTTGCTTAATTCACAGATCGTTTCATGAAAGGCAACATCTGTATCTACGATATCCGGCACACGACCGGAACGGACTGCCTCACGGAAATTCTCACAGGCTTCTCTTAATCTGAGTCTGCCGTCTTCATCAATCCGCTTGCAGGCAAGTTCGACTGCCAGTTCTTCCAGACTCAGGCGGATCTCCAACGCATCCCGGAGATCCTTCTCCGTGATACGGGCAACCTCTGCCCCTTTTCTTGGAACCATCACAACCAGTCCCTCTAATTCCAGCATCCGGATTGCTTCACGCACCGGAGTCCGGCTGACACCCAGACGTTTTGCAAGCGCCACTTCTAATAATCGTTCACCCGGTTCAAATTCTCCATGTATGATGGCATCCCGCAACGCTTCAAATACAACCTCCCGAAGCGGAAGATACTCATCCATATTTAACTTCAACTCCATAAGTTACCCCATTTCTCTCTATTTCTTCTGCAGAACAACTCCCTCTGTCCTGCCTGATCTTACACATTATATGGCTGTGTGACAAATACCTGCTTTGCCAGCTTACGGCTGCGGATCGCATCTGCCGCTTTCTCCGCTTTTTCCTTCTCTGTAAATATACCAAATACAGTCGGACCGCTTCCACTCATAAGTGCATTCATTGCACCACATTCTTTCATGCAAGCTTTGATCTCTGCAATAACCGGATACCGAACCTCAGTTACTGTCTCTAACACATTCTCCATACGTTCCGTGATGCCCTGTAAACTCTGTTCTTCCAGTGCCATCACCATGCCGTCTATATCCGGATGTTTTTCTAATTCATTTGCATGCAGGTTCTCATATACCATCTTCGTCGATACCGCGATCGGCGGTTTTGCAAGTAGGATATAGCAGTCCGGCATCGGTGCAAGTGCCGTCAGCTTCTCACCAATTCCTTCTGATAATGCAGTTCCCTTCATGATACAGTACGGAACATCGGCACCAAGCTTTACTCCATATTCCATCAGCTTATGTTTTGGAATCTGAAGATCAAAGATCTTATTCATTCCGATCAGCGCAGCTGCCGCATCAGCACTTCCGCCAGCCATTCCGGCTGCAACCGGAAGCTCTTTCTGAAGAAATACCCGGATTCCACGCGTAATCTGATATTCCTGCTTCAACATCCGACATGCTTTATATACCAGATTATCTTCATTTACCGGAAGCTCGTCCGCATTTGTGCTGAGAACGATCACATCCTCATCCACCGTCTCAAATGTCAATGCGTCATGTAATTTTACTGTCTGCATGATCATCTTTACTTCATGATAACCGTCCGGTCTTCTTCTGAGCACGTCCAGTCCCAGATTTACTTTACCATATGCCTGTAATTCTATCTTCATGTTTCTTATTTCTTCCTCACTGAATATCCGAATTTTCCCAGTTTCTTTCCAAGTTTAAAGTATTCTCCATGGGAATATGCCACCAGTCCAAGCTGGTTAAGCTCGAATTTGCCATTTTCATTCATGTATGCTTCATCCACCTGTACGCCTGTCACCTCTGCCAGGAACATATGATGACTTCCAAGCGGGATCACTTCTTTTACCTTACATTCGATATTGACCGGACTCTCCGCGATACCCGGTGTGGCAACTGTAAGTCCTGAACAGGTATGAAGTCCTGTTGCTTTGAATTTGTCAATATCGCGCCCACTCTTTACGCCACAATAATCAGTCGCAAATGTCAGCTTCTCAGTCACCAGATTGATCACAAATTCTCCACTGGCTTTTATAATATCATAAGAATAGCGTTCCGGTCTAACAGATATTGAAACCATCGCCGGAGAACTGCAAATCGTTCCCGCCCATGCGATCGTGATAATATTCGGTTGTCCGCCTTCCCGCTTACATGTTACCATAACTGCCGGTACCGGGTACAACATATTTCCCGGTTTCCATAATTGTCTTCCCATCTATAACCTCCTGGTGTTCGACTTTTATTTTCTCAATTCTTATATTTTATACTATTTTCATGGCTTCTGTATACTATCTGATTGAAAATTTCTGATTAATTCTTCTTTCCGGCTCCGGCTCATCTGTTTGATATGCCACTCTCTGCTCATTGCTTCCTCCGGAGTCTCTGATTCCTCATAATAAACAAGGACAACAGGGCGCCGGCTTCTGGTATACTTGGCGCCCCCTCGTCCTTCATTATGTGCTTTCATCCGCTTTTCCAGATTATTCGTCCATCCGGTGTAATACGTTCCGTCCTTACATCGGACTATATAAGTATAGTTGTGTTTTTCTTCTGTCGTACTCATTGTGTTCTTACCCACATGTTTTCTTTTTTATCCAAAGCCGATATCGACTTTCTATGTATCCGGGTATGCCGCCGGAGTTTCTCCGGCAGCTTCCCCCTGAACTCATTTTTGAATCCATTATAATAAAGCAGACAGATCCCGGTACTTCATCAGTAAATCTCGCATCTTCATGCGCTCTCATATCCGGCTATGCTTCACATTCCGGCATCTTCCTCTCATTATTCCGTCTGCGCGTTTACTATAATTATACTCATAAACTGTCATTTTGCTACTATAAATATGAAAAACTACTATTATATTCTACATAAAAATAGTCAGCCTGTCCGTACGCAAATGTTTAAGACAAAAATGGAAAATAACATTACTGTTATGTAGCAAGCCTGTTTCAACGCCGGTTCTTAGTGAGTCGCCATAGGCGAGGAGCTTAGCACCGCTGCGTTGAAATAGAGTGCAAACGACTTGCGGAATAATATGTAATGTATTTTCCATTTTGATTCAAAAACTTACCGGCAGGTCGACTATTTACGCACGCTTCTTTGCTGCTTTTTCTTCTGCGAGTACTTTCTGGAATTCCTGCATATCCGTTGCGATCTCTTTGCTTAACAGAAGCAGGCAGATCAGGTTCGGAATCGCCATCAGTGCATTTGCGATATCCGAGAAGTTCCATGCCAGATCCAGCGAAGTCGTCGCACCGATGTATACTACAAGAGAGAATATGATACGATAGATCATGTTGTATTTGTGGGAATGGAACAGGTATTCAAAGGCTTTCTCTCCATGATACTCCCAACCAAGAATTGTGGAGAATGCAAATAATGCAATACCTATCGTTACCAGCCATGCTCCTGCCTTACCCAGAACTGTCTCAAATGCTTTGATCGTCAGCGCCGATCCTGTATAGGCTTCTTCATAATAATATGTACCATCTTCATCAAAAATATAAGCATTGCAGCCAGAGGTCCATGCACCTGTGATCGCGCCATTCTCATAAACTGCTTCCAGACTATCCGGCTGATGCTGAAGTTTTGCAAATGCTTCACTATCGGAAGCGTCTGCATATGGTGTCAGAACGATATCCTCTGCTCCACCGGACAAAGTCAATGTTCCATCTTGGTATGTAACGGTATATTCTGTCGTCACCTGCTTACTCTTTTCTTCATGTGTCAGAGCCAGTGTATCTTCGGCCTCAGAGGTGATCGCATATGAACCTTCCGTCGTTGTTGATGTCTTGCCGATCACACCGGAGCTTGCGATTACCAGACCAGTGATCGTACATACAACAATCGTATCCCAGAAGGTTCCTGTCATGTTGATATATCCCTGACGAACCGGGTTATCTGTTGTAGCTGCTGCTGCGGTGATCGCTGCTGATCCCATACCTGCTTCATTTGAGAAACAACCACGGGCAACACCGAACCGCATTGCATTTGTCATAGATGCAACTACGGTACCAAGCACACCGCCGGATACGGATTTCATGGAAAATGCCATTGTGAAGATCTCGCGCAGGCCTTCCGGCACATTCGATATATTTCCGATAATTACTATAAGTCCTGCAAGTACATAGAAGATTGCCATAAACGGAACAACGATCGCGGAAATCTTTGATATGGATTTGATACCACCGATAATGATCATTAAGGCAAGGATCGTAAGGATCACACCGATGATGATCGGATTGATGTGAAAGGTCTCATTCATGGAGGATGCGATTGAGTTCGCCTGTGTCATATTACCGATACCAAAGGATGCAACAACCGCAAAGAATGCAAACAGCCAACCGAGCACACTTCCGAATCTTTTGTGTTTCAATGCTTTCTTCATCGTATACATCGGTCCACCTGAGATCTCTCCTTTGGCATTTACCTCACGGTATTTGATCGCCAGCATACATTCTGAGAATTTCGATGTGATTCCGAACAACGCCGAGATCCACATCCAGACCAGAGCACCCGGACCACCGGATACCATTGCTGTCGCCACACCTACGATATTTCCGGTTCCGATCGTTGCGGCAAGCGCTGTCGTCAGTGCCGAGAATGGGGATACATCACCGGTTCCTCTGTTCTTTGTTCTTGCTTCTTTACTAAGTGTGCTCTTGATCGCATATCCGAGATTCCTCCACGGCAGGAACCGCGTCCGTATCGTCAGAAAGATACCGGTTCCTACGAGAAGCACCAGCATCACCGGTCCCCACACAAATGAATCAACTGTACTTACAATCTGATTGAGTTTTTCCATACACATCGCCTCCATATTCATTCATAGTCAATTACACAACATCTACTGTTTGATGTTATATTTGAATGTTTTTGACATTACCAACCAGGGAACGCTTCCGCTCGTTTCCACTCTGTGTAACTTCGAGCTAACCTCGGCTAAGCCTCGCTAAGGTCTCAGTTACTTCTGCAACGGTACTAAGATGCCGCTTATGCGCCATCAAGTACCGGCGAACTCAAATGTCCCTGTTTTGGTAAGTCAAAACATTCAAATAAATATCATTTCTACTCCTTGTTGTGTAATTGGCAACTTCATTAACGAGAAAAAGGTGCAGGGAAGTTGCTATCTCTAGTACTTCCTTGCACCTTTTAATATGTTATCTATAATACAGACGCTTTCCGAAAAAAGCAAGTATAAATTTGCTTTTTTCGGCATCGGTCAACGCCCTGTATTATTTATGCGTTTTTCTTTACACCAAGTGTTACCTTCTCGCCGTTGATGTTCCATTCCTTGGAATAGCCATCTACACTTCCGGTTACCAGTGCATCTGCCATAACGTCTGACTTGATGCTGTCAGCATTTGCATTCATAAGTCCGGTTGCCTTGTCGCTTCCCTCTGCATAGACTGTGATCTTGTCCATTACTTCGAAGCCGGCTTCCTTTCTCATGGTCTGGATCTTGGATACGATCTCTCTGACAAATCCTTCCTCTAAGAGTTCTTCTGTCAGATTTGTATCGATAACAACTGTTACCGCACCGTCTGCCTCTGTAACATAGCCTTCGGTCTGTGCGATATCGATCAGCAGATCCTCCTCTGCCAGAGATACCTCTGTGCCGTTTACGTCAAATGTCAGAGCACCCTTTTCCTTCAGCTCTGCCATAGCTGCATTTCCGTCAACGGATGACAGATATGCCTTGATTCCGCCTAACTGCTTGCCGTACTTTGGTCCTACGGTACGAAGCTGCGGCTTGAATGTGTAAGAACTGAAGCTTGCGATATCCTCTGTAAATACTACGTTCTTGATGTTCAGCTCGTCTTTGACGATCGCTGTCTCATCCTCTGTCAGCTCTTTTGCTGCCTTTACATACATGGTTCCGATCGGCTGTCTATTCTTGATATTTGCAGTATTTCTGGCTGCACGTCCAAGAACAACAATCTTCAAGATCTCATCCATAGCTGCCTCAAGGTCTGTGTCGATCATCTTCTCCTCTATCTTCGGGAACTCACACAGATGAACAGATAATGGAGCATCCTTATCAATGCTTCTTACCAGATTCTGGTAAATATCCTCTGCCATAAACGGAATCAGCGGAGCTGCTGTCATGGAGATTGTAACAAGGGCTGTATACAGTGTCATGTAGGCATTTACCTTATCCTGCTCCATACCCTTTGCCCAGTATCTCTCACGTCCACGACGAACATACCAGTTAGAAAGGTCATCTACGAACTCCTCTAATACTCTGGTTGTCTCAGGGATCTTGTATGCTGCAAGGTTCTCATCAACAGCCTTTACGGTTGAGTTCAGCTTTGATAATAACCATTTATCCATCAGTGACAGCTTCTCGTAATCCAGTTCGTGCTCAAGTGGATTGAAGTTGTCGATATTTGCATATAATACATAGAATGCGTAAGTGTTCCATAAAGTTCCGAGGAACTTTCTCTGGCACTCGATAACCGCATCTTCATGGAAACGGTTTGGAAGCCATGGAGCGGAGTTGCTGTAGAAATACCACCGAATCGCATCTGCACCGTATTTGTTCAGTGCATCCATCGGATCTACTGCATTTCCCTTGGACTTACTCATCTTCTGTCCATCCTTATCCTGTACATGTCCGAGGACAATTACATTCTTGAATGGAGCCTTGTCAAATAACAGAGTAGAGATCGCCATCAGAGAATAGAACCATCCTCTTGTCTGGTCAACTGCCTCGCTGATGAAGTCAGCAGGGAAGTGCTTCTCGAAGATATCTGCATTCTCAAACGGATAATGCCACTGTGCAAATGGCATGGAACCTGAATCGAACCAGCAGTCGATAACTTCGGATACTCTGTGCATCTGCTTGCCACACTCCGGACATTTGATCATTACAGCGTCGATGAACGGACGGTGCAGCTCGATCTCATCCGGGCAGTTGTCGCTCATGCTCTTTAATTCTTCGATCGAACCGATCGCATGACGGCATCCGCATTCACATTCCCAGATATTTAACGGAGTTCCCCAGTAACGGTTACGGGAAAGTCCCCAATCCTGTACATTCTTTAACCAGTCACCGAAACGTCCCTTACCAATGCTCTCAGGAATCCAGTTTACAGTGTCGTTATTCTTAACCAGCTTATCTCTGACTGCTGTCATCTTGATAAACCAGGTATCTCTTGCGTAGTAGATCAGCGGAGTATCACATCTCCAACAGTGTGGATATTCATGCTCGAACTTTGGTGCGTCGAACAGAAGTCCCTCTTTATCAAGGTCAACCAATACCTTTGGATCTGCATCCTTTACAAAAATTCCGGCATAAGGAGTTTCCTCTGTCAGATCACCCTTGCCATCTACGAACTGTACAAATGGAAGATCGTACTTTCTTCCTACATTTGCATCGTCCTCACCAAATGCAGGTGCGATATGAACGATACCGGTACCATCTGTCATAGTTACATATGAATCACATGTAATGTAGTGACCCTTCTTATGCTGCTTCTCGCATACAGGCTTTACGCACTCATATAATGGTTCGTACTCTTTGTATTCCAGATCTTTTCCTTTGTAAGTCTCTAAGACTTCATATGCAGGTACAGCAGGTGTATCGTCTGTAGCCTCCTTTGCAAGGGAACCGAGTACCTTGTCTGCCAGTGCTTCTGCCAGATAATAGGTATATCCGTCCGCTGCCTTTACTTTGACATAAGTCTCATCCGGATTTACACAGAGGGCTACGTTTGATGGAAGTGTCCAAGGTGTAGTTGTCCATGCAAGGAAATATGCATCTTCGCCGATCACCTTGAATCTTACAACTGCGGAACGTTCCTTTACAGTCTTATAACCCTGTGCTACTTCGTGGCTTGACAGTGGAGTTCCGCAACGTGGACAATATGGCACGATCTTGAAGCCTTTGTATAAAAGTCCCTGATCCCAGATCTTCTTCAGTGCCCACCACTCGGACTCGATGAAATCATTGTGGTATGTTACATATGGATCATCCATATCTGCCCAGAATCCTACCTTGCCGGAGAATTCTTCCCACATACCTTTGTATTTCCATACGGATTCTTTACATTTCTGAATAAATGGCTCCAGACCGTATTCCTCGATCTGCTCCTTGCCGTCGATTCCTAAAAGCTTCTCAACTTCCAGCTCTACAGGAAGGCCGTGTGTATCCCATCCTGCCTTTCTTACTACGTTATGGCCCTTCATTGTCTGATATCTTGGAATCATATCCTTGATAACTCGTGTAAGCACATGGCCGATATGTGGCTTACCATTTGCTGTTGGAGGTCCATCATAAAATGTGTAAGTCGGAAGATCCTTTGTTTCTTCCACACTCTTCTCAAATACCTGATTTTCTTTCCAGAAATCCAGAACCTTCTGTTCTCTGTCTACGAAATTCAATTTGGTCGATACTTTTTCGTACATGTTGTTCTTCCTTTCTTTTTATTCAATGTATGCAAAATATTATTAGACAAACTTTTCTATAAAGTAAAAAAAGCCGCCGCCGCAAAAAGGACGAAGGCTTAAAGTTCTCGTTATACCACCTATTACTTGCATACTAACATATGTGCTTCCCGTAACGAGGGAATAACGTCAGAGCCTACTGGCTGTCGTTTTCGGTCTGAAGCTTAAGAGTGATCTTCCATCATCTTCTACTCGCACCGGTCTTGCACCATCTCCGGCTCGCTCTGCCTTTCAAACATGATCTACTGTCTCTGTCATCGCTTTTTTTCTTATTTTTATCAACCTTGAGTATAGCAACCATGAGCGTTCTTGTCAAATTATTTTTTATAAATACCTCTTGACATATTATACTATGTGTCATATAGTATAGTGCATAAGGAGGTATACATATGGATATTCAATTAAAACGCGGTATGCTGGATGTCTGTGTACTGGCTGCGATCAAGGATGAAGATTCTTACGGATATCAGATCATCAAGGACATGAAACCCTTTGTAACGATATCGGAATCTACATTGTATCCGATCCTGCGAAGACTGGAAGCCGGCGCATTCCTCACCGTTCGCTCCGTAGAACACAACGGACGACTTCGGAAATACTATCATATTACCGATGCGGGCAAAGCACGAATCGAGGAATTCAAAGAAGAATGGAAAGAACTTGAATCTATATATCGTTTTATTATCAGAGAGGAGAATGACAATGACTAAACAGGAATATTTGTCGGCGATCCGAGGAAAGATCCGGAAAATGCCGGCAGACGATATTAATAAATTTATGGATTATTATAGTGAAATGATCGATGACCGTATGGAAGATGGTCTGTCGGAGGAAGATGCGGTTGCCGATATGGATGCCCCGGACGATGTCGTTGACCAGATTCTGGCAGATATGCCACTAACGAAACTTGTGAAAGAAAAGATCAAACCATCCCACCGGTTAAAAGCATGGGAGATCATTTTGCTGATTCTTGGCTCTCCTATATGGGCTCCGCTGTTACTGACCGCGATCGTTCTGGTCATTGCCATGGCGGTTGTCATTTTGGCACTTCTCCTGTCCTTCTATGCGATCGTACTCTCGATGGCAGTTGCAGGTATCGGCGGGCTGCTGGGAGTTATTCCATTTTTTGTTACACAGAATGTTCCGGCTGCCCTTTTCATGCTTGGAGCTGCATTTGCCGGAATCGGACTTGCGATCCTGTTCATCGTAGCCGTAAAACCTGTTACGATCGGCATTTTCAAGCTGTACAAGGCATCCGTCAATGGAATTAAGAGAATGTTTGTAAAGGAGAGATAATTATGAGTAAATCCAAAAAAGCTGTTATTGTTGCTTCTATATTTATAGTGGTCGGCGTCATTATCGCTTTCTTAAGTATTGCAATTAACGGATTTCATTTTCCAAATGGTTCTGTCGACCTGCTCGGTATGAAAGCCTTGTCGGACTATGTAAAGAAAACGGTTCAGATCACAGATGATTTCAACGCCGTTGATATCGCAGGCGAAGCATCCACCGACGTCATGATCAAAAACTCCGACAACGGAACGAATTACATCGAATATTATGATACAGATGGTCTGACCAACCATGCAGAGGTTGTTGACGGCGTGCTCACCTTCCGCTGCGAAGACAAACGTACCCACCATCCGACAATCTCACTCGGATTTGGTCAGGATACTACTACCATTGTTTATCTGGCAGAGAAGGAATATCAGGCGATTCAGGTTACTACCGCAAGCGGAAATATTGATTATCGGTATTCTTATAAGCCGAATACCGAGCCAGCCGGCAATTCTGCATTCACCAGTCTCAAAACGAACAGTGGAGACATCAGCATCGCAGATATCGAAGCCAATACGCTCACGACAAAGACTTCATCAGGTAACATCTCTATCAGCAATAGTTCATTTACAACACTGCTGGAGCTTCATGCTTCAAGTGGTGATATCCAGTTGAACCGCATAACAACAGATCAGGCAGAATTCTATACCACAAGCGGCTATGTATCAGCCAGTGACATTACTGCTAATACCAGTCTTTCCGGTAATACGACGAGTGGCGATATTGATATGTCCATCACGGCCGCTGATGCGATCAGCATTTCTGCTACGAGCGGCGACATTGATCTGGATCTTGCTTCTGACCGAAGCTACAGCTTTTCAGCAGATACCCAGATGGGTGATGTCGATATTCCACATGGTGCCAATTATTCCGAATATGAATGTGGCGTCAGCACGACCAGCGGCGATATCCGGATTAGGCAGGAGTAATATTTTCGCAAAGAAAAGAATGCCGATGCAGGGCTCGCTCCTGGCTTTTGAAATAACGTGCTCCGTTTTCTGTTCGATACATATTGTCCTATTCGTAAATACTCCTGTGCTAACTCGCCTTTGGCTCAAACAAGCACTCGTATTTACTGACAATATGCATCTCACAACGAAATCCTCGCAATGTTATTTACAAAAGCCAGAGCAAACCCTGCATCGGCATTCTTCTTTATGAACACCTTCTATTAAATCAATAATATCATGTGCTTCGCACATTCTATGCATTCCGCAAAATTGCATCCTTGCGAGCAAATGGATTTTGCGTTCATTATATCATCTTAACCTTATATTTATGTCTTATTGGTTTCATTGTCCAATCATCAAATCTGACCAAACCGTCATTCTGTAATCTACCTAGTACGATACCGGGATCTCTATTAATTACTTCTGCAAAACCAATAATATCATTTAATCCAAATTTCCTGCTCGCTACAAAATCATTATACTCGTCTCTTGGTATCAAGTTATCCTCTGCAAATAAATCAGCTGCCAGTTCTTGCTCCCCTGATTCCTTTTCAAACGATATCCCATAATCACCATTGATAATATGCCCTATCTCATGAAACAGGGTAAACCAGAAAGAATCAGAATTAAGTCTTCTATCATTAACCATCAGCATAATGTTCTCACCTATCTTTTTAGTAGCACCATTAATCTTGGAACCGGAAATATTCGGCAAAATTACAAATATAACACCCGACTCCTCAAATGCCTTTCGAATCAAAGGATAGAATTCACCATGATTCTTAGTCAAAGTCAAAGCATACTGTACAGCGTCTTCAAATTTTTTCTTATTAAACTTCGGGGCATCAACTGTCAATGCCTTATTAATAGCAATCTGAACCATTGTATTAGCTTTAACTGTACTAGCTTCTTCTAACGCTGTTGTTGAACTTCTAAAGCTTACAGCCATATCACGTTTTGTAAGTACAGTCAAAGTCGCAATATTCAAGAATTCCCGAAGTTCTTTTATCTGTTCATCCTTCTTTCTAGGCAAATCGGAAAGACCAAAGTTTTCTCTAAAATACTTGTAATCAAATAATTCAAATACTTTTCTTTCCCTTACCAATTCTTCTTGCGATTTAAACTCTGCTATCAATGCATCATAAGCATTCTGAAGATTTAACCAATAATTCACACTGGACCCAAGCATTCTGGAAAGTTTCATTGCAATATCAATAGACAAGCTCTGTTCACCACGAATCAAGAGACTTAAATTCTTAGGTGAAGTGTCCAACCTCTTTGCAAAATCTTCCTGAGTTAATCCACTTTCTTCTACAATTTCTTTAATATAATATCCTGGGTGAAATGCAACCGTATCATTATATTCAATGTAATTACTCATAATGTTTGCTCACCTCCACTATTTCAACAATCCTCACATTTGAGGATATCTCATCAATAGCAAAATACCCTTTATAGTTTTTTCCATCCTTATTTTTAAGATCATGAAAGTGAAAAGATGGTTGAACTATAATATCTTTAATAGTGTCTGCCTGCTTCAGAGCATTTATCCTGGCCAAAAGACTGGTTGCCAGTATATTATTCCCACCAAAACACATTCTGGCTGCTTTTAAACTGGTACATTGTTCTTCAATTTTGGCATTTGTATAAATTAATTCCAATTCTTTCCTCCCTTTTTCAAATTACCCATTAGGTAATTTAAGTATATGTCCCATATATACTATTGTCAATAAAAATCATCACTGTCCCTATAACAAAACCACCCTTTCCTTCACCAGAAGTACTTAGATGGTTTAACTGTCAATATCAATATTTTCATTTTTTTAGAATTAATGTAAAATGCCTACATAATAAACAACATGACTATACTCAACACGGACACCAGACATATGATAATCCCCAGCCATTTGAGAAACAGTTCTGTTTTCCGGTTCACTTTGTTCGTTCCCGGATCATATACCTTGCGTTGTTCTCTGGAATAATACAACGGATATTCGCTTCCAACCGGATGCTTCTTCCGGCTCAATTCCTGCGCCAATTGGTAGTTATGCACACTATCATCATAAGGATCATTGTACTGGATCGTAAGGATCGCCTTCCCCGGCGTCAGTGTCTTGGCTCCCGGCACTTCTCCAACTACCTTCCCCGGAATCATCATATCCATGTAATCATTTTCTTTTACCTGTTTCTTCTTCATGCCACTTCCTGTAAAAAGGAGAATGATGCCGGATGCAAATGCAACCAGCCGTTGCACAAGCATCCACCCGGTCGTTCCCGTCATATCCGGTATGACATTTCTCTCCATCAGCTCCTGTGCCATGAAAAATGTTCCAAACAAAATAAGCCCGGCTCCAAATCCTATTATGATATAGATACCTTTTTCCATCTCATCCATAGCTGACAGCTTCGGATGGTTTTCCTTTAACAACTGATCAACCGTTGATCCCGAAGCAATATTGTCCAATAACTGCTTTAGTTTCCTACGTCGTTTTTTCAACCGGATAAATTCGTATATCCCCATGATCAACATGCCAATTCCCACAAGAATAATGAACATAATTTTTAACATTCGCATCATTTGTAGCTCTCCCCTTGTCGTCCTGTCTGGCAGGACATTTTCTTTATTATAATAAATATGGGCTTTTTTCTCCATTATATCTTCACTATTTTTTCACTAATTTTCACTATTTTTCCTTATTTTTCATTATGCACTTTCATTAGATGATTCTGTATAATTGTTACCTTGTACCAGCACATATATAAACTTACAAACTGCACATTTTTAATTTTGAAAAAAATTAAAAATGTTTCAACTTGGAGTCTGCTCCATGAATTGACTTTCCTGCGGCAAAACAGTATGCTGATTATAGGAAAATTCGGTTGAATCAGGAGGTGCTGTTCCATGGCAGAAGTCATTGCAAAAGCAACAGATGTAGAAGTGATATACGGTGATAAGCCTGCACTTGATAAGATAAATATGTCCGTGAAAAAGGGCGACATTTATGCTCTGATCGGTAAAAACGGTGCAGGAAAAACGACACTTCTCCGCCTGTTTACCGGACAGAATGCCCCTGATTATGGCAGCATCGAACTTTTTGGAAAGAAAGGTACACATGGGTTAAATGAAGCCCGGAAAAGAACCGGTGCTATCATCGAAACTCCGGCATTTTATCCATTTTTCTCTGCGGAACGCAATCTGGAATATTACCGTATCCAACGCGGAATCGACGATCCATCCATTGTTGAAACAGTTCTGAAGGAAACGGGACTCTATGAAGCAAAGGATAAGAAATTCAAAAATTTCTCTCTCGGCATGAAACAGCGTCTGGGAATCGCCCTGTCGCTCATGCACGATCCGGAATTTCTGATCTTAGATGAACCGATCAATGGTCTGGATCCTGCCGGCATCGTCGAGATGCGAAAGCTGATGCTGCGGCTGAACAAAGAGAACGGACTCACGATCATCATTTCCTCGCATATTCTATCCGAGCTTGCAAACATGGCAACATGCTACGGGTTCATCGATCACGGTCAGATCTTACAGGAAATGTCTGCTGAAGAACTAGAAGCAAAAGAAAAAAGCTATGTAAAGGTGCATACCAGTGACGGTGAAAAAGCTGCTGAAAGTCTTTCAAAAGAGCTCCACCTCGACGCATCCTACAATGAAGATGATGATACCATTTATATTTATTTTGAAAACAACACGGTTTACCCAACTGAGAAGATCAGCCGTTTCTTATTTGAAAAGGGATATGATCTGTACTCACTGGAGATTGCGAAAACCACACTGGAAGATTTCTTTATTGAACTGTTAGGAGGGACAACGATTGAATAATTTCCTCAAAAGCGAATGTTACAAAGTAAGTCATCGGGCTTATCCATATACCCTGCTCATAATCGGAGTGGTCATTGCCATTTTGATCAACGTATCTGTCTGGTATGCCATCCATGTTATCCGGATCCCATTTACGATTGAAGGTGCAGATATTATGAATGCCGGTCTGTACATGATGGCAACGATCGTCTGGTACTGCATTATTTTCACCACCGATATCGGTTTCTCCGGTGAATGGAGGAATAATACGATGAAGAATATCGTGTCATTCGGAACCAGCCGAAACACAATTTTCTTTGGCAAATGTATCGTGAATACACTATTGCTGCTTATCGGAATCGTTGTGGTATCTGCAGCCTATCTGCTGACGAATTACATCTGTTTTCGTCATGATGGAAGTCTGACCGCTTCGGCATATCAGAATTATTTTCTGCGTTTTGTGATCATGCTTCCCATGATCATCGCCGGACAGACAATGGCATCTTCCCTGTGCATGTTCTTCTCCACAGACCTTCTGTGGTGCGGTATCTATGCTGTAGTCGTTGCCCTGCTGCCAAATGGCATCATGCTTTTCTATGCCATTTTCCCGGAAGTAGAAGCACTCCGTATCATCTACACCAATCTTCCTACCGTCTGCCTGACCGCTGTTGCATGGCAGACACTAACCACCGGCCTGATTGTTCACGCTATGGAGATCGCCGCTGTACTTCTGATCCTGCCAACCGTTATTTCCCTGTTGGTGTTCCAGAGGAAGGAGATAAAATAAAAACAGACACACACCCTACCCTGTGGATACGACATGCATCTGTTCTTATACTTTATATGGATTGTTCTGATTATTCCCCTTCGATCAATGATACAGGATCGACCGGTTTGCCATCTTTGGTAATTGCGAAATACAGATTTGTTCCTTCTTTTGAATAATAACGGCTTGGTTCTGCTACAGTGCCAATGGTGCAGCCGGCATCTACCACCTGACCAACAGAAACATTGATATCCTTAAGCTGTCCATACATGACTTCATAGCCATTTCCAAGGGATGCCTTTACCACATTTCCAAATTCCGGTGTGCTTGTGATCTCTGTGATCTTGCATTTGTAAGCGGCTGAAACTTTATCATTTTCGGCTGCTTCCAATACAATTCCGGCATTACATTTGTACTGGTTTAATGTCTCGTAGAATACTGTGGTGTCCATGCTGAATGGAATGATCACATTTCCGTTTAGTGGCCACATAAGAGCTGTACTGCCGTCATAATTCAGTTCGATCTGTTCTTCCACCTTGGCAGCATTTGCTCCGGTTTCTACTTCTGAGCTTTTCTCTGTTGTTGCTTCTGTCTTGTCCTCTGCTTTGGCGGTACCGCCAAGTGTTTCCTTTACTGCTTCTGTTGTTCCGAGATTGCTTCTGTCTGCGGTTTCTTCTACTGCCTCCGAGCTGACAGCATTTTCATCATCTGACTGGGTTTTCACATTATATAGAGCTACAAGTCCTACAAGTGCCACCATTCCGGCGATCAGGGCAATGTAGAAAATATTTCTCTTAATAACATTCAAAAATTTCTTCATGTTTATCACCTCATGGATATTGTTGCCTGAACTTCCGGATTATATACACAGGCAAATATTTTCCACAAGCTTTTTATTTATCTTATGCATTTTGTCGTATCCTGCCACCAGCGAAATGAAATGATTTGCAAAGCAACCACTTTTGCAATTCCATCTGTATGCTTTCAAACATCCTCAATATATTGGTAATTGTCCTTATATGTTTTCGCAGGTGTTTAATATGCCGCTCCATCCGCGATCGAAGTTTCCGGATAATAATATGCGATGATCTCACGATATGTACTGCCTTGGTCGGCTTTCCATCCGGCTCCGTACATCGACATTCCAAGGGATGAGCCTTTACCGATCGAGATGATCCGATATCCCTCCTCGACCTGATCGATATGAAAATTTGTCGTTCCAAGTGACAGGGTCTGTGCAAATGTCTCTCCGGTCACGACCGTCCCGAACACATTTACCTTTCGGACAAATCCTGATTTCGTCGCCTCAAGCACAGTCAGTGCATCCGCATCCACTGCCTGTTCCTCGTTCTGTGCTGAACCAGTCGTCGCAGATTCGTTTTTTTCAACATCCACGTCGGTCTGACCCAGATTTTCCGATCCGTCGAACGCTTTCCCCTCTCCATTCATGCCAAATTCTTTCTTTATACGAAGCGCACTGTAGATCTTTGTCGATGAGAATTCCGGTGACTGGATATCCTGACTGCTGTCAACGGATACCAGATATGGAATCGCAGTACCATATAATTCTTCTGCACTGACAGTTACCCCTATGCTGACTGCATGACTGACAGGAATAATAAGTCTGCCATCATAAACGATAACCTGTCCCATTGTATCCTTCACAGCCTGATATACCATTTCCATATTCTGCTTATATTCTTTCCCCCATTTTTGCTTTAATTCATCTTTCTCCACACGGATCTCTTTCAGATCTCCCTCATTGATGATCTTGCCCCCGCCATTTGCAGTGTCCGCCTGATCGTTCATTTCATAATAGATCGCAGTCCGGGTCAGAACTGCCATCGTCTTTGTCATTTCCACATTCCACGACGGATCATACAATCCGGCAAGGACATACAAAATATATTCTTCACAGTCGATCAGCCTGTAGTTCTCATTTTGCAGGATACACACATCCCGGCTGCTACTAAGTGCCGCGATCCGGGCATCCGACACATCCCGATAACGCACAAAAAGCCTGGTTCCCACATATGGAATTGCAAATGCTAACAAAACCATGGTGAACCAGGCTAGAATCCTGTTATTTTTCTTCATACCATCACATCCCGTCCTGTCATCATTCCGGAAAAATCCGATTCGCTTCATACGATTTTCCTGTATTATTTATTCTATGATGCACAGGTGCAAAATATGATTGATTCATTATACAAACAGACCATCCGGCTGTCTGCCGATATTACTGTTTATCTCATATACATGATCACTATGCTTTCTTGCCAAGAGCTTTCTTTCTCGCAAGATATTTCTTCTTGATATACTTTCCTGCTGTGGATAAGTCACCTGACTTCCAGCCGGAGGTTTTCTTTGTTGATGGCTTAAGCAAAGATGCCGACTCGTTCTTATTACTGAGGCTCCAACAGAAATAACTGATGTTATATTTGTTAAGCAGCTTCATCCATTTGTCTGCGGATGCCTTGTTAATGGCTCCATCGCCACTGGCCGGTGATAAACCAAACTCAGATACAATGATCGGAAACTTCTTCTTTCTTGCATAAGCAACCTTTGCCGGAAGATATTCATTGTGCGCCCACTCACTTGCGTAGAAATGCAGGGAGTACATGATATTCTTATATCCCTTGATCGGGCTGTCTGCAACTTCATTTGACGTTCCATCCGTTCCAAGCTGTGACCAGGTTGGTGTTCCCACGATAATAACTGCTTTCTTGTCGTATTTGCGAATCGTTTTGATAATGTCTGTCGCATAGGATTTGATCTCTTTCCAGCTACAGCCATTTGGCTCATTGCAGATCTCATAAATAACATTTTTATTATTCTTATATTTCTTTGCCATCGCGGTAAAGAATTTCTTCGCCTGTGACTTGTTCTTATTCGGGTTTCCGTCACTTAAGATATGCCAGTCAATGATCGCATACATACCAAGATCAGTCGCATATCCGACTCCCTTATCTACCTGCTTCCGAAGCTTTGCCTGACTTCCGCCACTGCAATAGCCATTGTATTCTTCGGTATACATTGCCAACCGGATCGCATTCACGCCCCAGTCATCACGAAGCGTCTTGAATGCTTTCTTATTCACATATGGCGATCCGACATCCCAGTTGATTCCATGTGTGCTGATACCGCGGAGCTGGAATTTATTTCCCTTACTGTCGACCAGGTCTGCTCCCTTTACAGACAGTCTTCCATGCTTTGCAACCGGTGTTGTAGCTGCCGCTTCCGCCGTTCCATTTCCACCAAATACACAGATTGTAAACAGCATAACAACTGCCATGATCCATGCAATCAGACGTTTTCCCTTTCTCATACGCTCTCCTCCTGTTTTTGCATTTTTCCTGTATTTATAGTACCCTACTTTTTCTTTTCTGCCAAGAACCCATGGATCATTTTTTACCGGATTTTATCATTATTTTTACCTTGTTTTTCTTGACAAATAGGTGCGCCCATACTATTATGAGAGCGTATTCAAGATTAACTATGTAATCGCTTTTAAGCGGACGTATGGATTAAGGTTTTAATCGTATTTCTCTCATAAATGATGCACGTTTTCATTGGGTACAAGCAAGAAATATATAAGGAGGTACCCACATGAACAACGGTACAGTAAAATGGTTTAACGCAGAAAAAGGTTATGGATTTATCTCAAACAATGACGGAAGCGGAGATGTATTCGTTCATTTCTCAGCTATCCAGGGTGAAGGATATAAGACACTTGTTGAAGGTCAGCAGGTTACATTCGACACAGAGGAAGATCCTAAGGGTGGTTCAAGAACAAGAGCTACTAACGTTGTGATCGTTAAATAATTTTCTACTTTGAATAAAAAGGCTGAGGCTCTATATCAATTTATTCCGCAGAACACTTTCGTTCGAACAGGTCTGCTTCATAAATTATATAGAGCCTCAGTCTTTTATTAAGTTTTTCTTTTATTATTTCTCTAAGATATCGATATCTAACATTTACAGATCAAGGCTATTTTCATTTTGATATTTTAGGGACATTGTGCCCTTCTTTTTTAACAGAAAACACAGGGATTGCCCCTGTACAGACCATAAGCCCCATTATAATATGACATCAGCGAAGGTTTCGTCGTGAAATGCATATTGCCAGTAAATACGAGCGCTTGTCTGAGCCAACGTTTAGTTGGCGAGTTAGCGCAGGAGTATTTACGAATCAGGCATATGCATTGAACAGAAACCGTAGCGAGTCATTTATAATGGGGCTTATAGTCTGTACAGGGGCAATTCCTGTGTTTTATATTTAAATTAAGCTTTTATTATTTCTCTAAGATATCATAGATCAGATCCATGATCTTGTCGCCTGCTTCTGCGGACATCTTCTGAGCCTCATCATATGAACTGCCCTTGATTCCATAGTAGAACTTGATCTTTGGCTCTGTACCGGATGGTCTTACTGCAAGCCATGCATCATTCTCTAATTCATAGTAGAGAACATTTGAGTTCGGCATACCGGTCTTAACAGTTTCGCCAGTCTCAAGGTTCTTGATCGTCTCCAGACGGTAGTCACGAACAACCTTTGTCTTATATCCGGCGATCTCTGCCGGTGTATTATCACGAAGTACATTCATGATGTGTCCAATCTTCTTGGAACCTTCTACACCCTTCAGAGTTACAGTCTTGATATCATCTACATAGTAGCCGTATTTCTCATACATATCCATCATAACATCCCATAAAGTCTTACCCTGTCCTTTATAGAATGCAGCAGCTTCGCAAAGTGCCATTGTTGCTACGATGGCATCCTTATCTCTTGCATGTGTTCCGATCAGACAGCCGTAGCTCTCTTCGAAACCAAAGAGGTAAGTTCCCTTTCCTTCCTGCTCGAAACGTAAGATCTCACGTCCGATGTTCTTGAAACCTGTGAAGCACTCGATCAGGTCTGTATTGTAATATTTTGCGATCGCATCAACCATATTTGTTGTAACGATCGTCTTAATGATCGCACCGTCCTCTGGCAGTTTGCCATCGCGTGCTTTCATCTGACTTACTTCATATTCACACAGAAGGCTTCCTGACATGTTACCGGTAAATACCTTATATTCGCCTGTCTTGGAATCCTTTGCATATACACCAAGTCTGTCTGCATCCGGGTCAGTTGCAAGAACGAGGTCTGCATCTACTTTCTTTGCAAGATCAAGAGCAAGGGCAAATGCTTCCTTTGCTTCCGGATTTGGGTAATCAACTGTTGGGAAGTTACCATCTGGAAGTTCCTGTTCCGGAACAACATATACATTTTCAAATCCAAGATCAGAAAGAATTCTTCTTGCAGGAATATTTCCGGTACCATGAAGTGGGGTATATACGATCTTCAGATCCTTACCATATTTATCAATAGCATCCTGATGAAGAACCAGCTTCTTCAGTTCGCCCATATATGCATCATCAACTTCTGCACCGATCGTTACCAAAAGTCCTGCTTTGATCGCATCGATCATTTCCATTGTCTTGGTATCTGCAAAATCTGTAATGGCCTTAACCTCTGCCATGATTCCTGTATCATGTGGAGGTGTGATCTGCGCACCGTCTTCCCAGTATACTTTATAACCATTATACTCCGGTGGATTGTGGCTGGCTGTTACATTAATACCTGCTACACAGTCCAGATAGCGAACTGCAAATGACAGCTCCGGTGTCGGACGTAAAGACTCGAATCTGTATGCCTTGATTCCATTTGCTGCAAGACATAATGCTGCTTCCATGGAAAACTCCGGTGACATTCTTCTGGAATCATATGCAATAGCAACACCCTTATCCTGTTTGCCCTGCTTGATGATATAATTTGCAAGACCCTGTGTTGCTTTACGGACAACGTACTTGTTCATTCTGTTTGTTCCGGCACCGATAATACCACGAAGTCCGGCAGTACCAAATACCAGATCACAGTAGAATCTTTCTTCTATCTCTTTTGGATCATCCTTGATTGAAAGAAGTTCATCCTTGGTCTCCTGACCAAATAACGGATTGTTGACCCACTGCTCATATACTTCCATATAATTGCGTTCGCTCATTTTAATATTTCCTCCTGTGCGTTCCTTTAAAACATTACACTTAATATATTTCCTAAATCCCAAAGTTAGATTTTCTCACACATGACATTATACATTCAAATTCCTAACTTGTGAACCCATAATGATTGCAAAAATCACTTAAAAATTTCTGCTTTTCTTGTTCATCTGTTATAAGTTTACTGAGTTTTTCAAGATTTGCAGGGGAAATCCAGCATTTTCTGGAGTTCATATAACGATTGCTGACCTTCCAGAACTTCTCCGGATAACTATATAATATGTAGATATATCGATAATCTTCTCCGGTAAGCGGCAGAATACGATCGTATTCTTCTATGATCTTCACCGCCATATTGAAGTTATAATTATTCTTTTCCATGACCTTCCGGATGAACTGATATAAGTCGATCAACTGATATCCGACATGAAACCGGTCGAAATTCACAGTCGCCAGATACCCCCCGCAAAATAACACACTATGGTAATTATATGCTCCATGGCAATATCCGATATGCCCGGCAATATTTGTCCGGTCGCAGGCATCCATCATCGCCTGGCAGTCGATTGCCTGTCTGTAAAATGCGTCATACGCTTCTATATATAAGAGCTCAAAATCATTCTTCGTCGGACGCTTTGAGATAAAGCTCCGGATTTTTTTCATTTCCTGCGTTTTTCGTCTGAAGTTGCCCGGCTCACGGTACGCATACGTTCTCCCCTCTTTTGCATACAGCTCACGCCCCCGGATATGAAATATCGCAAGATTTGCAGCCGCCTGATTCAGATCGCAGATACTTCCGGGATTACATTCCCGTCCCTCAAAATATTCCCGCATCACATATGGATTCCCGTAGCGGTCGCAGGTGATCAGCTCTCCTTCCCGGTTCGGCACGCAACGGTCAATATGGTGAAATCCTGTCTCATACAGATTTTCCTTAAATTCCCGTTCCTGCTCCAGCCGCTCCTCGCTGCCGTCAAATGGAGATATCTGCCTGATTCCCTGATCCGTTTTCAGGATCATAGATCCCCGGCCTCTGACGGCACCCAGTATTTCCATGTCATATGCTTCGTAGACTTCACTCATTTTCTCAGACAAAAAATCCCCTCCTTGAATTGTCTTCATACTTTGTATGAATCGGAAATCCCGATAAGTAATTGTATGAGGGAACCTTCAAATTCATTCTTAATTTCTGCCCAGAAAATTTGCGCACTTTCTATAATCCACGTATTATATTCAAATAGTCTTGTCTGCCATCCACTACCGCATATACAATAACCGTTTTCTTCTCTTCATTAATTTTATAAAAAACCAGATCCTTTTTTAGTATAAGGACTTTATATCCTTGTCGTTTAAGAACAAGGTATCTTGGATCTGTTCCAATATATGGATCATTTCCAAGTTCAAGAATTTTTTTCTCTATATAATCAAGTTGTTCCAAAGCTACTTCATTGCCAAAATTCTGAGCTATATATAAAATTATTTTTCTGATCCCTGCATCCGCAGTATCAGTTCGTATTACCTCATATTCCATACTTAGCCCTCCTGAAGCATTCTACGCAAATCATCAAATGTTTCAGTTATCGGTGCAACACGATTATTTTTTATATCATCCTCTGCCTCAGCTAATATTTCAAGTAACTCTATACGAGCTTTCATATTTTTATATTCTTCATATGAGAGGGCTACCGTATCACCTCTGCCATTTACTGTAATAATTACCGCTTCTTTATTTTCCTTACATTGTTTTGAAATATCATTATAATGGTTTCTTAAATCAGCCGATGGTCTGATTGATTCCTTTAATGTTAACATAAAAACCACCTCCGTTTATATTATATGCAAATTATATCATAATATGTCTATTTGTCCAATGTGTTTTACTGCCTGCAGGATTTCTTCGTTTCTTCGTTTTCCGAAATCGAACAAACCCATACGAATATACAGCAATGATAAATCCGTAGATCAATAAGAGCGGAATACTCAATGATCTCTTTCCATTTATAACTTGGGATCAACGGAATCTGGTGTGCCATCAGTGCTGCTGAGCTAATAACCCTTATTATCACTGTGACCCTCCTGATGAAAAATAAGAGCAAATACGGATATTAATCCGCTGTCCACTCCTTTAACGCTGCGGACAGTCTGCGGTCAATATCTTTTCTGGTTGCCTCACATTCCTTTGGATAATCTTTTGCAGCCTTAAAGACAAATTTCAATACAAATTTGAGTCCAACCGGAAGTGCGATCCGAAGCAAAGTTTCCGGCAATACAAAGTGAGTACCATGTTCATAAACAAGAGCATCGTATTCACATGTATGTGGATGTTCCTTCAAACGCTGATCCATACGGCGGACATATTTGCCAGCCTCCCAGAAGCTGTCATCATCCGCACCGATCAGGAATAAGCGGCCTTTTATATTCTCAACCTTTACCATTTCTTCCTCTGTATGCGGTCTTGCCTTTTCCGAATCTATAAACAAGCAGGTCGACCGTGTGATATCACCGGAGCCTTTTGTTTCTTCCTCAATCTTCTGCCAATACACCGGATGTTCATAGACAAATGGCATATAAGGCAGCGGCTTTCCCTGCCATGAAAGTGTGGATGCATTCGATATCGGCCATTCCTTACAGCCATCCTTTTCTCCCTGTTCAAATCCCTGCCATACAAAATCACTGGCAGTAAGCCCAATCGTCATCGTAATATCCGGGAAATAAGATGCTGCAACGATCGCATCCATTCCGGCCGTGCTCATCCCCATAATACCGATTTTCCGGTTTCCATGATCCTGTAACCACTTTATTGCGGTCTGAATTCTTTCCAGCGGATTGTTGACATGACTGTAATTTTTTCTGCCCGGAGATACACACATAACATTTACACCCTGTCTGTGAAGCCATTTTGCTCCACATTTCGCCATATAATCATTCGGATCATCCCCAAATAATCCGATCACGGCACAATCCGCCCCTTTGGAATTTTCGTAATACGTTCCATAAAATCCATCTTTTTCGTTTTCAAAAAATTGTTTTTTCATGTTATTCTCCTACCTCTAACACAAGTTAGTATGTTCTAACATCCATGGACAGTATACTCTAAATGACTGCCAGATTCCACACTTTCTTACATTTTCTTATCATATTCATCTGCAATACAATATCGGCAGATCAGATCCGTAAGCTCATCGATGACTTTTTCTTTATCATAGTCATTTCCATAGAAGGTCACCTCATGCACAACGGACTCCAACGCACATTGAAGGATCAGGGATGTGGTCTTTAGATCAGAGATTCTGAGCATTTTTTTATTTGTCTCAAGCAGTGAGAAAAATGTCCGAAATGCACCCGCGCGCGCCCTTGCTTCCAGTTCGTGCAAGTCATCATACTGCAGGGACAAGGCGGATATCTCCTTCTGGAATGCTGTCATGTATTCATGATTATGTAGGATCAGAGCAACGTATTTTCTGACAAATTCTCGCGGAGATGTGAACCCGGACACATCCATGATCGTGATCTCCTGCAAAGATTCATTATAAAGATCCGTGATCAATTCCTCATATAACGACTTCTTATCAACAAAATAACTGTAAAATGTGCCGATCGACACATTTGCTTTCTTTGCAATCTCGTTGCTGCTGGTATTATGAAACCCTTTTGTCGAGAACAGCTCGACCGCCGCTTTCTTCAGTGCTTCCTTTTTCTCAATGCTTCTTTTCTGTTTTGGGATACGAATTTCTTCCGGCATGTGTTACTCCTTTATGTAAAAAACAATTCCATTCATATAGTTTTACTGTTTCCAGTATAAGCATATAAAAAAATAAAGTCAATAAAACATGAGTATGTACTCACATTTATATTGACAATATAATTTCGGCGTGATATTCTACAGCCATACAAATATGAGCTCAAACTCGCATTTCAAAAAATGGTATATTCTACGTTGCAGAGATATTATTTTTCAAAATACATTGAATGAACCATATGTGAAACTCATTCAGATTATGGAAAACCATGCTGATTTTTCAAACATATTGAATAAAAATTTGGGAGGTATAAAAAGATATGATAAAGATTGAAAACCGGTCACCAGAAGACATAGCAAATTACGGCAGACGGATCGGGGAAGCATTTGCCGCATCTCCCGGCATCGCCGAGACGATACCACATGATGACCTCGTCAAATCTTTCGAGATCATTACTGAATTCTACTACCGGATGGGTACATTATATGCAACCTCCGAAAAATATGAAGGCTTCCTTTCATACTGGGATAAGAATACCAGACAGCCACTCGGGCCTGCCCTACATATGATCTGGAGAATGCTGTGCGAGATTCCATTTAAATCATTATTAAATATCGCAACCGGATCAAACGAGCAATATAAGAAATTATACCGCAAAGAAAAAGATTATATCGCCGTCTCGATGGTAGTCGTCTTACAGGCTTACCAGGGACAGGGCTTCATGAAGAAGGTTCTGGAGCTGCCATTTGCAGAAGCCGCCAAACGTGGCTGCCCCTGCATTCTTGACACCGACAACATCCAAAAGGTTGTCAAATACGAACATTGCGGCATGACGAAAACTGCCGAGAAGAAGATGGCACATGATATCACGCTGTATACCATGGCATATCTTCCTACATCCGCATAAATCCGGACATCATACAACCGCCTGCCGCACCGGCTTCCATCACCTGCGGCAGGCGTTCTTCATTGATACCACCGATCGCATATACCGGGACCGGACAATTCGCACAGATCTCACGAACGAATTCCAGTCCTCTGCCCTTCAGCCCTTTCTTACATTCTGTCTCAAATATCGTTCCAAGCACGATCTGTGTCGCTCCGCTCTTAACTGCAAGCTCGACATCCTCCATGCTGTGACAGGACACACTGATCTCTTTAAAATTCGTTGTCAGTGCATCACGCCAGACATCTGACAAATCCTGCAACACAGGAATCGACAAATGAATATTCTCACAGCCAAGTCTTTCTGCAATCTCCATTCTGGAATGCAGAAAGACAGGTACGCCTGCCGTTTTGTATATTTCTAAAACCTTCGCTGCAAGCTTCTCATATTCTGTATCCGGCAAGTCTTTTTCCCGCAGGATCAATGCATGCGGATGCACCTGAGCGACCTTTTGAAGCTGTTCCAGAAAATCTCCGTTTACCAGCGCGCGATTGGTGATCACAATCGCGTGCTCATAACATTTACACATAGATATAATCGTTTAAGACCGGCTGCAAGCCGCCCTTCTCCATATCCTGATACATGGATGTAAAGGAACGATCATCGTTGATCTCGAACTGCTCATCTCCTACATCCGCATCTTTCTTACCTTCGTATTTCTCCTCATGATCACCGATTCCGGTCGATACTCCGGCAGAAACCTTTGTTGCACAGATCTTTGCGATTCCGTTTCGGAATGTTGCGCTTTCACGGCTCGATACCGTGATTCCGACAAACGGCAGGAACATCCGATATGCACAAAGCACCTGACAAAGTTCCTTCTCTCCTACATCCCTTGGATTGATCTTCTCATTATTCACGATCGGACGCAGGCGCGGACAACTCAATGATAATTCTGCATGTGGATATTTGCGGTTGATATAATAGACATGAAGTGCCGTTGCCAGTGCATCCTTTCTGAAATCATCCAGTCCCAGAAGTGCTGAGAATCCGGCTCCGCGCATGCCGCCCATCAGTGCACGCTCCTGCGCATCAAAACGATATGGCCAGACGCGCTTGTGTCCCATCAGATGTAAGGTCTCGTATTTGTCCGTGTTGTATGTCTCCTGAAAAACAGTCACATAATCAACACCACATTCATGCAGATATTTGTATTCATCCACATTTACCGGGTAGATCTCGATTCCGATATTCTTAAAATATTTTCTTGCGATCTTCACCGCTTCCCCGATATATGTAACATCCGAATATGCCCGGCTCTCGCCTGTCAGGATCAGAATTTCTTCCATGCCGGTATGCGCAATAACCTGCATCTCATGCTCGATCTCCTCCATCGTCAGCTTCTTCCGGCGGATGTTGTTATAGCAGTTGAAGCCACAATAAATGCAGTAGTTCTGACAATAATTTGCAATATAAAGCGGAGTGAAGATATAGACTGTATTTCCAAAATGATTCTTCGTGATCTCCTCTGCTTTCCTTGCCATCTGTTCCAGATACGGTGCTGCTGCCGGTGACAGCAATGCCTTAAAGTCCTCGATCGTACAGCTCTCATGTGACAGCGCACGTTCTACATCTGCCGCAGTATAGGAATCATAGTCATATGCATCCATAGCCGCAAGTACTTTGTCCTTGATATCCGAATCGATCACCTGCATGCCTTCCATATATTCCATATGATTTGTCCGGAACGATGCATCCTGTTCCAGACGATGCTTGCGCGCTAGCGCTTCCTGTGGAAGCTTGTCACTGTCAACAAAATATACCTGATTTTCTTCGTTCATTTCCGACTGCCCCCTAACGCAAGAAACCTGTCAAAGGATCCGATGCACTTCCGCCTCTTGCAAGTACACGTCCCATTCCGGTCAGGTATGCTTTTCTTCCGGCTTCGATCGCAAGCTTAAATGCTGCCGCCATCTCCGGTACATCACCTGCTGTTGCAATGGCGGTATTTGCCATGATCGCAGCCGCACCCATTTCCATCGCCTCACATGCCTGAGATGGTTTTCCGATGCCGGCATCCACGATGATCGGCAGGTCGATCTCATCGATCAACACCTGGATCATAGCCTTTGTCGCAAGCCCCTTATTACTTCCAATCGGAGCTGCAAGCGGCATAACAGCAGCCGCACCTGCACTCTGAAGATCCCTTGCTACATTTAAATCCGGATTCATATATGGCAGTACCACGAAGCCTTCCTTTGCAAGGATCTCGGTTGCTTTCACAGTCTCATAATTATCCGGAAAAAGGTATTTTGCATCACGCATGATCTCTACCTTTACAAAATTGCCGCAGCCCATTGCCCGGCTAAGTCTTGCGATGCGGACAGCCTCTTCGGCATTTCTTGCACCGGAAGTATTCGGAAGCAGGGTAACTCCTTCCGGAATATAGTCCAGAATATTCTCACTTTCCTGTGTATTTGCACGTCGTAATGCAAGGGTGATGATCTCTGCCCCTCCCTGTTCGACTGCTGCCTTGATCAGATTCAGGTTGTATTTGCCTGATCCTAAGATGAAACGGCTCTTGAATTCCTTGCCGCCTAAGATGAATTTATCTTCCATGTTTTCTCCTTTTCTCTGCAGAGAAATAAATGTTAGAGTTATATATATTATAATACTCGTATACCTTGACATTACCAACCAAGGGACGCTTCCGCTCGTTGAGTCCTGCAGCGGTACTAAGATGCCGCTTATGCGCCATCAAGTACCGGCGGACTCAAATGCCCTTGTTTTGGTATATCAAGGCATCCGAGTATCATGTAATCTCCAATTTTCTCTAACATTTATTTCTCCATTATCAATTGTAATACTTTGTTTGCTTCATGAGCTGCGCAGGCAGCTACCCGCGGAGCGATGAGTCCTATACCGTCGCCGACATCAGTGCTCTGATCTCCGCACACATACAGGCGGCGCATCATCTGGCGCGTTTTTATCGCATTCGTATCTGCATACCCTGCCATGCCATTTCCTGATACAACAGTTGCATCCGGACACTGCATCAGTAGTTCACGCACCAGCATTGCCTTCTGATCCGGTTTGTCAAATGCTTCACACACGATCGGATATCCACCGAATAATTCCTTTACATTGTCCGGGGTTACTTTCGTCTGCACTGTCTCATACGTCAGATATGGATTGATCTGATACAGGGTTTCGAGCAGGACTTCCGTCTTCGGCTTCCCGAGCTGGGATATAAAGTACATCTGACGATTGAGATTCGTCACATCCACCACATCGAAATCCACCAGAAGCAAATGTCCGACGCCGCTTCTTGCAAGCATGACTGCAATATTTGACCCCAGTCCACCGATACCTGCAACAGCCACCTTCGCCGCACGTAACTTCACCTGCATTTCTTTCGGAAATCGTGCATCAAATGCACGATCCAGTTCTTCCTGCGAGATCAGCTCCTGCATTTTTTTCTGCATCTCTGTCATGTCTCAACCTCCGCCAACAAATCGTAATACTTCGATCACATCTTCATCCTGAATGATCGTATTGCCAAGTTCATCTTTTGGAATAATGTCGAGATTCCGTTCTACAACGATACGTTCCGGCTCAAATCCTGCTTCCTTCAAATATTCCAGAAGATTCTTACCGGCAATCTCTTTTTCTTCACCATTGATTTTTACCATGTATGTTCTCCTATCTTTCATAATTACACATTTTCTGCACTACAGGACATATGCCCTGTAACACAAAAAGGCACCGGATCATACAACCATAACGTATGATCCGGCGCCTGTTATCTTCCTTGTGAAAAGTGGTGCCCCCAGTTCACAAATATTCATATGAAATTATTTTACCTTATGCAGGGTATTTGTGCAAGGACTTATTCGTTTCACTATTGCAAACTAACTCAGTTAAATATTTTAATTACCGGCTTTCTTCTCTTTGCCAGATTATAAACCTGCAATTATGAGTAAAACCGACAACAGCATATATCCAACGCCAAGTATTCCAATAATTTTGATCTTGCATTTCTTGAATATTGACAGCACGATCAACGCTACGATCGGATTTAAAAGCAGACACCATTTTGAAACTGCAAGTGCACCTGTTATAATAGCGATCGCAACAATAATTGTTCCACCAAGCCACAGTGTCAGTCCGCCGATAAGCATCGGTATCTTTGTGATTGGATCAATCGCCTGCAAGATCTCATCACATTCGCTGTCTGACATTTTTTTGCTCAACTTCTGATATATAAGTGGTTTCATACAGAAATACATATGGCACAGAAGACCGGTATAGCATCCGATGAGTGTATTGATTTTCAATGCTACAGCCAGTGGTGTGCTTTGTTTTGCAATCAGATCTGCAAGAAGCCACAGGGTAACATAAGCACCCGGCTGTCCAAAAAAGGATAACCAGAAGGACAGCTTAAATCTCTTGGTTGGAACCTCTGCCCACCATGGCTGGACTCCATTTAAAGATATGTTCTCATTCTCACCAGGCTTACCCGGCTTGATAAGTGGCAGATCTGCTAATGCAGCTACAAAGTTACTGATAATTCCGAAGATTCCTACGGCAACATAAATGTTCATATCATTCTCCCCTTATGTTTTATTTTTTGTGATTATATAGATAACAGCTATTGGTTAGTGTTATCTAACCAGATAGATTCTACACTCTTTTACAGAATTCTGCAACATATTCTTAAAAAGGGGAATTTATTAAAGACTATTACCACTCATCTACTTCTATAAGTTTTTCCTGCAATGTCTCCTCAAGATCTGTAAAAGCTGAAATAAAACTATCGCGTATAAGCACGATCAATTCATCAAATTCCTCCTCATTATATATATGAATCGATGTATTTCTTTTTTTCAACATCAGCAGCCAAACAGATGAGTTGTTCACAAATCCGACTTTATACCCGACCTGTAATATTTCTCTTGGCGAACCTGTTTCCGCCCCTTCTACTCCATGCATTCTCAAAACTTCCTGCAATGCTCTCCAGGCAAGTTCAAAAGTCAGATTAAACTGAACGGTAACACCCATTCGATATATAGCATTGCTGTCTGCAAGATCAAAATCTGCTTTGCCTTGCCATTTGTAAATTGTATAACCGGTCCTGAAATTATAACCGTAATGATCGTACACGCTCCAAACTTTCCTCCCAGGATTACACCTGTCACGACCATTAAAATATCTAATATCATACGAACGATCTTAACCTGCCAGTTATTCTTCTCTGCCAATGCAAAGGTTACTGCTTCATAAGACCCTCTGCCAAGAGATGCAGATGCATACAGACCTGTTCCAACTGCAAATAAGATCACGCCTGCCAGCATAATAAAGAAATTTATCCACATATATTTGCTGCATATATGGCATTTGGCAAACAATAAATCTGCATATTTTTTTCCTTGACTATAATTTCATTTTTCTGCTAAAATACGGAAGTTGCAAAAAGTAAATTGAATATGAAAGACACTCAGGACAATAAATGTCACCCAGCCACTGTCAGACGGATGGGCAAACATTTGTTGTCTTTTTTTGTTGTCGGAAAGGAAAAAACAATGCCTAGAACCAGAGGAGAATCAATATTTTTTACAGCTATTACTGCGTGGATGATGGTCTATGTTATGACCTTATACAACACAGTGCTTGCAACCGGAAGCTTTTCAAATGCCACATTTTTAATTGCGCTAAAAGGAATGTGGATCGAGTATATAATCATTGCGCTGCTCGCATATTTTGTATCTAGTCATCTCGCTAAAATGTGCGCATTCAGAGTGGTACAGCCCGGCGACAGACCTATTTGTATCATTTTTTCAATACAGATTTTCACTGTAATATGGCAGGTTGCATTTGCCAGCATCCTCGGTGTATATCACGGATATGGGTTTACCCGTAATTTTATCCCGGACTATCTGATCACCTATTGCAGAAATTTCATTATGGCATTTCCATTGCAGCTTATCATCGTAGGCCCTCTTGCCCGACTGATATTCCGCACATTATTTATAAAGCACAAGAAAGACAAATGCATAAATTTTTACAAGGAGAGACAACAACCATGGATTTCAACTTAAGCTACTACGTCGAACTGGCAATTCCGGGAACTGTACCACGTCAATCCTACACCTGCAAATATTTTTAATTCCGTCTCTACAACTACTATCGTTAAGGAAGCAGCAAAGGAAACTGGGGATTTATTGATACCGCCGGAAATGTCGTTCTGGATTTCATATATGACATGAACTGGACTCCAAACGAGTATCGTTTCGTGGATGGGATCACTCCTGTAATTCTGAACGGTCAGGGCTATTATATCGATATAAATGGAAATATCATTATTGGCAAAATAACAGAATTTTAATATAACAAACGAGGCGCAGGTCATCACCTGCGCCTCGCTTATTTATTTGCCCTCTGAATAATCAAGATTCCTGCGTGGCAAATAATTCTGTGTTTATGCTATTTACCTTCCTTGAATTCTGGTCACATGGAAATTACAGCAGTCATCCCCCTGTGCCAATGTCTTTGTCCGATGTAACTGCCCGCCTTCATTCCGGTAATTCCGCTCATCCATATTACACAGACACGGAACAAAATCAAAACAGTTTTCCCTCTTACCGAGCTTACAGATACCACATTCCGTATATGTATTATAGAATTCATCGATTCCTTTTTCGTAATGGAATTTCCAGTCAAGCTCATATTTTGATGCCTGGCTTGCTATACTTTCCTGCACTTTTTTATCCTGTACCTCATCTGTAAATAATGTACATTTTTTATTTGCATGTGCCTTCACCATAAACGGCGAGTCAAATACCGCAGTTACCATCTCGTTTACAACATCGGGATCGATCTTATCCGGCTCTGCTTTATGTAAGGAGAAGACAAATGCTGCAATATACAGATTCATTTCCAATGAACTTCCCCCTATGTCCGGGGTTCTCAAAAGCATCGCCTTGAATTCACGTTTTACCTTTTTCTTATAGTCTTTCATATCCATATCCGGATTTATCTCTGCAAGTCTGGCTAAGGCTGATTTAAAACATAACAATTCTACTGCTTTTGCATAAATTCCGTATTTCAGCATACTTATCATCTATCCTTTCGTTTTCCAATGGCTCTTATTTCTTCAGGATCTGTGCGATCTCACTTTAAAAAAGTGTACAGATCCATGCAACTACAGCACAGATCGGAATATAAATAATGAAATGTAATATGTGTGTCTTCTTGTTATATCCGAACATATGCGGACCCACAACACCTTTCAGTTCCGGGTAGAAATGTGGGAAGAAGTTCGAATGACAGAGAAGCACCCAGTCAAAAAAGCAGATATCATAGATCTCCATACAATAAAGCATGATAAGGAATCGTGCAAAGAAATTTAAAAATCCATAATCATTTTTTACACCATCCCATACGCCTAGAACAACCGCACCTATAAACATAAGAAGTGCGATTACTTCTATGATCCAGCCGATTGCATGTGCACCACGGAA
>ULLX01015028.1_pt1 | contig 33829 bp, 25 predicted proteins | sample 1951501 | NCBI WGS metagenome assembly ULLX01 (sample SAMEA4835535, study PRJEB28245) | human gut metagenome | biome: gut microbiome; material: fecal sample | place: Denmark | collected 2008
ACGAAGATCTCAGGATCTACTACACAGGCAATCTGTGCAAGTGCTTTTCCAAGAACCTTTCCATGGTTCTCTACCAGTGTTGCCGCAACTTCATCACCTTCTTTTGCTGCGTCAAATATCTCTTTCGCTGAGATATACTGGATCTGACGAAGCTTGGATGGCTTGTCTGTTGTATTTAAAATGATCTTTGCCATACGAACGATACCGGTTGCTGATGTGTACTGCTCAAGACAGCCCTTGTTGCCGCATCCGCAGACTTCTGTCTCGTCATCATTTACACAGATATGTCCAATCTCCCCGCCTGCACCGTTGGTTCCTGCGAGCATCTTTCCATTTAAAATAATACCACCGCCGACACCGGTTCCGAGTGTTACCATGACGATATCCTTGTGGCCTTTTCCGCCACCCTGCCACATCTCGCCGAGGGCTGCCATGTTCGCATCATTTCCGGCTTTCACAGGAAGGTCTAATAATTTACTGAGTTCTTCTTCTACATTGAAGATTCCCCATCCAAGATTTACACATTTGATAACAGTTCCATCTGCCTTTACAGGACCCGGAACACCCATTCCAACACCTGCCACATCAGACTTCTCGATCTTCTTCTCTGCCAGTTTATCTTCAACAGATGCTGCGATATCGCTTAAAATATACTTTCCACCTTCATCTGTTCTTGTTGTGATCTCCCATTTCTCAACCATCTCGCCCTGTATTGTAAACAGACCGATCTTTACGGTTGTTCCTCCGATGTCTACTCCAAATACATAGTTTGCCATTTTCTACTGCTCCTCCTTATTTGCATTGCCCTTCATGATATTCTGCGTCACTCTGTTATATAATTCCTGTGCTGCATTGTATCCCATCTTCTTCTGTCTGTGGTTGACCGCGGCAGATTCAACGATGATCGCGATATTTCTACCCGGACGGATCGGGATGTTATGACTTACGACTTTATTCCCAAGGAATTCCGTATACTGGTCTTCCAGGCCCAAACGGTCATACTCCGTATCCTTGCTCCACTCTTCCAGATTGATAACCAGATCGATATTCTGATCCAGCTTTACACATTCTACACCAAACAGGGATTTTACGTCAATGATTCCGATACCACGAAGCTCGATAAAGTGTCTGGTGATATCCGGTGCACGTCCAACCAGAGTAGCATCACTGACCTTCTTGATCTCTACCACATCATCTGCAACCAGACGGTGCCCTCTCTTGATCAGTTCCAGAGCAGCCTCTGATTTACCGATGCCACTCTCGCCCATGATCAGAACACCTTCGCCGTATACATCGACCAGTACGGCATGTACGGATATTCTTGGTGCCAATTCTACATGGAGCCAACGGTCTACCTCATGTACAAATGCAGATGTAACTGCACTGGATGTAAGGACAGGCACTCCATGCTTCTTTCCTGCTTCTATAATAAATTCATACGGTTCGAGATCCCGGCAGAATATCAGACATGGCGGTTTATACGAAAAAAATTCATTTATGATCTTGATATTTTCTTCCTCTGTATGCATTGCTGCGATATAGGCATGTTCTACATTTCCGCATATCTGGATACGTCCTGCATCGAAATGTTCAAAGAATCCTCCAAACTGTACCGCCGGGCGGTTCATACCCGGATCCTGGATCATCACCTTATCGGTATCGATCTCCGGTGTATAATTCTTCAGATTCATTTTCTCTATGAGTTTGGATACTGTTATACTGTAAACCATCTTCTCCTCCTGTTTTCCCTAGTTTCAGTTCTTGTTTCATTATATTCTACAACCTATTTATCGTCAATTCATCAATTCATTTTTTCAGGAAAAAAGCCACCTGTTTTCTGTATCTTGTGTTATACTGATTTTTATGTGTGAACCTGTTGTTTTTAGAATAAACAGCGGAAAGGAAATTAATTCAAAGTATGTTTAATTTTGAAGAAGAATTAAAAAAACTGCCTCATACACCGGGTGTCTATCTGATGCATAATAAGACCGATGAAATCATCTATGTCGGCAAAGCCATTGATCTGTATAACCGGGTACACCAGTATTTTCAGGCAGGATATAAACGCTCACCTAAAATCGAAAAAATGGTCAGCCACATCGCGTGGTTTGAATATATCATCTGCGAATCCGAAATTGAAGCGCTGGTGCTGGAATGCAACCTGATCAAGGAACACCGTCCGCACTATAATACCATGCTTACGGATGACAAAAGCTACCCATACATCAAGATCACAGTCAACGAGGATTTTCCTCGTATTCTGTTCTCGCATCAGATGCACCGGGATCATGCCAGATATTTTGGTCCTTATACTAATGCAGGTGCCGTCAAGGATACCATTGATCTGTTAAAGAAGCTGTATCATCTGCGTAGCTGCAACAAAAAGCTACCGCAGGAAACAGGGTTGGATCGTCCATGTCTGTATTACCACATTGGGCAATGCAAGGCTCCCTGTCAGGGTTACATCTCAAAAGAGGACTACGGCAGGCAGGTGGAACAGGCAATTCATTTTCTGACCGGACATCACCGGCAGACGGTAAAGGAGCTGGAAGAAAAGATGAAACAGCTTGCAGCCGACATGGAATTTGAACAGGCGGCAGAGGTTCGTGATCTGATCGAAAGCATTAAGCATATCGCATCAAAACAGCGTGTTGACAACACAACAACCGATGACCGTGACGTGATCGCGATGGCTGCCAACAACATGAACGAGGGCGTTATCTCTGTCTTCTTCATCCGTAACGGCAAGATGATCGGCAGAGAGCATTTCCATATGACCGGTGTGCAGTCGGAATCTTATGGAGATATTATGGCTGCATTTTTAAAGCAGTATTACGCTTCTACTCCATTTCTCCCTAAGGAGATCATTCTGGAGCATGAAGTAAATGAGCAGGAGCTGATCGAACAATACTTAAGCGAGCGGCGGGGGAATCTTGTGCACATCCTCACCCCTCAAAAAGGTGACAAAGCCAAGCTGTTAAAGCTTGCGCGCGACAATGCCTTTCTTGTTCTGACACAGGATACAGAAAAGCTGAAACGGGAGCAGGCACGAACAGAAGGCGCAGCAAAGGAACTGGCGGAGCTGATCGGAGTTCCGTCGGCCAAACGGCTGGAAGCCTTCGATATCTCGCACATCAGCGGCTACCATTCGGTTGCTTCGATGGTGGTCTTTGAAAATGGAAAAGCCAGGCCAAATGAATACCGCAAATTCAAATTAAGAACGATTGACGGACCGGATGACTACGCCAGTATGCGTGAAGTTCTGACAAGACGATTTACCGATGAACGTTTTAAGGTCTATCCTGACATCCTTATGATGGATGGTGGTAAGGGACAGGTCAACATTGCTCTGGAGGTTCTTAACGAGCTGCATCTGAACATTCCGGTCTGCGGCATGGTAAAGGATGACTACCACAGAACCAGAGGTCTGTATTTTAACAATAAAGAAGTGGAATTTCCGAAAAATACTCAGGCATTTGACATGGTCACCCGTTTGCAGGATGAAGCCCACCGTTTTGCCATCGAATATCACAGAAGCCTCAGAAGCAAATCTCAGGTACATTCGATCCTTGAGGATATACCGGGCATCGGCCCTGCCAGACGAAAGGATCTGATGGGCTATTTCAAGGATATCGCAAAGATCCGGGAGGCATCCGTCGATGAACTGATGCAGGTGCCATCCATGAACCGGAATGCCGCCGAAATGGTGTACGAATTTTTCCACAAGGAATAAGATAATCTGTATGCAGATATTTACCCAGTTGTATTAGAACGAAAAAGCCACCAGAGGTCTAGGTCTGTCATATTGCATAGCTATTATTCCGCAAGACGCTTTCGCTCTGTTCCTCAACGTAGCGGTACATAAAGCTGCAAAAGACGCAGCTTAAGTACCGACGCTCGGAAAGGCTTGCTGCATAACAGTATGCAATATTCCAGACTGTGGGCGGTTTTTAGTTCAAACAAGGTGTAGCGGGTATATATCTTTGCAAATATCTGCATACATACAACAAGGAGATTGAAAGATGGAATATAATTTTTTTGCTATGATTTCGAGAATGAAATACATCGACCGCTGGGCGTTGATGCGGAATACAAGGGAAGAAAATCTGTGTGAACACAGTCTGGAAGTCAGTATTATCGCTCATGCCCTTGCCGTGATCGGCAATACTTACTACGAAAAGGATCTGAATGCGGAACGGGCTGCTCTGATCGGGCTATACCATGACGCTTCAGAGATCATAACCGGTGATATGCCGACTCCGGTCAAGTATTATAATGATGACATCAAGGAATCATTTAAAATGATCGAGAAAACAGCCTGCTATAAGCTGTTAAACAAACTGCCGGATGAGATGAAGCCACAGTATGAACCGCTCTTCTTTCGTCAGTCCGGGGATGAATATATCTGGAAGCTTGTAAAGGCTGCGGATAAGCTGTCCGCTCTTATCAAATGTATGGAAGAAACTTCTGTCGGCAATCCGGAATTTTCCAGTGCCTACGAATCCACAAAGGCTGCTGTCGACAAGCTTGCTGCCGACCTTCCGGAAGTTACCCATTTCCTGTCCGACTTCCTCCCTGCCTACGGCAAAAACCTCGACCAACTTCAATTTTAATTTTAGTAATGCCGTTTTTGGCGTGGCATGTAATACAACTATTATTCCGCAAGACGCTTGCGCTCTATTCCTCGACGTAACGGTACATAAAGTTGCAAAATACGCAACTTAAGTACCGACGCTCGGAAAGGCTTGCTTCATAACAGTGTATTACATGCCACGCCAAAAACGGCATTTTTAAAACTACCACAACATATTGCACCTATGCGGTGGTATATGTTTTTAGGGGATATCAAAAATACCGCACATGGATGGTTATATTACACACTGTTATGTAGCAAGCCTTTTTCCATGCCGGTTCTTAGTGAACCGCCACAGGCGGAGAACTTAGCACCGCTACGTGGAAATAGAGCGCAAGCGTCTTGCGGAATAATAGTTGTGTGATATAACCGTCCATGTGCGGTATTGCACCTATCTCTGTGGTTCCACCTGAGCAAGAATCGACATGAATTCTTTGCCGGTGATCGTTTCATGTTCTATAAGGAAGCTGGCGATGGAATCCAGGGCTGCCATATGAGCAGACAAAAGTCTTTTTGCTTTATTATAGGAATCTCGCAGCATATCACGGATCTCTTTATCGATCTTGGTAGCGGTCTCATCCGAACACTGAAGGGCAAGATTTCTGTCCAGATACTGCCCTTCTACCGATTCAAGCTGCACCATACCGAATTTGTCTGATATACCATACATGGTTATCATGGCTCTGGCTGTCTTGGTCGCCTTCTCGATATCATTTGATGCTCCTGTTGTCACCGAGTCGAATTTCAATTCTTCCGCTGCACGTCCGCCAAGCAGGGTTATAAGCTCTGCTTCCAGCTCTTTCTTGGATTCCAGATATTTTTCTTCTTCCGGAACCTGCCATACATAACCCAGAGATCCCATTGTTCTTGGAACGATTGTAATCCTCTGGATTGGCTCAGTGTGTTTCTGAATTGCAGCAAGTAATGCATGTCCGACTTCATGATAAGCAACGATCTGTTTTTCTTCTTTACTGAGCAGACGATCCTTTTTCTCTTTGCCGGCAAATACAACCTCTACCGCGCCGATCAGATCCTGTTGAGAAACCAGGCTTCTGCCATCACGAACGGCTGCCAGTGCTCCCTCATTTATGATATTTGCAAGATCCGCACCAACTGCACCTGAAGTTGCAAGTGCCAGTTCATGAAGATCAACGGTTTCATCCATCTTGACATTCTTGGAATGAACCTTCAGTGTATCGATTCTTCCCTTCAGATCCGGCTTCTCTACGATAACTCTGCGGTCAAATCGACCCGGACGAAGAAGTGCCTTATCAAGTACCTCCGGGCGATTCGTTGCTGCAAGGATTACAATACCCTTTGATGTATCAAAGCCATCCATCTCCGCAAGAAGCTGATTCAAGGTCTGCTCCCGTTCGGAATCTCCGCCATGTCTGGAATCTCTGCTTCTTCCGATCGCATCGATCTCATCGATAAATATAATACATGGTGCCATCTGTGTCGCCTGTTTGAACAGATCTCTGACACGGGAAGCACCCACACCGACATACATCTCTACAAAGCTGGAACCGGACATAGAGAAGAATGGTACATTTGCTTCACCTGCCACAGCTTTTGCAAGCAGGGTCTTACCGGTTCCCGGAGGGCCGACAAGCAACGCACCCTTCGGCAGCTTCGCACCGATATCCAGATATTTCTTTGGATTGTGAAGGAAATCAACCATCTCTGTCAGAGACTCTTTTGCTTCTTCCTCACCAGCTACATCCGCAAAGGTAACGCCCGTCTTCTTCTCAACGTAGATCTTCGCATTGGCTCTGCCTACGCCGCCGCTTCGTTTCATGATCATCGACAACAGCAGATAGAATGCAACGATCATCACGATATAAGAAATGATCGTACCGACCATAGCACTTCCACTCTCATCTACACCTTCATATTCTGTTCCATATTTGGTCTTTGCCTGACGAAGCTTCTCTGCCAGACTGTCATCCGATATTCTGGTTGCTGTATATTTGGTCTTACTGATCAGCTTATCATCAGCATTATTTTCAAATACGATCTTGCTTCCGTAGATCTTTACAGAACCAACCTCGCCCTTATCCAACATCTCGATAAACTGACCATATGTGACTTCCTCTTCTCTGCCGGATGACACCCGGTCAAATACGCGCCAGAATAAAAATGTCAGTAAAATGGAAATAACCAGGATCACAATGATCGAGCGGTTGTTTTTCCCTTTATTTCCATTATTATTGTTATTATTGCTGTTGTTATTATTGTTACTGTTTTCCGGTAAATTATTGTCCAATCGGAACCTCCTTTTATACAGTTCTTATACTGTATCTTTCTTTTGTATGTATTTCTGATAATTTCGCATTCATTATAGACATATTCTTTTTTGCTTGCAATATAATAGCATTTTTGTTCATGAAGATTTAACCTTTTTATTGCTCTACATACATATCAACGTACAGATAGCCTCCCAGACGTGAAACCGATATCTCCCATTCTCCAATATGTACTTCTGTATAATTATTTCCCGTTTCATCTGATGTATCCATCGCATCACGCAAAGTATGGAGCCCTGCTATAATAGAATCATAACCACTTCCGGATTCCAGATCCGGTTCATCAAGAGCATTTGCAATTATCGTATATATATCATCCATACGGTAATAATCATTGTCATCCTGAATCTTCTGTGCGATCATCAATGAATGAATTCTGTCAGAGTTATAATCTCCATAGACCGCAACACGAAGGAATCCCATATCTGCATAAAATGAATCTTTTTTCTCATAGCAGGTATTTCCATCGTCATACTTATAGAGTCCAAGATATCTGCCATACTCATCCGCCTGCAGATTGATTCCCATATTCTGCGCGCCTGCCAGCATATCAGATTCAAAATCCGCCATAGCTGTGCCATCATAATGACCAACCAGAGTACATTCTCCGCCATCCTCTGACACTTCTTCTGCTGAAAGTGCCGTGTAATAATTACCATCCGATCCCTGTTTTTCTCCGGGAGAAGTATAATACATATAGCCGTCCGGAGCAACAAGTGAAGCATCATCTATGTCTTCGTTGTCCCATTCCGTATCCTGATCCATATAAGTATCATCTTCTATATACTCATCTTCTGTATCTGTCTCATACGAATCATCCTTTATATGATCAAATATGACCGGTAAAAATTCGCAGCATAAACCAATAATGACACCGATAATAGCAAGCGCAGATGCTTTCTTTTTCTTATTTCCTGTATTATATGAAGTTCCCGGTGCACGATTCTGCCAGGATTTCCATTCTCCCTCTGTCGATTTAGTCTGTCCGTTCTGTATGTCAGAATATGCTTTCTGTTTCTCCTTCCGGTTGTAATCTTCATTATGATCAGATCCGAATCCGTCATGAAAATCCTTTCGCTCATCCCTGTCGAATTCAAATTCATCATGGCAGTCAGATACAGTATCTTCTACCTCCATCTTATCCGCACTATAATCATAGACATCTCCGTCAAAATTATAATCTCGCTGATAATCTACATCACTTCGTCTTTCATTCAGATAAAATGTATGATTATTCTCGATTGGAGTAACAAACCGCTTACATGTCTTGCAAAAATTAATACTATTTACCGAACTGTCACAAATCGGGCAAAGCTTTGTACCCATATACCGCACCTCTTTTCAAACAAATGTACTTCTGTCGTTTACTTTAAAGCCTTTTCCATATTTCGTCAACACCGGAAATGAATGGTGCAGCTTATTTCTCCGTGCTTGACACTCTACTATAAACTATCTATTATTATCTGAGAAAGAAGGTCAAGACAATGCCAGGATTTTTGATGCACCTCGTAGAAGGCGAAATGATTTTAAATAATTTAAAAAAACAAATAAATATATCTAAGACATTTACAGAAGAATTCATGCTTGGATGCATCCTTCCCGATGTCACATCGGATAAAGAGCGAACGCATTTCCGTCCATTATACCAGAAATATCATATCACGAAATATCCGGACATGACAGCGGTTTATGCTCTGTATGGGAATCAGGAGCTTTCTCCTATCGATCTGGGGATTCTTGCTCATTTACAACTGGATGCCAGTTATGTGGCGGATTTCTGGCAGCATTTTTTTGTCTTTGAAGATGAATCTGGTGCTCCCTCTGTCGATACCAGGCATCCCTTATTTGTAAGGCTTCTCAAAGGGCAGAAGACACGAATCCCGCTTGCGGACTTCTTCTCTGACAAATGGTTCTATGGCGAGTATGACCGGATCAATCCTGTTCTGAACAGACAGTTTCATCCATTTGTCCCGGATCATGTATCATACCGGGCGGAAGATATACATATCAAAGAATGTATACCCGAAGATGCCGGAATGATAAAAACAAGTTTATCGGCATATGTCGGAACCGCGGAGGCAATCGTGTCTGAAGATCAGGCCGCATTCGGCTCTGGTAATCAGGCGGTCTGCTCTAATACACAGAACTCTTCTGATGATTGTGAGACAAAAATCTTTCCTTATAAGAATATCATCTCCTTTTTACAGGATCAGGCAGACAATTATCTGGCAATTCCCTATATGAAAAACATCTTATGTAAATAACATCCGTATGCCTAACGGCAAGCATTATAAACTATAGAATAATCATATATAAATAAAACTCCATCCACAGCAGTTTCTATTCTATCTGAATATGATCCGCTGTAGATGGAGTTTTTATAATGCTTTCATCTATTTAATCTTTGCTTTTATAACCTTTGTATAAGCACCATAGGTTTTCTTGCCCTTATATGTCTTATACGCTCTGACTTTGAAATAACAGGTCTTACCTTTCTTTAATTTCTTCTTGGTAAGTGTTAATTTCTTTGTCTGACCGATCTTCTTATATTTGCCCTTCTTGGACGTAGCCATATAGACTTCATAACCATCGGCTCCCTTTGTTTTTTTCCAGCTTACTACGCATGTCTTTGCTTTCTTGGATACTGCCTTTGTCTTCTTAACAGCACCCGGCTTTGTAACAAATGTGTATGCTGTGCCGGAACCTTTGATCTTGGTCTTGCCTGACAATTTGTAAGCATAGATCGTGTATGTATACTTGGTTGCTGATTTCAGCTTTGTTGCTTTATAAGAAACTGTTTTTGAACTTACAGTCTTCACAAGCTTCGACTTTCCGGTTGATGGATTCTTCCTGTAAATCATATAACCGGATGCGCCTGATACCTTCTTCCATTTCAGGGTTGCAGATGTTGTCTTTACACTCTTTACACTGATTCCTTTTACCTTACCCGGCTTTGTTACCGTAGGTGTAACAGGCTTTGCTGCTGCCTTGATCGCAAATGTCGCCGAAGCGCTTCCAACATAATTACCCTGACCTGTAACCGTAACAGTTGCCGTTCCAACATTTATATTATTGCTATATGCTACGGTGTAAGCTGATGCCGGAAGAACCGCTCCATTTAACACTACTGTTATACTTGGTATCAATGTCTTTCCGGTATAGGTCTGATCTGCAACTGTTATCACAGCGGATGACAGATTGATCTTCTCCGGTGTTGGATCATTCTTCTTTACAATCGTAAAGCTTCCGGTATAGGTTCCGGTATAATTGCCCTGACCTTTTATAGTGATCGTAGCTGTTCCGGGATTTGTATTATTGCTGTAGGAAACTGTATAGTCCTTATCCTTTGTAAGTTCTACAGTTTCTCCATCCATTACAGTTACTCCCGGCCTACATTCCATACCGGTATAATCAACACCTGAAGAATAATGAACCTGACATTCTGTGATATTCTTTGGTGTGATCTCGTAAGTTCCTGATGCTGTACCTGAGTAATCTCCACAGCCTTCTACAGTTATCGTAGCCGTACCTGCACCTATATTATCCTTTACTGCTACAATTGTATATGATGTATTATCAAGTACCGTTCCATCTGCTAATTTTACAGTGATATCCGTTTTTTCCGGTGTCTGTACACTTCCGTTATATACAAATGTCTTATTTACCGTTACTGTGGCACCGGTAATATTAATAATGTCCTTACTGATCTCAAACTCTTTGGTAAACTGACCTGTATAGTTACCCATACCTTTGACAATAGCTTTTGCCTTTGAATATTCCGTTGTTACAGCTGTATTGTTCTCGTAGGTAACAGTATAATCATTTCCAGTCAGTTCTTTACTTCCATCATAAACTCTGACTGGAGGCTTACATTCCTTACCATCCTCATAGGATACCTTTGAGGCACATCTCACATCAATGCTGCTATCCTGTAAGTTCTTAGCCGCAATCGTGAAATTGCCTGTCATTGTCCCGGTGTAGTTATCAACACCTGCAACTGTAACTGTGGCTGTACCTGCATTTGTATTATTATCATAGCGTGTGATCGTGTAGTCACCTGAACTTAACTGTCTGCCATTTACGCTGACTGTAAGATCAGATGCCTGCGGCTCCCATGCCTTTCCATTATAGGTATAAGAACGATTAACATTTACTGTTGCTCCGGCTATACTCTGCGGGTTGATCGTAAAGTATACTGTCTTCTGACCGGTATAATTATTCACACCTTCGATGACTATTGATCCGGCATCCTTGCCGGCATTGATATTCTTTCCATAGTCCACAATCCTATAATCAGACCATTGCTGAAGATTATTTCCATTTCTGGTTACCTTAATTTCATCTGATGTCTTCGGCTGTATCTGAAATCCTGTATAGGTTGCATCTGCTACTTTACAAATAATATCTGCTGCCGTAATTGACTTTCTCCGGATCTCAAAAGACTTTGATATGATTCCGGTATAATGATTCGTCTTACCTGTGATCGTTGCCGTTGCTGTACCTGCCGCCGTATTATTAGCATACTGTACCCTCAGTTCAGACAGATCTGTAATCTTCTTTCCTGACTTTGTCGTGATCATCTTCACAACCGGAATGATCGCATCCCCTGTATACTCAAATGTATCCTTCTCCAGTTCTGCTACTGCTCCTGTAAGGTCAATTGCCGTGATCTCGAATGTCACTTCTCTTGTTCCTGCAAATGCATCTTTACCGGTGAGCTTCACAGTAATTACTGAACCGACTTCATATCCTTTGGTCTTATTTATCACAGCTACATCATAAGATTCTTCTTCTGCCAGAAGCTTTCCGTTCTGTGTCACTGTTATAACCGGTGTTACTTCCTTTCCACCATCATATTCCAGATCTGATGCATTAACCTTAATGGAACTGTCATTAATATCTGTTCTGTTTCTTGTGATCTCAAAGTAATAGGTCTTAGTTCCTGTGAAATTGCCTGTACCTGTTACATTAATCTCCGCTTTTGTGGTTTCATTCTGATTGTTATTATAAGTAACTGTGTAATCGGTTCCTTTTACAAGGGTGTAATTGCCGAGTTTCAAAGTGATCTCCGGCGTAATTGCCTGTCCGTTATTCCACATCATTTTTCCGGAATATTCGGCGGTACAACTATCAATCGTTGCTTTCTCGATTGTGAAATCTCCTGATGCCGAACCACTATATCCGTTTTTACCTGTTACAGTTGCTGTAGCTGTTCCCGTCTTCGTATTATTTGTATACTTAACTGTGTAATACTTTGAATCCAGCTTCTTGCCATCTAATACAACAGATATCCGATCAGCTGATGGTGCAAATGCCGAACCGGCATATATCTGTGCCGGAACCGTTACCTTGGCTCCTGCAATACTCTTACTTACGATATTAAATGTCTTTACTGCATTACCTGTATAGTTGCCTGTTCCTGTAAACCGGATCGTCGCTGTTCCGGTTCCGACATTTATGTTATCTATATAATCTGCTGTATAGTCAATTCCTTTTACAAGGGTTCTTCCGGCAATTGTCAGTGTCGGTTCCGGCTTGATCTCGCTTTCAGTAAATGTCTGATCTGGAATAGCACTGATCGTACAGGTGTCGTCTGAAAGAGTTGCTTTCTTGATCGTAAAGGTTGTACTTGCAGTTCCTGTATAATTACTATTTGTACTCTTTGGTTTTACTGTAATCGTAGCTGTTCCTTTATCTACATTATTTGTATATGTAACATCAAAAGCATTCAGATCAGTTATTGTTGTTCCATCTTCCGTTACAATGCTTGTAACCTTAGGTTTTTTTTCAGATCCATTATAGATATTATCATATTCTGCATATTTAACGGTTGCACTATCAATAGAAACGGAAGTGATCATATACAACAGGTCTATATGATCTGTATAATTACCTTTACCAGTGATCACCACAACGTACGACCCCGCTTTTACCGGATTCGATGAACTATACTGGATCGTATAATCTTCATTCTCAACCAGAGTAATGTTCCCATAAATTACAGATATCTTTGGTATGATCGCCGAACCGGTATATGCGAATTTCTGACCGGATACCAGACCTTTCACGGTACAAACCCGATTAATATTCGCTGCATTGATCTTGAACTCAATCAAACGGGTTCCTGCACAGGTCTGTTCATTCCCTGTCAATGTGATCTGACCATAACCAACATTCTTGTTCTCCCCGTAAGTAACGGTATAATCCTTATCCTTTGTAAAGGTCTGACCTGCTATCGTTATCGTACTTACATCCGGAGTGATCTGTTTTCCTGTATATGTCTGATCCGCTATTGTAAGAGACGCATCTTTAACATTTGGACGTGGTGATGTGATCGTAAAGTATGATGTCACACTTCCTGTATAATTCCCTTTAAATGTAACAATAACTTTAGCCTTATCACCAGCATTTATAGTATCCTTATAATCTACTGCATAATCTTTTCCGGTTTCCAAGGTTATTCCATTTACAACTACAGCTGTTACAGCAGGCTTAAACGCCTCACCATTATACTCATATTCCGTTTGTGCCAGTGTCACCTGTGCGGACTGTGACACATCAAGTGGCAGCACCCGATATGTACCTGTTGCAGTTCCTGTATAATTAGAATCTGCCTTTGCTGTGATCGTAAATGAATAATTGTCTCCAACTTCTGTAGGACGTGTAGGATAACTGATCGTATAATCTGTACCATATGTTCCACCAGTTAATTCTTTTCCCGATGCTGTATCTGTAACAGTAATTACAGGTGATGAAACATTAGAACCATATGCATATGTCACATCACTTGCTGTAACCTTAATGGTCGGATCACTCAAATCCTTTTTATTGATCGTAAAGTTCTTTTTTACCGAGCCTGTATAATCACCCATTCCACTGATAACTGCAGTTGCAGTCATTGTACCAACATTTATGTTATTTCGATATTGAACCGTATAATCCTTATCCTTTTTCAATGTCGTACCGGCATAGACAACTTTTACATCCGGAGTCACCGCTGCACCGGTATAAGTTGCATCCGATACTTTGATATCCGCCTGGGAAATATCCTGATTCTTTCCGGCATCACTGATCGTAAATTCTTTCTCAACCGAACCAGAATAATTACCTTTTCCTGTGATCACTACTTTCACGGTTCCCGGCTGTATATTATCATGAGCTGCATCGCCATATGTAACTGTATAATCTGTACCCTCTTCCAATGTTCCATCAACTGTTGCTGTTGGATAATATGTTCTGAATCTGGAATCCTCTATTGTAATCTTTGGTGCCTTTGCTGTTCCATCATAGGTACAATTCGTATATTCCATGGTGATATTCTCGGACGCAATATCTGCCTTTACTACCTGCCAAGGTATTTTCTTACTGTAAGAAGAAGCCGATGACCAGTTAGAGCCTGATTTTCCTGTAATAACAAGATTGCCACTTTCTCCAACTCCTTTTAATGCGTTTCCCTTTGTCAATGTATAATCCTTATTTTCAGTTAACTTTTTCCCTCCATAGGATACTTTATCAATAAGTGGATTCATTACTCCCGGTTTTACATATGGCACATACAGGATCGATCCTGTACTGTTATAATATGCATCACCTTTAAAAGCAACGTCAGCTTTTGAAATATCGCCCTCTATAATATGAAAATATGCATACTGAGAACCTGTATATCCCCGACTCTCAATACCATAGATCCAGATCTCAGCTGATTCTGTTCCCTTTCGAAGCTCTACATTATCCTTATATTCAACCGTATAACAATTCGGGCTGATCGTCTGTCCATTCACGGTAACAGAAATTTCCGGTTCAATCGGAGAACCTGTATACCGGAAGTTCCCTGTGCTATTTGTCAAATTAATTTTTACGTTATTCGTGTCTTCATCACTCAGATCGATCAAGTCTGCCGCCTGTACGGTTTCTCCGGCACCTGCCGCCAGCCCTCCCCACTGGAATACTGTCACTGCTACCATTACAATGGTTAGCAGCCACGCCGTTACGAATCTTACACATTTTTTCATATTATGCAACCCTCCATGTCTTCGTTTGTCTGCGGAGCAGACCGCCCTGTAAAATAAAAATTCCAAATACGGAAAATCCGCAAAATCTAGGTCAATTTTACCATTTTTCCGATCTTGCTTCAATCCGCATTTGGAACATTTTTACAAATTATTCTTTTTCTGTATAAAATACCCGGATCAATAAATCAACCAACGCTTCCTGATCCAGTTTGTATTCATCAAAATATGTGTTTCTCTCGTATCTACCCGGAAGATCTGTCACATCCGACTCCGCCACATTCAGATCAATACCATGCATCCGATAATATAAATACAGGATATCATTCCGATCCAGATTTGTCTGCATATATGGTTTTGCCGCTTCATATACAACCTTTGCTTCTTTCCTGCTATCTCCATAAAGCTGCAGGAAACGCTCAATCCATAAAGTAAGATACTGTTCCTGTCTTGCCATCCTGTTTGCATGTTCCCCAAGAGTCTCCACTCTGGTCGCCATCTTCTCTACATACTTATATGCATCCTCATCTTCAAGCGTCACTGTATCCTTGGCAAATACATTCTCACTCACCGTATCTTTGGCATATAGGGTAACACCTTTTACCGCGTCATTGATATCCGCAATTCCTTCCATATCAAGTGCGATATAGCCATGGATTGGAAGATCGTAGAGCATCTCTGAAATCTTCTTTGTGAAATTCTGACAGCTTATCGTCCCGCCATCTGCATATCCATAGGCAAGCCCCACCTGCATCGTATCAGTCAGCGCGACCTCGCCCTTCGTTGTACAGATATCGACATCCGTCATGCTGTCCCGGTTAATATCGATCACATCCAGTTTTCCTGTCTTTTTATTAAATACAAACAGGAAACACATATCAACCCTTCCACCATACCGTACATATTCCGATCCATTTGCATCGGAATATGTCAATTCATCATCCCTGTCTCTGGTATCGGTTTCTTCCGTTGTCTCTTCCCCATACAGATTCAGGTCATCGGAAGAATCCTCTTTTGGTGCCTGATACTCACTGTTATCTACGCCAAATACAAGGATCGATATAATGTCTTTATTATATACATAATTTTTTCCATTATAGGTTACCGCAGTAGAATGCGAACCATCCTCATGAAAACTGATGATCTCCGATGCTGCATTTGCTGCCAGCTGTTTCTTTCCCTGATTTATCATCCAAGCCAGAATGGCTGTCGGTATTCCGACCAGAACAAGGATCGCCACAAATGTGCCAACAATTATTTTCTTCTTCAGACTCCACGGATCACGCAGCTTTTTCGGTCCCATTCGCTTATGTTCCCGCGCACGTACATACAGATCCTCATCTGTACTTTTCTCAATATCTCTTTTTTGATTCTGAGTTTTTTCTCTGAACGAAGTTTCGTTCTGATTTTCCGCTTTCTTTTGAAAAAAATTCTTTTTTATATCTTCGGTTCGGATTCCTTCCGCTGCAATCTCATCCTGCGCTTCCTGTACGATCTCTTTAATCAACAGATCAACAGCTTCTTCACCTGTCTGAGGAGCCGGGTCAGCAGCCGGTTCTTCCTGCCGGCTGACCGGACTGCTACTTTCGGTTTCCTGTTTTACTTCTGGCTCTTTTTCTTCTGACTGTCCATCCTGCAATGCTTCTGCAAGCCGGATCGCTTCTAACAGCTTCTCGTCAAATAAATCTTCCATATAACAACCTTATGCATACAGTGGATATTTCTCTACAATACTCTTAACAAGGGCTTCTGCTCTTGCCTTATCATCATCAATAACTGCTGCCTTGATAGCCTCGGCAATTGTCTCCATATCAGCTTCATTTGCACCTCTGGTTGTAACTGCAGGTGTTCCGATACGGATACCGCTTGTTACAAACGGAGATTTTGGATCATTTGGTACTGTGTTCTTATTTACAGTGATATGAACCTCATCCAAAAGCTTCTCCACTTCTTTACCGGTACGGTCCAGATTCTGAAGATCTACCAGCATAAGGTGGTTATCTGTTCCGCCTGATACGATATTGAAGCCTCTTGCCATTAATGCAGAGGCGAGTGCTGCTGCATTCTTTACAACCTGTGCCTGATACTCCTTATATTCCGGCTGTAATGCTTCCTTTAAACATACTGCCTTACCTGCGATGACATGCATCAGAGGTCCACCCTGGATACCAGGGAATACTGCCTTATTGAAGTTGAATTTCTCATTGATCTCGTTGCTGCACATGATCATACCACCTCTAGGTCCGCGAAGTGTCTTATGTGTAGTAGTTGTTGTAACATGTGCATATGGAATCGGGCTCATATGAAGTCCTGCTGCTACAAGACCTGCGATGTGTGCCATATCTACCATCAGATATGCACCAACCTCATCTGCGATCTCACGGAATCTCTTGAAATCGATTGCTCTTGCATATGCTGATGCACCTGCTACGATCAGCTTTGGCTTGCATTCCTTTGCGATCTCAAGAACCTTGTCATAATCTATAAATCCATCATCATTTACACCATAAGGTACGCAATGAAAATATTTACCGGACATATTTACAGGTGAACCATGTGTCAGATGTCCGCCGTGATCCAGATTCATTCCCATAAACGTATCGCCGGGATTTAAAATAGCGAAAAATACTGCCATATTCGCCTGTGCTCCGGAATGTGGCTGAACATTTACATATTCACATCCAAATAATTTTTTTGCACGCTCTCTGGCAAGATCTTCCACTACGTCTACATACTGGCATCCACCATAATATCTTTTTCCGGGATAACCTTCCGCATATTTGTTTGTCAGATGGCTTCCCATAGCTGCCATAACTGCCTTTGATACGATATTCTCTGATGCGATCAGCTCCAGATTGTTATTCTGTCTGTTCAGTTCATCCGTCATTGCCGCCGCAACTTCCGGATCCACTTTTGTAATTTCATCAAATCCAAACATTTTCTTACCTCCTGGTATGTAATAATATATAACGCACTAATAGAGACAGTATACCATGTCCTCCCTTTCCATACAAGCCAACAAGTACCAGAAATAGGATGAAATAAGATAGAAATAAAATTGATAGGAATAAGATCCGATCTTATTTTTCAGAAATGGAAATATTTTCACTTCGCCCCTTGACAAATAAATCTCTCTATACTAATATTGATGAGTATGTTTACATTGAATTGTCCGTGTCCGGTTTTAATGTAAAAACCTTATTATAATCTATAATTCAAATGGAGGTAGAGAATTTTGGCTAACATCAAATCTGCAAAGAAAAGAATTGAAGTAATTGACAAGAAGACTTTAAGAAACAAGATGATCAAGTCTAAGGTTAAGACAGTTATCAAAAAGGTAGAAGCTGCTATCGCTGCTGGTGACAAAGAAGCTGCTCAGGCAAATCTTCTGGTTGCTATCTCAGAGATTGACAAGGCTGCTTCAAAGGGCGTTTACCACAAGAACAATGCTTCTCGTAAAGTATCACGTCTCACAGCCGCTGTCAACAAGATGGCTTAATCTGACTCATATATATTTTTATAATTGATTACATATGTAAGGCTGCACATATATAATCAAAACCGTCAAAAAAACAGAACCCTTGAGGTTCTGTTTTTTTGTGTAATAATTCCGGCATCCAAATCGCAATACCTACGGTATGTTTTGACTCACTGCATTCCTGCGCGTCACATACCAGCTACCGACTCAATGATATTAACAGCACTTCCACTGCCACTACATCCGATGCCTGGCTGGTCTTTAATTTATAGTCTGTATCCTGGCAGGCTTCCATGATCTTCTTTAATTCCTGTTCCGAATAATTCCGGCACTGTTCCGCATATTTCTTCACCGACCAGGACGGAACCCCAAGTACAGATGCCGTATCTGCATAATTCTTATTCTCAGCAAGACACATCTTAGTCTTTAACAACAGATCGTACTGTCTCGCTATCAAAAACAAAATCCGCATCGCCGGTTCCCGATTCTCAAGCAACTCATGGTACAGATGGATTGCTCGATCCTGCTGTTTTCTGGAGATTGCATCAATCATCTCAAAGATATGTCCTTCCGAATTCCCCACGCAGAGATTCTCGACATCGGATGCCGTTACAGCCTCTCTGTCCACTGTATAGCTTATCAGTTTATCAATCTCATTCTTGATCGAATTCATATCCGATCCGGTATGCTCGATCAGCGAACGGATTGCATCATCGGTTATCTGTTTTCCTTCGCCTTTGAACATTCCTTTAACCCATACAGCCAGAGTCTTCTCATTTGGAGTTTCAAAGCACAGGGCTTCTCCCAACTTATCAATAGTTTTATATAATTTATTTCTCTTATCAACTTCTGACTCAACAAACAGGATCAGCGAAGTATCCGGCAGCTCTTTGATCCGCTCCGCAAATTCCTCACAGCTCTTTTTAAACAATCCGGTCCCTTCTGCCAGCACCACACGCCGATCAGCGAAGAACGGCATTGTTTCACAGAAGCCTATGATCTCCATCGGATCTGTCTTCTCGCCTGCAAACTTTGCAAAGTTCATATTGTCGTCACGGTCTGTTACCGCCGAAAGCAATTTATCTCTGTACTGGTTCACGAGATATGTTTCGTCCCCATATAACAGATATACCGGAGCATAGCTTTCGTTTTTTATATGCTCATTTATAACCGCCATTGCATCCTTATCGTTCTGCTTTTTTCCTGCTGCCATAGCTATGTCTCCTTTCTTTCCTGCTCCAGTACATTATGCCAAATACCGTTTTTATTTTCAACACCTGTCTATGATATTCTTCCGTAATACAGATGATCACGCCATATTCCAAATGCCTTTGTTACCGATCCCGGTACAAAGCTCACCAGATATGCCACCAGTCGGATTCCCAATCGATCCTTCCGCTTCAATTTCTCTCTCATCTTTCTCTTGTCACTTAGACCGTAATCTCGATCTGGTTATCCTCTACATCAAAAATGCAGCTCTCATAATATCCGTCTCCCGTCACCCGCGGTCCACTGATGACTTTATATCCGTCCTCCTGAAGTCTCTTGGTAAGTTCATCGACTTTCTCTCTGCTTCCAACCGAAAAAGCCACATGAATAAGACCGATCCTTGCCAGTTCCTTTCTCAGATTTGACACCCTTGGCTTTTGCATGATCTCAAGTCTTGCTCCACCATCAAAGCTTAAGAAATAAGACTGAAACTCTGTTTGTGGATTATAATAACGCTCACCGGCTTTTGCATCGAAATATTTTATAAAAAAATCTTTTGTCTTTTCCAGATCTTCTACATACATAGCAACATGTTCTATCTGCATTTCCGATTTCCTCCTATATTTTATATTTCCCTAAAAAATATAACACAAATATTAAAATTTTCCCATATATGTTTTTAGAGGTTGCCAATCTGAGTTTATTTTGTTATAGTTTCAGAGGTTTTGATAAATATCAAATTCCAAAATTCTATTTTCAAATGGAGGTGAATTTTCATGGATAGTTGCGATCGTATTGGACGAAGTAAAATATGCGGTGCTGTGATAACGAAGCATCAATGGATGTGACTGTCTATGGAGATCCGATAACCCCATCTTATATTGTTGTGTGCCTTTTCATACATCGCATCAGACGATCCTGACCATCCGGTCTTCACACTGAGACGATGTATTTTTATGCCTAAAAACAGGCAGGAAGGAGGTCACAATGAAGAAAATCACAGTATTTAAAAGAGATTATGTAACAGAACTTGTAAAGATCATTCGCAATACAAAGAATGCACAGACGCTGCAAAGGCATTTGTCTAACTATCATGACAAGGATATCGCTGAAGCAATCACAAAACTGAGCGAAACAGAACGAATGCGCCTGTACACTATGATCGATATCCCACGGCTTGCAGAGATTTTCTCCTATCTGGATGATGCCAAACCATATCTGAATGAACTGTCACTTGATAAAGCCGCAAGAGTCATATCCGATATGGATGCAGATGATGCTCTGGATATTCTGGATGAATTCTTTTACCGGAACTTTTTTACATCATGTTTCTATTTTCTTTTGCCAGAACTTTTTTACACCAGGTTTTTGTTCCACATTTTGGGCATTTCAAATATCTGGTTGAAATCATATGCATTCCCATTGTATATGCACCAAAGGTCGGAACAAACAACTCATTGCAATGACGGCATTTGTAATAACCGATGGTGCGCTCACCTTCCATCGCAACCATAAGTCCACAACCAAATATAACACATGCGATCACTACCAGTAATATCTTAACCGGTACTGCGATCACCTCTGTATACACTGCAACAACCATGATCAATGTAATAAATGATATCGTTGCAATTAAACCCGTTATAATTGTAGGAATTAATTTCTTCTTGTTTTCTTCTCTTTCTTTAATCATATTCACCATATTTTCCTCCGCTTTCTTTTGATATTCTTCCTCAGACACTCTTGCACCGGACAACAGTTCATTTACCGTAATGTCCAGTTCCTTACATAAAGGTAATAACAGGGACACTTCCGGAAATCCCTTTCCACATTCCCATTTGGAAACTGTTTTATCACTGATATTCAGTTTTTCTGCAAGTTGCTTCTGTGTACAACCTTTTCTTTTTCTTTCTGCTGCAATAAACCTGCCTATACTGATCTGATCCATATCTGCCTCCTTTCTGACCAGATTATTACATACCTGCATCCGGCATCATACCCATAAAGCGTAGAAAATGGTGAATTTCTGCGGATTCTACGCACTGTAGAGTGTAGTTTGCCATTTCTTTATACTAATTATATCATGTGCTTCGCACATTCTATGCATTCCGCAAAATCAGCATCCTTGCGAGCAAATAATTTTGCATTCATTATATCAAATGTGTCATTTATCCGAAATAATATTCTGCCCCTTGCTCTATTCTTTCCATTCCGATAGGACAAGCACTGGTTTCATACGTCATAATTAAATTAATAGATGGTATTATTCCATTATCACAATATGTTTTTATTTTCCTGCAGGCATGACTCGCATATTCCGAATTATCCATCATACCGAAATGTTCCCAATAATAATACTCTCCTGTTTTGGGATGTCGAATCGTAAAATCCGGATACATTACTATCCCATCCAGCACCAATTGATTTTCATATCGAAATGGTATTCTTTCCCGAAATAAAACATTATCGATCATTGCTTCTGATTTAGAACGAAGATACTTGCCCTGTGTCCCTTTTATATTCAACTTCTCCGGATATTTCTTATTTGTTTCATATTCTTCTGCCATCCATGCTTCTAAATTCTCTGAATGTGGCCCAAATGCCTTTCCCAGCAATTCAACATAGCCTTCATTTTTTAATAGCATACCAGATGTATCATTTTCATTTGGCATCTTCCTGATATACGCCTTGCATGCTTCAAGCTCGCACATTAAATCTTTTTTTCTTAACATATAATACTTTTTCATAGCAAGTTTTTCAGCCAAGTGTCTCTCTTTCTTTGGCAGATATATTGATTTTCCTGCATTCTTCAAATACCACTTGTGTCCTTTTCCGTTTTTGGCACATATTAATTCTTCTTTCGGAAGTGTTTTCTCTAACATCTCAATCTCATGTATTTCATTTTTCAATTCAGCAATTCTTTTTATTATCATATCTTTGATCATACGCATTCTCCTCGTTTCTTTATATGCTGTTATTCTGCAATATTTTTTATTGGTATAACTCTCATTTTCATTTATTAATAGCCCTTGAGAGCACTTCTCCCATGGTATCAGGCTATTTTCCCACTTTGCATACCCTTCTGCTCATCCTGTTTGGGGTATATTGTCTAATTTTCTTTATCCATACCCTTGTTCAATCCGGTGGGGCGGGTATTATTTTCGTTTTTCTTCTCCAATACCCGGTGCACTCTTCTATTGCGGGTATTATCTTAGCTTGCTTTCTTTCATACCCGGTGCACTCCGCTGGGGCGGGTATTATCTTAGCTTACTTTCTTCCATACCCTTCACCCCGACATTGACATTGGTATGACAGCCTATTTTCTTGAACAATACCCAAAATCCCGCTTCACCAAGGGTATTATTCAAATCTTTTCTTTCATATACCCATTATTTCATTTTAGGCTTGGTAGAAATCATAAATTTTATCCCCCATACCCATGAAGCATAATTTTTCCTGATTGTATGTGTAAAATTATTGCACCACATTGATCGGTGCGGTAAACCCTTGCGCCAATTGTCTGAAGCTGCATCAGAGTTTCTTCATGTGGATGTCCATAATGGTTCTTTTTGCCGCAGCTAATAATGGCATATTGCGGTTTTGTCGTCTGAAGGAAACCTTTGGAAGATGCGGAATGCGAACCGTGATGCCCCACCTTTAATGCATCTATCTCTGACAACAGGATACTTTTTTCTAAAATCAATCTTTTCTCTACCATACTTCCGGCATCTCCTGTAAACAAGATTTTTCTTCCATCATATTTCGCAAGAAGAACCATTGACAGATCATTCGCATTCAGACCGGATCCTGTAGCCTCTTCTCCCGGAACATTCGCTGTAATTGCATTATCCAACCCAATTGCTATCTTCTTATCATCCGTTATACCAGAAGCTTCTCGTTCAGCCACCTGTTTTGCTTCCGCTATACTATCAGCTTCTCGCTCAACCACCTGTTTAGCTTCCAAAGTGCTCCCAGAGGGATAAAGACATTTCAAAGTCAAACCTGCCATATCCGGATTCTGCTTTTCCTGAATCTTATCCCCTGCTTCCATATATACAACATTGATATTCTTCTCTTTTGCCAATGTCTCTATATTTGCAAGTCCTTGTCTATCTCCATACTTTGCGAGAACCAGATTTCGTATCCGTACACCGATATGTTCGGCATTCAGCAAATACTCTATGCCTGATATATGATCGGCATCCCCATGCGTCACAAATACATAATCAAGCTCCGACATCCCATAATACCTGATTGCCGGAAGCAGCACATATTCCCCAACTCTCTGGTTGCTGGTAGATCCTCCATCGATCAATATCGAAGTTCCCTGCTCCGTCCGTATCAGAATTCCATCACCCTGACCAACATCCAGAAATACAGTGACAAATGAACGATCAAGATTGGCGTATTCATATAACGCTGTCAGCAGTATAACAAGTATAATTCCATATAAATATCTGCCACATCTGCCTGACTTTTTCCTCACCGGCTTAGTCAAGTCTCTACCTAATGTTTTACTTCTCGACGGCTTTGCTAAGTCTTTGTCCGACGGACTGTTTGTCATTGGCTTTTCCAACTTCCTGCCTGCCAAATTATTTCTCATCGACTTATTAACTTCTTCGCCCGCCGAATTGTTCTCATCCGTACTCTGAGAGGAATTCTTCTCTCCCGCATAACACCTCAAGATAAAAAGGACCACTCCAAGTCCCAAATAATAAACGAGAACCATTCGAACAGAAATATGCCCTACATTTATACTGCTAAATGGAATCTTCTCGGACAGACCGCACAGTCTTTCATACAATATCAGAATAAAATGTGCCGGTATCCTGGCAAGCTCTGCCGCCTTTATAGAAATAATGCCACATCCTGCTGTTACAAGTGCCGACATCAACAAGCAGGAAACTAACGGCACAACCAGAAGATTTAAAAGTATTCCATATAACGGGAACTGATAATAATAGAATACACAGATTGGAAGGGTAGCCAGAGAAGATGACAGACTGACCCCAAATGCCTGCCTCAGCTTCCCCTTTTTCCCGAACGTCTGAACATATACCGGATGAATCACCGCTAATCCTGCAACAGCAGCAAAGGATAATTGAAAACCTGCATCCCGGATCACATACGGATTCCATACAGCCATGCCTATACTTGCAATTCCTGCCGATGTCAGAAGATCCGCAGATCGTCCTTTTGCTTTTCCGATCATTACAAGTCCCATCATAATCACCGCCCGGCTGGTAGATCCGGACAGTCCTGTCATAATTCCATAAAATACAACCACAATCATCGCCACACATCCGGAAATACGATAAGACCCTGTTCTTTTACGAAGCCATTCAAAAAGTGTCATACCAAGTATCGCTATATGAAGCCCCGTCTGGGGTTTTATCCTGTCTAATATAGATGGTATAACTTCTTATTAAAAAGGGATACCTAGCCCTCAAGGCTTAGGGGGGACTATCCCCTATGGGATACGTTCCCGGGGATAGCTTGAAAATCGGATATTTTCAGATTTGTATAATTTGGCAGAATTGTTTTTATCTGTATTTCTATGCTTCACATATAACACTACTTAAGCCGAGCAACTTCTACTAAATCATTTTCCCTCACTTCAAACACTTTTAATGCTTCTGGAGGTACTGAATTTCCAGCAAGTAGTGATCCATATTCCTCTTCGTTATAAAAATAGATGGATATAAATCTTCTCAAAAAAGTAATATTATCATATATTTTTTTCGGTATGGTTTCTTCCATATAATCTGTGAAATCAAAGCCACAAGAATATAAGAGGCTTTCATACTCTCGGTAAGCCTCTCTATAATTCATTGGAGCAAAAGTTTCCATTTCCGACCAACGACTAGCATACTCTAAAACATAACACTTTCTCTTTTTAGCCATCCAATCATAACATAAATTGTATGTAGTAGAAAAGTGTCCATTTACTGCTGAACGGACATCATCTAGCGTATTCAATATTTCTGGGCAACTACTAATGGTCGAATAGTCTTTCATTTCATCCAATGTTGCATGAATAAAGCATTCCACGGTTGCATCATAATAATATAATTTGGTTGCAAGATAAGTAAGTTTTTTAAAGCTATCACATCTTGAATATCCTGTGCAAATCCGTTCTCTGCCATTATAACATTCTGGACAGATTTCTTGGTCTCTCAATATTGGATATGTTTTTCCTTTAATTTCTATTTTGTGTTCATCAACATTCACTTTAATTTTATGTTCTAATAAAAATCGAGATAAAGGGGTGTCCTCTTGGAGCATGGTCTTCAAATCAAGAATACCTTTATCCATAAAGGAATGGATTTCATCTTCTGTAGATGTTGTCATATGACGGCACACTATCTGCATTTGACTGCTATCGTATTCGTTTAATTTTAAATCAAACTTTTTCACCAATGTTTCCGGCGATAATGTATCACGGTTGACCTTAATAAAATAATCCTCAACCGTTTCCTTATCCAACCTATAGTATTCACAGAATTTTTCTACAAGCTCTGTTGCACTATCGTTAAAAAAATCAAAAGTTATCATAATGTCTCCTATGATTTTAAATGTATTTGAGTTTATATTATAACAAAAATGGTGTGGCTGTCCAACCATAGTCACACCATTTTTGTAATCCATTTATTGGTTATTTTCTTTCTTTGCAAAGAATGCACCGTAATCAAACATCTTCATGCTCTGATATCTGCCGATATCCAGCAGGGAAGATATAATTATCTCCACGTCCTTATCTTCCCCGGACGGCTCATGCAGTCTGTTGCACAACCTTTCATAAGCAGCAAGCATCTGGGCGTATAGCTGTTCGCAGTATTTTCCTTCTGCAAATTCATCCTCCACCACTTTACTTTCCTCAATCTCGCACTCATCCAGATTGTAAGCACCATTCATCAGATCGTAGATCACTGTTTTGAATTTCTCATCCCGTACACTCATATACATCCTCATCACTTTCTTTGCCGTAAAGAATGCATAGAAAAAGGGAAAGCAGCCATTTCAGATACAATTGAACTGCTTCCCCTTACTTTTTCAGCGTTCTTACGAAGTTCATCAAGATTCTCCGTTCATCCGCATTCAGGTCATCCCATATTTCCAATAATTCTTCTTGCTCATCTGTCAGATCAGGCCGCATACCTTCTCCGGCAAAAAACTGTGCGATTGATATTCCGAATGCATCGCAGATTCTTTCCAAGGTTGGTACTGTCGGTATACTCTTCTTGTTGATTATATTTCCCAAAGCCGTCTGTGACATGTCAGTGAGCTGTGCAAGCCTGTATTTGGAAATCTTGTGTTTGCTGCATAATTCTTTTACCCTCTTTGGTATGTACTCCTCTGTACGCAAGTAAGTTACACCTCTCTTCTATCTGTACGATATACATATTGTAACCGTAAAACAGAAGAAATATTAGAACCATATCTCTTGTGTATTTTACTCTAGTGAAGTGGAGTATGCAGATAAAAAAATATGAACAGCAGACATATGCAGTTCAATCCTCTATCTCCTTGAAACCTTATTTTCCCTTGTTTCTATCACCCTTTTATCGTCTGGTTTCATTCATAAGCATACCATCCGTATGCAGATTCATCAACACAAATCGTTCGACATATTTCGCACTTTGCTCCCTTTCTGCTCCACTCTGCTTTATCAAATTACCCAACTTTTATTCACCCATTGATAGATAATTTACTGTGCGTAAGAAAAAGAAAACAGGAGGTACTATTATGAATCAGACGCAGCAGTCATCTGTCGACCACCGACAGATAGGATATCGCATCAAGGAAGTAAGGGAGCAGAACAATTTCTCACAGGCAGAGCTTGCGGAAAAAACGGAACTCTCCGTTTCCTACATAAGCCACATTGAAAATGCAAAAAGAAAGGCCAGTCTGGAATCCATCATCCGTATCGTCAATGCCCTCGGCATTACCATAGATGAACTGCTTGCCGGAGTGCAGATGCACAATCCCACTGCATATCAGACGGATATCGATATTCTCATGGAAGAATGCTCGGAGAATGAGAAACGCTTCATCTTTGAGCTGATAAAAGCAAGTGTTGATGCCATGCATAAAAACGGCTGGGAGCTTGCATCCAAAGATGGGCAGAGGTAACGGCACATCATTTTCACACAAATTATTTTTCTTTGGAATAGACTATAGGGATATGCGTGTCCGTATGGTCTATTTTATTTTGATATGAAAATTTTATAATAAACTCATCATAAAAATGAAGGTGGTTAGTCATGAACGAAAATGAGCATAAGGCCGGTTCTGTTGCCGACCAGAAAAATAAGATCAGGGAACGTTATAAAGGTGTCAGTCTTGATGAACTTGATGTGATTCCAGCACTTCCACAGGAAGATATCTTTGCTGTTGAAAATGAACAGCGTGTTGCCGTATATGCAAGGGTATCCACGGATGATCCGAGACAAACATCCTCTTACGAACTGCAGAAAAACCACTATCATGATGTTATCAGTAAAAGTCCGAACTGGAAACTCGTACAGATTTATGCGGATGAAGGTATTTCCGGCACTTCCCTGCAACACCGTGACCAGTTCAAGCTGATGATCGAGGATTGTAAACAGGGCAAGATAGATCTTATCGTTACAAAAAGCGTATCCCGTTTTGCAAGAAATGTCGTGGACTGCATCGGATATGTCCGTGAGCTGCTTGCCCTTCCCCACCCTGTCGGTGTGTTCTTTGAAACGGAAAGGCTCAATACCTTTGACCCCAAAAGCGAGATGGTGCTTTCCTTCATGGCCACACTTGCACAGGAAGAAAGCCATACAAAAAGCGAGATCATGAATGCTTCCATTGAGATGCGTTTCCGGAGGGGAATATTCCTGACACCGATACTTCTCGGATACGACCATGATGAAGACGGCAATCTTGTCATCAACGAAGAAGAAGCCAAAATCGTAAAGCTCATATTCATGATGTACCTAAACGGATGCACCTGTCAGGAGATTGCCGATACCCTGACGGAACTTGGATGCATGACCAAAAAGGGAAACACCGTATGGTCACCCGGCTCTATCCTTCAGATACTGCAGAACGAACGCCACTGTGGCGATGTACTCGCACATAAGACCTATACCCCAAATTATCTGAATCACAAATCAAAGAAAAATATGCAGAACCGTCCGCAGTACCGTAAGCGCAACCACCATGATGCCATCATATCGAGGGATGACTTCATTGCAGTACAGAGGCTTATCAGTAATGCAAAATACGGAAATAAAGGACTGCTGCCGGAGCTTAAGGTCATCCCGGAAGGAGTCCTCAAAGGTTTTGTTTCCATCAATCCAAGATGGGCCGGATTTAAGGAAGATGACTATATCAATGCTTCTGCAAGTGTATATAACGGCACGGAACAGACTTCTACTTCTTCTGCCCCGGTAGAGGTACAGTCCGGTGACTTCGACCTCCGTGGATATGAAATTGCACGCTCCCAGTTTTTTGACAGTACGGACCGTATCACTGTCACTTTCAGTCAGGGAGACATCCGTTTTTCCTGTCCTGCCGTCCGAAAACTTGAAAGCACGCTTGTAGAACTGCTCATGCATCCGCAGAAACAGATTCTTGCAGTAAGGACTGCCGGAAAAGAATGCCGGAATGCCATGCAGTGGTCTAAAAAGAAAAGCGGGATCAGTTTTCCAAGGGGAATCAGCGGAACTGCTTTTCTCTCTACCCTGTACTCCCTTCTCGGCTGGAAGGATGACTGCCGTTACCGCATCACCGGAATAAAACGGGGCAAGGGAAATGATGCCATTCTGCTATTCAATCTGACAGAACCGGAAATATTCATACCAAATGACACAGTAAGCTCACTTCCGGAATCAGATACATCCGTAAAGCCTTTTACTGACAGCAACCGCAGGAATGTCCGTGCTTATCCGCCGGACTGGGCTGATACATTCGGCAGCAACTATTACAGCCACGCACAGGCACAGGAACTTGCCGGATTTGGAAAAGGCATGGAGCCTGACATATCCCATGCATCCGTCATATACAAAGACAGTGACATACAGGTCACCAGCAAAGATGACATAGAAAGAAATATCGAACAGATCATGTCCGATATGAAGGAGAATACAGATGAACACACAGACGAACAATGAAAGAAACACCATTTCCGTTGTGGAAGATGATGCATTCAGTTATGACGGCTATCAGGTAGTCCGTGGAGAATTTTTCGCACATACCTACGAACCGTCATTTACCTTTAATTCCAACAAAGTATCCGTAAATACCGCCTGTATCAAGAAACTGCCGGATACGGACTTTGTTCAGATACTTGTTAACCCGGACGAGAAAAAACTGGCAGTACGTCCATGTCAGGAAGACGAGAAAGATTCCTTCCGGTGGTGTTCCGCAACATCAAAACGGTCACCAAGGCAGATCACATGCCGTATCTTTTTTGCAAAAGTCGTATCCCTTATGGGATGGAATTCAGCATACCGTTATAAGTTGCTCGGCAAACTTATAAAGTCAGACAACGAGCTGCTGTTTGTTTTTGACCTTACCACACCGGAGATCTTTGTACGCTCTGAAAAGGAAGACGGAAAAATAAAGACATCCCGCACCCCAAGCTATCCGGAAGAATGGCAGAACCAGTTCGGTGTACCTGTGGAAGAACACCAGAGCAGTCTTCAGATCAATATGTTTGACGGATATGCGGTATTCGGCATTTCCGAAAACAGCATCACTTCCACACCGGAAGAAAATCCAGAACATCCAGAAAAGGAGGAACAACACTATGAACAGACAAACCTCTTTGAAGCCGGTCCTTTGCATTGACTTAAAGAAAAACAGAATCCGCATACATAAACTTACGCTCCATATGCTCGGTGACCCTGAGTATATCCAGCTCCTTGTAAATCCCAAAAGCAGCATGATTGCCGTAAGGAAAAGCGTCCGCAGGGATTATCTGGCACACCGTGTACGCACCTGTGGATCTGACAGCCACTACTGCTGTGAATTATACAGTACGGAGCTTCTGCAGGCCCTGCGTGTCACCAACGTGAATCTGGCAGAGAACCAGAGCTACCGTATCTACGGTGCATTAAATTCAAAGGAATGTCTCGCCAGCTTCTCCATGAATGACTGCGTGCTTGTGGATGATACGGCAAGAACGGAGGAAGCACTATGAATGACATGCCAATGCCGGAACTTGTAAAAGACCCGGAATTTACAGACCTTATCCAGCCGAGGAACACACAATACATGGAAGAACTTGAAGAGGATATTTTTGACCACGGATGTACCGACCCTGTATGTGTATGGAACAATATCATCATAGACGGTCATCTCCGCTATGATCTCTGTAAAAGGTGGGATATACATTTCACTTTAAGACGCATCCTGTTTGACAGCCGGGATGAGGCAGTATCCTTTATCTGCCGTACACAGTTAAAACGCACTGACCTTACGGGGGAATATAAGAAATATCTGATAGGCAGAATGTTCCGTGCCGAAATGAATACAGCCGTTGGAAAATTCCTGAAAGAGAATCCTGATAAGACTGCAAACCCTGACGGACAGGTGTCACAGAAATATGTACGCAAGACAGATGTCGCAACCATCATAGGGAATGAATACAATTTTGGTTTTTCCACTGTAACAAAATATGATATCTATGCCCGTGCGGTCGATGACCTGAAACGGAAAAGTCCTGAGATTGCACAGAAGATACTGACCGGAAAACTCCGTGTATCCCATGAGAACATCATAGAGCTTTCCCGTCTTCCAATCGAGGATATAAACGGACTGAAACGTCTGCTGGACAGCGGTTCTATCGACCGCATCGGCTACTCACAGCTCCGGCACGAATTAAGATGGCAGAGGCTTCCGACCGGAAAACCGGATTCACGGAGAATAAAGAGGGAAAAAGCCAGTGCCGAAGCCGGAATCAAACAGATGCCGGCCACGGATCCGGATTCGGAACTCGAAAGCCTTAAATTCACGATCCCTTCATGGTCAAAGACCATATCAAGGACAATGGAACTTACTGATTTTACTTCTACCTCCACCAAAGCAAGGCGCGAAGTGAAAATGCAGCTATTAAACCTGACAAGAAAAATAACAAAACTGCTTTCGCAGCTTGAGGAGGATGATTCGAAATGACAGAAGAACAGATAAACGATGAACAAAGGACAGAAATCGACCTAATGCAGTTCGTACCAAAGGTACACTTTGAGCAGATACCTATCAGAAACCTTGTATCCAATCAGGAATACCAGCGCAACCTTTCACAGCATCATGTAAAAAACGCTGCTTCCCACTTTGACCTGTATCAGATAAATCCAGTAAAGGTCAGCCGCAGGGACGGGATAAATTATGTATTTAACGGACAGCACACCATTGAGATCGTTGCACTTGTTTCCGGCTCCCGTGAAACACCCGTATGGTGCATGGTCTACGATGATCTGGAATATGAACACGAAGCGGATATCTTTGCAAACCAGATGAAATATGTAAAGCCCCTTCTGCCCTATGAGATATTCATGGCAAACATAGAGGCCGGTAATGATAAACAGCTCATCATCCGTGATCTGGTAGAGTCCTATGATCTTACCATTACTTCAACAACTGCTCCGGGAGGTATCTGTGCCGTTGCAACACTGGAAAACATCCACGATAAATACGGCTACCATATGCTCGACCATGTGATCCGCCTGATTGCTGCCACATGGGAAGGCGCATCCCAGTCCTTCAGTGCAAATATGATGAACGGTCTGGCACGTTTCCTGAATGCATACGGTGATGCCGTCAAAGATGATGTTTTCAAGGAGAAGCTCGGAAGGATATCCATAAAGGAACTTTCACGCACCGCCAAGGACAGGCGTTCCGGCTCCCTTGGATTTGCGGAAGCGATCCTTATCGGCTACAACAAGAAATGCCGGAATCCGCTCCCTTGGGATAAACTATACACCCACAAGCTCCCGCAGAAAAAAGCCGTGGAAGAAGAAACGTCCGATATCCCGGAACAGGATGATACTGACCGGATGGATATGGACGGCCAGAGCAGCCAGCTTGACCTGTTCGGATTTCAGGATGATGAGGTTTCCGAATAGTTTATACGGAAACCTTTATCCTGCTTCCTTCCAGAAAGAAGAACTCATATTTCTTTGCACCAAGCACCGTCACTTCCGCAAGGACAAGCTGTGCGATCTCAGGAACAAATCTGCCAAGCGGTTCATTCCCCGTGGCTTCCATCATCTGCTCTGCCCTTATCTTTTCAAGCGAGCTGCCGTCTGTCTTCATCTGATTCCATCTTTCCATGAACTTTTCCCTGTCTGCCACCAGTTTATTGAATGCCTTCACAAATCCCTTTTCAATGTCGGAATTGTCAACATAGGCATTGCTGCATGTTACCCTTCCATCCGTCCGGTGGTTCTTGCACTGCCACTGTACGATTCCCCTTGATTTCCATGAATGTCTTGTAAACAGGCTTTTGCACTCACCGCAGAATACTTTCTCGCAGAACGGCATGCAGTCCGCACCGTAACTGTACCTGTCCGTTCCGTGGTCCTTCATGAACCGTTCCCTGCGTTCAAATTCTTCCTGCACCGCATTCCATGTTTCCTTATCTATGATCCCCTTATGGCTGTCCTTAACATAGACCTGTGCGACCTCCCCGTTATTTTTTACCTGACGCTTGGTAAGGAAATCAGCCGTATAAGTCTTCTGCAGAAGCGCATCGCCCATATGCTTTTCCTGTTTCAGGATACCCACGATTGTGCTTGGATACCATTTCGTCTGTCCGTTGCATCCCGGAACCTTCTCTTCCGTCAGTTCCTTCGCAATCTGTGCCGGATTGATGCCGATAAGGAAATCCCTGTAGATACGTCTTACCGTTTTTGCCTGTTTCTTATTGATGACCAGCTTACCGTTCTCATCCTTATCGTATCCTAAGAACTTGAATGTATTCAGATGCATCTCACCATTCTTGAATTTGGTGCGGATACCCCATTTGCAGTTCTCCGAAATGTTTCTTGACTCATCCTGAGCAAGCGAGCTTAATATCGTGAAAAGCAGCTCCCCAGTGGAATCAAGGGTGTTGATGTTTTCCTTTTCAAATATGATGCCGATTCCGAAGTTCTTCAGCTTTCTGGAATATGCCAGGCAGTCCTGCGTGTTCCTTGCAAAACGGCTGATGGATTTTGTT
>ULLX01045396.1_pt1 | contig 30064 bp, 30 predicted proteins | sample 1951501 | NCBI WGS metagenome assembly ULLX01 (sample SAMEA4835535, study PRJEB28245) | human gut metagenome | biome: gut microbiome; material: fecal sample | place: Denmark | collected 2008
CTTTCACCAGCCGGTCTACATTGACGGAGACCAGATTTGCCTTAATCTGGCGTACTTCAACAATATCTCTGGCAGTTGAATATTCCGGATTATTTCCTAAAAACATCAAAATATCAAAAGCAGTCTGCGGCAGATGCAGTGACTGGCACAAAGGCTTACATACCGCAGTGTAGGCAGCAGACATTTTTCTTGCAAATGCAATACCTGTATTCATGTAAGAGTCCTCCTGATGAAAATACTTCAAAATAGAATAGTTCAAAATTGAAATAATTATTTTGATGGTATACTAGCACCGGAAGGAAAAAATGTAAAGTGAACTGGAAAAAATTTTATAAAAAGTTTATGATATAATGAACGCAAGCGGGAAGAATGCGAGGAAATACAATGAATAAGCAGGAAATTTATGAATACCTGAATCAACAGCATATCTGGTACGAAGTGACAGAGCATAAAGCTGTTTACAATATGGAGGATTTATCAGATGTGGAAATTCCTTATCCACAGGCAGATGCCAAGAATCTTTTTGTACGTGATAATAAGAAGCAGAATTATTATCTGATTACAGTGCGAGGGAACCAGAGGGTAGATTTAAAGGCATTTCGAAAGGCAAATGGAACGCGTCCGTTAAGTTTTGCCTCGGAAGAAAATTTAACTGAGAAAATGGGACTGCAGGCGGGTTCGGTAACGCCGCTTGGAGTACTCAACGATGAAACATGCAGCGTGAAGGTATTTGTGGATGCTTATTTTCTGGAAAATGATGCATTGATTGGAGTACATCCCAACGAGAATACCGCTACTATATGGATGAAGACAGAGGATTTACTCCGTATCATCCGGGCGCATGGAAATGAAGTCCATTGTGTGTCGATGTAGAAAAAATATCCGGAGAAATAGAGAGTTTTTAGATAATAATAGGGGAACGGAGAGAAGCAAGCCAGGTATTTTTATTCACGTGTTATGGAATGCAAAAAGGATAGACAGTTCATTAACCATCTATCCTTAGAATGCTTATGCTATGCGGTTTTAAGATTAACCAAAGTATCTCTTTAACAGACCTTCGAATGCCTTTCCGTGTCTAGCCTCGTCTCTAGCCATCTCATGAACGGTATCATGGATTGCATCAAGGTTAGCAGCTTTAGCACGTTTTGCAAGGTCAAATTTACCAGCAGTAGCACCGTTTTCTGCATCTACACGCATTTCAAGGTTCTTCTTTGTACTGTCGGTTACAACTTCACCAAGCAGTTCTGCAAATTTTGCTGCATGTTCAGCCTCTTCAAAAGCTGCTTTCTCCCAGTAAAGTCCGATTTCCGGATATCCTTCTCTATGTGCAACTCTTGCCATTGCAAGGTACATTCCGACTTCAGAGCATTCTCCTTCGAAGTTTGCTCTTAAATCAGCAATAATATCTTCTGGAGCACCCTGTGCTACACCAACTACATGCTCAGCAGCCCATGTCTTATCACCTGTCTGTTCTTTGAATTTCTCAGCCGGAGCTTTACATACCGGGCAGAACTCCGGAGCACTTTCACCTTCATAAACATAACCACATACTGTACAAACAAATTTTTTCATTTTAAGATCTCCTTTTCTTTTTAGAAATTGTATTTATATATCAATAATAGTAATTGTTACTGATATTAAATTAGCATAATTATTTTTAAATGTCAACTACTTTTTTAAGATTTTCTGATTTTGTTTTTCTTTTTTATTTTCTGCAAAATTGGTTGATTTATCCGGCAGAGAACCGGATTTATCCAATAACTTTTTACATTCCGGACAAAGTCCATAGAATCTGGTAATATGTCCCTCAATCAAACCGGCAAATTCTTCTGCAGCAATAACGTTAATCAGATCAATGTTTTTCATTTTTAAATCGAGGACGGAATTACAGTTTGTACAGAAGAAGTGGTAATGAGGTTTCGGATTACCATCAAAGCGGTCAGGACCATTTTCCGTTGAAATTTTTTGAATCTCGCCTAAATCAGCCAGGAGAGAGAGATTACGGTATACTGTTCCCAGACTGATGTTGGGATATTCCTGACGGATGTCGGAATAAACTGTTTCGGCAGTCGGATGGTCGGTACGTCCCATCAGGTTATTTTTAATACTTTCCCGTTGTCGGCTAAATTTAATCATATATTCTCCTTAATAAATAATAATAATCGTTATTGATTTTAATATAATTCTTAAAAGAAACTTTGTCAAGGAGAAGTGTAGAGTAAAAATCTGCATGGAATCTTAGAAGACGGAATATGATATAAGGAACAAAAAGATATAGGAAGGAAAGATTATGCCGCAGTTTAAACGGTTCGTTGCATATCTTTATTATTATGAAAATGATACAAAGGAATATCTTGCCGGATTTGCCAGGGTAGAAATGCGCGGAGGAATCTGCAGATTAGAGATACATTTAAAAGGAACAGAATATGCGGGGCAGGAAGGAAAGGTAAGCCTTTTTATCCGTAGGGAAGGAAAAATTCTGGCTTTTCCGGTGGGTAATATGCGGCTGATGTCCCAAAGCTCAGATTATAGTGGAAGGATTTCTGATGGTGAGCTGGGCGATGAAACCTGTCATATACAGGATGTATGTGGAATACTGATTCAGCCGGCAGATGGTAATTTTTATGGCAGCCAGTGGGACAATGGGGAGATACATAAGGAAGAAATAGAAATGCAAGCTGCAGAAGAGCCGTCTCTTCAGACTGAGGAAGTGCCGATGCACCATATTTTCCCGGAACAGATGAGCATGGAAAAGGAAATCCAGGAAAGAAGCACGCAGGAAAAAGGCACTGGGGAAAAAGAGGCCTCCATCTGGAAGCACTGGGAGAATCTGAAACAGAAAATGACGCTTCTGCATCCTTTTGAAGGAGAGAATATCACCTGCGTCCATATGGAATTGCAGGATTTACGGGAACTGCCACAGAAATACTGGTGCCTTGGAAATAACAGCTTTCTTCTGCATGGCTTCTTTAATTACCGGTATCTTTTCTTCGGAGAACAGGTGACGCCGGAAGGACGGGAGCTGTTCTTAGCAGTGCCGGGGGTTTATCAGAAGCCGGAAAAAGTAATGGCTGCTATTTTTGGTTTTCTACAGTTCCGGACGGAAAAGCCGTGCCGGCAGTTAGAGGGGACGTTTGGCTACTGGTATCGACGGATGGACGGATAAGGGCGAACCGGATATGGTCTTCCCATTTTCCCTGTATCAGGGCATATTCTCTGGCGACACCCTCCTGTTGGAAATCAAGGGATTCTAGCAGACGGATGGAAGCGGTATTTTTCGGCATGACGGCAGCTTCTATCCGGTGCAGATGAAATTCTTCAAACATAAGCTGAATACCAAAAGCAAGGGCTTCGCGGGCGTATCCTCTGTGCCAGTATGCAGGGGAAAAGCGATAGCCGGTCTCACAGGAATAGTAAGTAGAACGGTTGATATTGCGGAAGCAGACGGTGCCTATGATTTCGTCCGGATTTTCCCTGCGGAATATATAGAAGCGAATGAGGCTGTGCTTTAAGGTGAGACTCAGCTCACAGTTCATCAGGGTCCGCTGGTAGGCCACCGTATAGAACTGCTCCGGGTGTATGGTTTCATATGGCTCAAAGACATTCCGGTTCTGCTTATAAAACTGAAGAACTGCAGGGGCATCATCTTCCCCTAACAATTTCAGGATTAAGCGGTCTGTTTCATAGATAAATTTCATGTTATTAACTCCTGCAGCTGGTATAAGAATACCTTTTTGTTACGCTCAAAATATGCTATTATTATAACAGAGAAAAGAGTAAAAGTCAGGAGTAAACATGGAACCGGAGATAAAATATATGAAAGCCGCCCTGCGGGAGGCAAGGAAAGCAGAAAAATTAGAGGAAGTTCCGATTGGCTGCGTCATTGTGCAGAATGATAAAATCATTGCCCGGGGCTATAACCGGCGCAATACCGATAAAAATACACTTTCCCATGCGGAACTGACTGCCATTAAAAAGGCATCAAAGAAGACCGGGGACTGGAGGCTTGAGAACTGCGTGATGTATGTGACCTTAGAACCATGCCAGATGTGCGCGGGAGCCATTGTGCAGTCCCGTATGAAAAAGGTGGTAATCGGAACTATGAATCCCAAAGCAGGATGCGCCGGGTCGGTCATGAACCTTTTGCAGGTGGCAGCATTTAACCATCAGGTAGAGATAGAACGGGGTGTATTAGAGGAAGAATGTTCGGACATGCTGTCGGAATTTTTCAGGCGGTTGCGTGAGAAGAAGAAACAGCAGAAAATGATGGCAAAACCTTGACAATCCGGCACAAAATAGGCTATAATTTAGATTCCGAGCAGCCGGGGTGGCAGCGGTGCCCTGTACCAGCAATCCGCTATAGCTGGGGTGATATCCTGTCTCGGGTTTGAAATTGTAAAGCAGCCCTGAATAAGTGGCGTTGATGTCTGGGTCTTACGCAACAGGAATCTGTGAACCGGGTCAGGTCAGGAATGAAGCAGCCCTAAGCGGAAGCTCCTGTGTGCCGTAAGGTCGCCTGGACTGAGTTGGCTGTTCAGGTAACGTTTGCAACGAGAATTCAAAACAGGATGCTCGGTTTTTAATGCATAAAATTAAAAATTATAATATAATAAAGATAAGGGTTCTTCATAAGAAAGTCGGAGAGAAGAAAATTTAATATAATAAAGGAGATAAAGATGAAGAAGTACGGTTTTGGCGTAGACATTGGTGGAACTACCTGTAAGATCGGATTATTTGAGACCAGCGGAAAAATGCTGGATAAGTGGGAAATCCCAACCAACAAGGCAGATAATGGTGGACATATTTTAGATGATGTGGCAGCATCCATTGACGAGAAAATGAAATCAGCATCCATTGCAAAAGAAGATGTGGAAGGAATCGGCGTAGGTGTTCCTGGCCCTGTATTAGAAGATGGCTCTGTTTCCGTATGTGTAAACCTCGGATGGGGACAGGTTCAGGTTGCCGATGAATTAAGTAGTAAGACAGGTCTTCCGGTTAAAGTAGGAAATGATGCGAATGTAGCAGCCCTTGGCGAGATGTGGCAGGGCGGTGGAAAAGGTTACACCGGAGTCGTTATGGTTACGCTTGGAACCGGTGTTGGCGGCGGAATCATTCATAATGGCAAAATTATTCCGGGCGCAAACGGAGCGGGCGGCGAAATTGGACATATTACCGTCAATACAGAGGAAAAAGATACCTGCGGATGTGGCAGACATGGCTGCTTAGAGCAGTACGCATCAGCTACCGGAATCGTCCGCATGGCGAAGAAACTTTTGGCTGAGAAAGATGCTGAGTCTTCCTTACGCGGATTTGAACCGCTGACAGCAAAGGATATCTTTGATGAGGCAAAAAAAGGAGATGCTCTGGCATTAGAGGCGGTAGAAATCTTAGGCGAGACACTTGGTATGGCGTTATCTAATATTGCCTGTGTCGTTAACCCACAGGTATTCGTAATCGGTGGCGGCGTATCCAGGGCAGGAGATATTTTAATTGATACCGTAGCAAAACATTTCAAAGAGCATGCATTTGCATCCTGCAAGGACACCAAGTTTGCATTGGCATCCCTTGGAAATGATGCCGGAATGTACGGCTGCGTGCAGATGATATTAGACTAAGAATCAGATGAATCGAGAAACATGCTTTGCGAGATTCTTTCGTAAGTAAGTGAAAAGCCTCCGTCCTGGGACGGAGGCTTTTCTTGATTTATTGCGAGAACCAAAAGGGTCTCTTGAACCTTGAAAAAGACACAAAGTCCAGTAAAAAGAAAGAGGAGACTAAATAATTAAAAGATGATTAAATAATTATAATATGCGTTCTAATTCGTATTTCTTATTCAACAGCAGTACATCAGCCCTTGCACCCGGGGTCAGGCTGCCGATGGTTTTCTCCATTCCAATGCTCTTAGCAGGGTTGCACGCATGGCATCGCTGATTAAGATGACGCGGTTATCTCCAAACATGCGGAAAACGCTGCGAAGGCCTTTGAGGCAATTTCATAAGAAGCAGTAGAGTGTCCAAGAGAAATAGTAACTTCATCATGGAATTTTTCAATAAATTTGTCTGCTCCCGGAAGTTCCGGAGCGATGGTGATTAACTTTATTTTGCCACTGGAAACTTCTAACAAGCGGCAAAATGCGTCCATACTAGGGCTGCAGAGGTAACTTTCTTTCTGGGCACCCTTCTTTGTCGGGGAAAGGAAAGGACCTTCCATATGAATACCGGCTACATAGGCGTGGTTTCCGTCATCCGGTACACCGGAAACAGTTTCAAAGATTTCCATAAGCTGGTTTTCCGGTAAAGTCATGGATGTTGCACAGAAGGATGTAACACCGCAGGAATACAGGTAAGCCGCAATATCGGAAAGTCCGTCTGTATTTGTGTCACAGAAATCATGACCCTTTGCACCATGGATATGCACATCAACCAGTCCCGGAATCACATAATTGCCGTTTGCATCCAGAATTTCCTCATGTTCGGAAACCGGTTTGTCTACGATTGTATGTGTAGCATCATCGATATATAATCCTTTGCTTTATAAATACACATGGTATCCCTCCTTAAAAGGCAATTTCTATATTGTTTAGTCTGATTATATAATCGGAAAAATGAAAATGCTATAAAATAGACAAAATAGCCGCTCGATGGAAATATGCAGTGGCAAATACACTTTAAGTAGAAATTATAACAAACTAACACATTATCATATTAAATACGATTAAATCATAATTTAATACAGATTAAAACAGGATTAAACCAATTTATGAGAAAAATTTAAGAAATCTTAAATTGACCCACCGCAAGGGCTGCTTTACAATGAAAATAGATTGTAAGCAATTACGGAAAACATAAGAAACAACGGAGAAAAACATTGTCTACAAGAAGAGAAAGAGAACGAAGAAAGAAATTAAAGAGAATAAGAAATGCAATTTCAGCAGCTTTTTGTGTACTGGTATTGCTGTTGGTGCTGGGAATCGTAAACCTTCTGACCGGTGTTTTGGAAAAACATCTTCCTATTATAGATGGGAATGGAGACTATACCATCAGTATACTGGAAAAGCTGTCCGGAGATAAAGAGGAGAAGGAACCGGATAAGAAGGGACTGACGGTGTGCATTGATGCGGGACACGGCGGAAAGGACAATGGTTCTGACTATAAGAACCGCTATGAGAAAGATGATACTCTTGCCATGGCACTTGCCGTACAGAGTTATTTGCAGGAAAAAGATGTGAATGTCATCATGACACGAAGTGATGATACCTTCTTAAAACTGTCAGAGAGATGTGATATAGCAAATGAAGCGGAAGCAGATTATTATGTATCCCTGCACCGGAATACCGGAGAGGGATATGGAGTAGAGACATGGGTATACAGTGGAGCCAACGAAGAGACCATGGGACTTGCCGGAAATATCCAGCAGGGGTTAGCCGGAGTCGGTGTACAGCGCGACCGTGATGTGAAAAAGGGAACCCAGAAGAGCAGTTCAAAGGATTATTATGTAAATAGCCATTCCCATATGCCGTCCTGTATCATTGAAATGGGATTTATGAATAATGCCAAAGACAATCAGCTTTTTGATGATAATAAGGAAGCATATGCAGCGGCTATTGGAGATGCCATTATTGCTACTTATAAGACTTACCATGGTGACGGAACAGGTGGAAATACAGAAGCAGATACGTCCATCGGAGATACTACAACAGGTGATACAGACACAGATGGAACCTCCGGCAGCACAGAAGACAGTACCGCCACAGAAGATACGAAAAACGTTGGAGAAGTTATTACCAACCAGCAGATTGCCAATGTGGAAGCTTTGGATGGAACCTGTCAGAACTGGGGGCAGGGCGTGAATTTTGATGAAGAGAACCGGCCGATTGGAGCTGTTTCTTATCAGGAAAAATACGGAGACTATCAGGCGAATTTTATCGGAGCAGATGAAAAGAAGATTTATCTGACCTTTGACGAAGGCTACGAATATGGCTGTACGCCGCAAATCTTAGATACTTTAAAGGAAAAGGGCGTAAAGGCAACCTTTTTTGTGACAGAGCCATATGCCAAGGCACAGCCGGAGCTGGTACAAAGGATGATTGACGAGGGACATGAGATTGGTAATCACAGCGTGACCCATCCGTCCGAGGGCCTTCCATCCCAGAGCTTGGAGCAGCAGAAAAATGAAGTCATGGAGAACCATCAGTATATTAAGGATAATTTTGGCTATGATATGCACCTGTTCCGGTTCCCGGCGGGTAAATTCAGTGACCGGTCCTTAGCTGTGGTCAATAACTGCAACTACAAGAGCGTGTTCTGGAGCTTTGCATACAAGGACTATGATGTCAATAACCAGCAAGGCGAGTCAGAAGCGTTACAGAAATTAAAAGACCGGATGCATCCGGGAGCAATTTATCTTTTACATGCGGAGTCTACCACCAATACAGCCATTCTTGGAAGATTTATTGATGCGGCGCAGGCAGCAGGCTACGAAGTGGTGGCATTTCAGTAAAGCTGAAAAAGGTATCAGTGGAGAGTACATGGATTGAGGGGAAAATGACAAAAGAGAAATAAGATTTTCAGGTAATTGTGAGGACAGAAAAATGCGGATACAAAAGAGAAAAATAATATTGCCAGTCATGGTATTACTGCTTGGGATGACTGCTTTGGGAGCTGTATTATATGGAGTAGGAAATATACAGCAAAACAATAGCAGAAAAATGGCGAATCTGAATGCAATGGTATATTCTGAGCGGGTAAAGTCTGATATTATGCAGGAAGTTGGAGTTACAAAAGCTTTAAAGCAGCTTCTGGTCAGTGAAAATGGCAGGATTAATAAATTTTCAGAGGTGGCAGAGGATATGATGATGGATTCCGTCCAGAGTATCCAGCTTGCACCGGATGGTGTAGTAACAGAGGTATATCCGGAAGAGGGCAATGAAGCCGGAAAAATCGACTTGTTCAATGATGCAGACAGGGGAGAAATTTCCCGTTATGCCAGAGATAACCATATTGAAATTATGCAGGGACCGTTTCAGTTAGAGCAGGGTGGATACGGAATGGCAGTACGAAATCCGATATACCTGAAAAATGAAAACGGAGAAGAAGAATTCTGGGGATTTACCATTGTAATTATCCGTGTACCGGATGTTTTTTTTGATTCATTAAAAGCACTTTCGGATTTTGACTATGATTATACGTTATCAAAGACCGTTTCCCCATGGGATACAACATATGAAGAAGTATGTAGCTCAGGAGCAATTCTGACGGATCCGGTTGCTTATGAATTTGAAGCAGTTGGAAGTCGGTGGAAACTGGAAATCATGCCAAAGGCAGGCTGGTCGAATTATGAGCACTTTTATGGAATGCTGGCTGGCGGACTGTTGATTGTTCTGCTGCTGACGGGACTTGTCTCTATGATTCTGGCTTTGGATGAGCATAAAAATAGATTTAAAAAGCTGGCTGTAACCGATGTATTGACCAGAATCAATAACAGGCATGGATTTGAGGAGCAGGTAAGACAGTATTTGAAAAAGTATCCGGAAGCTTCTTGCGTGGCAGCGCAGTTTGACATTGATGATTTCAAATTTATTAATGACATATATGGACATGAATCCGGAGACAAGGCATTACAGATATTAGCAGAAAGCATGCGGAAATCGTTCCCGGAACATGCAGTGCTTGGACGGAAAGGTGGAGATGAATTCTGCATTTTCTTAGATAATTGCACCGGCGAAGAAGTAAGGGAAAAGCTGGAGCAGTTTACAAAAAAGAAGCGTTCTTTCTGGTATGAAGGTGAAAAAGTGACATATACTATTTCCCTGGGATATGCAGAGTATCCGTTGCAGGGACAAAACTATTCACGGTTGATGCGCTGTGCAGATGCAGCACTTTATGAAGTAAAGCTTGACGGGAAAAATGGCTGTCTTCAGTACCGGGAAGGAATTGGACTTGAAATCAGAAAGCAGCTTGGATTTGCATTGAAGGATGTTTCGGAAAATCTTCCGGGAGCATTTATTATTTATAAAGCAGATAAAGAAAATGATGAAATTCTTTTTGCAAACCGTGAGATGATCCGTCTCACCGGATGCAGGAATATGACAGAACTGCAGGAGTATACAAAAGGAAGCTTCCGTAATCTGATTGAAGAAGAAGAAAGAGAGCAGGTTGAAGAAAGTATCTGGCAGCAGATAGGGGGAGGACATTCCAATGATTATGTACACTTCCATCTGCGGAAAGCAGATGGAACCTCACTGAGGGTGCTTGACCATGGCAGAATTGTGGAAAATGGACGATACGGCAGAGTGTTCTATGTACTGATGGTGGACTGGAATTCTACAAAGCGGCATTACAGGGATGTATTTTAAAGACTGTAAAATATGATAAAAAAGAAAGAGGTATAGGATGATGAAGAAAAAATTAATCACTATCGTAATGGGAATGGTATTTTGGGCCGGATTATTTGGAGGATGTGGCCAGACAGAGGTGAAGCAGGATAATGCAATCACAAGTAGCAGCGAAGAGGGAAAAGAAGAAGGAACAGCAGAAGAAAAAGAATTAACAGGAACCATTGATGAGATAAAGGATTTTATGTTTGTTGTGACAGATGAGAATGATACGCCATATAGTTTTACTTTTGAAGAAAAACCGGAGGGATTGGAAAATGTCAGCAATGGAGATGCTGTAACGGTAAAATATACAGGAACAATTTCTGAGGTAGATCCGTTTGAGGGAGAGGTATTATCTGTTGAAAAGGCAAAATAAAATCAAAATAACAATGAGATTGTCAGCAGCAATGGTATTCCTGTCCATGCTGCTGTGTGCCTGTACAGAAGCATCACGGAATCAGGAGCTGCCGGCTGCAACATATATGGGAGGAAAAAACACCCTTGCCGGGATTTGTGAAGAACTGGAATCAGCAGGAGCTTCCCATGTAGATACATTTCGGGAATGGACGACTGATTTCGCGGATACTGCAGGAAAAAATGCCGGACTGGAGGATAGCTGGTCAGATCCCGGAAAAATGAAAGCAGATATTGGAAAATGTATGGATGGCTGGGAACAGAACCATGACTATTCGGATGCTGATTGCAGAATGACAGCGTTTCTTCTGCTGGATGGTGTGCTCCGTGCAGAATCGACAGAAGACAGCTATGAGGGTACCTACTTAATGTTTGATACAGAAGCAATAGATAATGTGGACAGGTATGAAAGCATAAAAGAGAATAAAAATATGTTTACCACACTCTATGGAGAAAAAAGTGTAACAGATGGCAGTCACCCGGAAAATACATTTTCCGATAGCTGGAAACATTATGGATTTCAAGTGGATAGTGACAGGCTCTCTCTTCTTAGCATAGTAATATATGACCCATACTCGGATGTTGTTTTTGTGGGGCATACCGGTGTTCTGATAAAGTACAGTGACTATTATTTGTTTATAGAAAAAATCGCTTTTGAACAGCCGTATCAGGCAACAAAGGTGCATAATATGGATGAATTGCTCGATATTATGTCGCTAAGACCGGAATATTTTGGAGAAGAGGGTGAAGCAGGTCCCTTTGTTTATTGTAATGGAGAATATCTCGGAACATTAAAGAAAAATATTTAAAGAAGTAAATATTTTACAACTTATGTGGAGCTGGAGTAAAAGTCAGATAGATGTAATTTGCAAAAAACCGCCGCCTCATCGTTCGAAAAAGGACGATGAAGCGGCGGATATCATATAACCAGAATGGCTGTAATGGAACTGCAGCCACAGCGACGTTTTATTTATTGGCACCGTCAGCATCAATTACAGATTGAATCTGTTTCATCAGGGTATCATAGTTGTCCTGATTATCAATTCCACCGAGCATCGGATCACCCACAATATTACCATTTCTATCGACTAGAATTGTGGTAGGGAATGCCATAATATTAGAGGCATATTTACCTGCATCTGAAGCAGAGTCAATAGAAAGATTGCGGTATGCTGCCCCTGGCTTTCCAGAACAGCTGCAGCTTCTTTGATGGCATCCTCGTTTCCGTCAAAGGTTTCTGTATTGATTCCAACTACTTCCCCCCCCATGGATTTGATGGTATCATTTAATTCATTAAGCTTAGATAGCTCGGCAACACAAGGCTTACAGCCGGTAAACCAGAAATTAACGACAGTTACTGCATTTCCGGAAAACAAGCTTTCGTCGACAGAATTACCATCATAATCCTGACCGGAGAAATTCCTGAAAGGAGAGGTATCGTCAGAATTATCCTTCTGGGAGGCATCGTCAGATGCTGTATTGTCCTTTTCGATTGCTGCTATCTGTTCCTCGATTTTTCGAATTGTTTCAATATCATCTGTAAGAGTTTTTAATTCATCGTCTGTAAATGAGTCTTTATTTGATTCGACGGTGGCAGCCAGATAGTCGGCGTAATTTCCACTTGGATCAGCAGTGCTTTTATTCATCATTCCAAATGCTTTATTCCATGCATCTTCATGCTCGGCAAAAAGCTGATTCTCCTGCTGATATAAATCATCCAGCGAAGTGTTGGAGCTGCCGGAAGCTTCAGAGCCGGCTTCGATCTGGGTATCGCGGGAAGCATCTGTGTTTGAAGTTCCTTTTCCACTGCAGGCTGTAAACAATAATGCTGTACAGAGGGTAAAAATAGAAATAACGGTTCTTTTTGTTTTCATGAATAAGTTCTCCTTTGAATAATTGGTAATAAGATTAATAGTTACTTTTTTTGAATATTGTGGGCTGCGGATGCCCTTTTTTCACATGGCATGCCCATAAACTGATAGTGGATGGCATCTTTAGGACAGGCTTTTATACATGCTCCGCATCGTATGCATTCCGGATGATCCGGGGTCTTAAGCACATCAACATCCATTTTACAGGCATTGGAACATTGACCGCATCCGACACATTTACTGTTTTCAACCTTAATTTTAAGAAAGCTGACCTTGTTAAACAGTGAGTAGATTGCCCCGAGAGGACAAATCCATTTGCAGAAGGGTCTGTAAAACAAAATACTTAACACAACAACTGTAATTAAAATAAGGCATTTAAAAGAAAAAAGCTTTCCCAGTGCAGATCGTATGGCAACATTTCCCAGTGAAAGAGGTATAGCCCCTTCCAGAACGCCTTGAGGACAAATGTATTTGCAGAAGAACGGATCCCCCATTCCAATGGAGTTCGTTACAAACATTGGCAGAAGTATAACGAAAACAATAAGGATAAGATATTTCAGGTATCTTAGTGGCTTCAGCCGGGCCGTAGAAAATTTTTTTCCGGGAATTTTATGGATTAAATCCTGAAACCATCCAAACGGACACAAAAAACCACATATAAATCGCCCAAGTGTCACACCGAGTAAAATAAAAAATCCTGTTATGTAGTATGAAAATTTAAATCGCGATGAACCGACAACTGCCTGAAAAGCTCCGATAGGACAGGCTCCGGATGCAGCGGGACAGGAATAACAGTTTAATCCGGGTACACATACCGTTTTAGCACTGCCCTGATATATTTTACCCTTGAATAAATTGGGAATATGAATATTAGTAAGCAGCGTGGCAGCTGCCTGTATCCATCCACGTATTCCGGCAGCTCTTTTTGATATTATTTTTTTATTCTTATCCAATTCCGACACACTCCAGACATAATTTTATTGCTTTGCCAAGTACGGCAGCCGCTTCACCTCTGATTGCACCATAGCTGACCATAGTGATACCGGTGATAAGCAAGGCAATTTGAGATATTTTTTGGTACTTCAAGATATCGTTGCTCCTTTCAATTGTTGAATTTATTGACCTGCTGACCTGGGTATTATACAATAGTAGTTGTAAAATTTTTGTTAAGAAACAGGTGAAAGCTTTTGAGATTATTAATAGTTGAAGATGAGAAACAAATATGTGACACAATTGCAAAAAGTCTGTATGATGCCGGTTACGAGGTGGATACCTGCTATGACGGGGAAGAGGCACTGGAATGCATTCTGGCGGAGGATTATGATTTGATTGTTCTGGATCTGAATCTGCCGGGTATGGATGGAATGGACATTTTAAGGGAACTTAGACAGAAAAATGAGGAGACGAAGGTCCTGATATTATCTGCAAGAGGACAGATTGCCGATAAGGTTGAGGGACTGGATGCAGGTGCAAACGATTATATGGAAAAACCGTTTCATTTGCAGGAACTTGAGGCACGTATCAGAAGCCTGACAAGAAGAAAATTTGTGCAGAAGGATATATGCCTGGAAAGTGGTGAAATTAAGTTCAATACGATAAGACGCGAGGCATATGCAAAAGGGAAAATGGTTCCCCTGACAAGAAAAGAAAATGGTATTCTGGAATATCTTCTTCTTAATCTTGGCAGACCGGTCAGCCAGGAGGAACTGATAGAGCATGTCTGGGATGCGTCCGTGGATAGCTTTAGCGGCTCCATCAGAGTGCATATGTCGTCACTCAGAAGAAAACTAAAGTCTGTGCTTGGATATGATCCGGTTTTGAACAAGGTGGGAGAGGGGTATAAAATACGAGAGGAGTCCGATAAATGAGAAGAATGTCGCTGCAGTGGAGGCTTACCTGTATCATTACATTATATATTGCGGTTATATGTGGATGCCTGACTATGCTGGTCTATAAAAACGGTGTGTATTATATGGATTCCCTGCAGGAGGCTGTTGATGCACAGGGAGATGGAAATGAAAATGAATCAGACGAAATATATATCAGTATTCCGGAAGATAAGTGGGATGAATTTGCAAATGATTTTTCGGTCCAGGTATACAACAATAAGACGGATTACAAAAAAAGCAGCCTGATAATTTCAACTTTATTGGCACTTCTTGGTGGAGTGGCTACATATTTTATAAGTGGACGTGCCCTCAGGCCGATTAGAGAGTTTTCGGATAAAATCGAAGAAGTGCAGGCACAGAATCTGGCAGATTCACGGATAGAAGAAAACCAGGTGAAAGAACTGAACCAGCTTAGTACTTCGTATAACAAAATGCTGGAACGCCTTTCGGATGCCTTTGAGATACAAAGACAATTTACTGCAAATGCAGCACATGAGCTTCGGACCCCGCTGTCTTTAATACAGGTACAGCTTGATTTATATAATTCCACCAGACATCCGGGCAATGATACGGATACTTTACAGACGATAAAGATGGTTACGGAACAGAATGACAGACTCAGCAGGATGGTAAAGACACTTCTTGACATGAGCGAACTTCAGACGGTGGGGAGAGATGAGAAAATTGCAGTTGATGCTCTTGTTGATGAAGTACTGGCAGATTTGGAACCTCTGGCACAGGAAAAAAATATAAAGCTTGCTGGGAAATGCAAGAACACAACAATGGTCGGAAGTGATATTCTTATTTACAGGCTGGTATATAATCTTGTTGAAAATGCAATAAAATATAATCATTCAGGTGGACAGGTTACAGTTACTGCGTATCAGAAGGAAAAGCATGTTTATCTGTCGGTAGAGGATACAGGAAACGGAATCCCGGAGGAACTACGGGAGCGTGTGTTTGAACCATTCTTTCGTGTGGATAAATCCAGAAGCAGGGAACTGGGGGGCGTAGGTCTGGGACTTGCTCTGGTTCATGAAATTGTGAGAGTGCATGATGGCAGTATAACAGTTAAGTCCGGTCCGTCTGGCGGGACGATTTTTGATGTGATTTTTTAAAGAGAATAAATATACCTGATGTGCTTTTGAACAGCCTGAAATGGGAGGAAAGAAGATGCTGGAACGAAAAAAAGCCCGTGCAGCCAATGAAGATTTACCGGTAATTATGGAAATGAATGCAGCCAGTAAAATGAAACTGGAAAAAAGAATGATAAACCTGTCCTTTATTGGAAGTGTACTCTTTGTAGTGGCAGAAGGAGTTATGGCATATATCAGCCATTCCCATGCAATACTGATGGACTGCGTATTTGATGTGACAGATTTAATAATGATAGGACCGTTTCTGGTGCTGGTGCCACTGTTATACCGGCCGGTAACAGAACGCAGACCGTATGGATTTTCCCAGGTGGAATCTTTGTTTCTGGTAATCAAGTACAGTGTACTTTTAGTAGTTACCATCCAGCTTTTAATCGACAGTGTGCAAAGTATCCTGCATGGCGGACATATGGTAAATGCCAGCCAGCTTGCAGGCTTTGAGTTTGGTGTGTTTGCCGGCTGTCTTATCATCTATTTCCTGCTTCATTATTTCAGTAAACGATATGCATCTGTGGTAGTAAAAGCAGAAATGTATAACTGGAAATTAGATGTAGTCAGCAGCTTTGGCGTATTCGCCGCATTCTTCGGACAGTTCCTTCTGCAGAAGACACCGTGCGAATGGCTGGCACCATATATAGACCCGGTAGTAGCAATTGTGATGGCATTAATCCTAATTGTAGAACCGGTGAAAATGATATTGCATGGACTCAGGGAGCTGGTACTCTTTGCACCGGAGCAGGAAGTGATGGACCAGATACGTTCCATTGCAGAACAATATATGCAGACCTGTTCCTATACGATAGAATTTTTGGATGTCATCCAGACCGGACGAAAAACCTGGGTGGAAATATACATAGACAGCCCCAACGATATTATTACAATGCAGTCCCTCACCAGAATCAGAAATGGAATCCGGGAAGAATTAAAGAAAAACTTTGACCAGATTTATGTAGAACTGATACCGGATTTGCCGGAATAAAAATAATACCGGACACAGGTGCCGGAGTGTATAAAAAGTGCCGATGGAATATTCCACCGGCACTTTTTATGAAACGGAGATGGAATATTCCATCGGCACTTTTTATGAAACGGAGATGGCGGGATTCGAACCCGCGTGCCCCGGAGGGCTAACGCATTTCGAGTGCGCCCCGTTATGACCACTTCGATACATCTCCAGATAAAAAAGAGTGCATACACTTTGTTGGATTCGTGTGGTAAAGTGTTTTGCACAATAGCACATATATCATACAATATTTTCCTGCCGGATGCAAGCAGATTTCATTGACAGACTTGGAAAATGCCCGTATAATAATATTTATATTGGTTATAGTGACCATAACTAGGAGGATTAGACAAATGAATAATGAAAAAGAGTTCAAGCCGTATATTCCGGCAGACAAAGTTTTGCCGGAACTTACGCCAGTCTCTATTATTCTGGGTATTCTGCTTGCCGTAGTTTTCGGTGGGGCAAACGCATACTTAGGACTTAGAGTAGGAATGACAGTGTCGGCATCCATACCGGCAGCGGTAATTTCCATGGGAATTATCCGCGTAATTTTAAGAAGGGACTCCATTCTGGAGAATAACATGGTACAGACCATCGGTTCTGCCGGAGAGTCTCTTGCAGCAGGAGCAATCTTTACACTCCCGGCTCTGTTCATGTGGGCAGAGGAAGGTGGTACAAGCATGCCATCTTTAGTGGAAATCGCATTGATTGCATTAATCGGTGGTGTCATCGGAGTTATGTTCATGATTCCGCTTCGTAGTGCATTAATCGTACAGGAGCATGGAAAGCTTCCTTATCCGGAAGGAAAAGCCTGTGCAGAAGTACTGGTAGCCGGAGAAGAAGGCGGAGCAAAAGCAAGTACCGTATTTGCCGGTCTGGGAATTGCAGCAGCATACAAATTCATCACAGATGGTTTGAAAGTATTCCCGAGTGAAGTGACTTATGAAATCAAATCTTACAAGGGTTCCGGAGTCGGAATGGATGTACTTCCGGCACTTCTTGGAGTTGGTTATATCTGTGGAGCCAGAGTATCTTCCTACATTTTTGCGGGTGGAGTAATCGGCTGGTTCGTACTGATGCCGTTAATCGCACTCTTTGGTGCAGACCTTACCATTTTCCCGGCAAGCGTTCCGGTATCTGAACTTGGCGCATCAGGAATCTGGTCAAACTATATCCGTTACATTGGAGCAGGAGCAGTTGCAGCAGGCGGAATCATCAGCCTGGTAAAGAATCTGCCACTTATCGCAAAGACCTTCCGTCAGGCATTAAAGAGCTACGGAAGCAAAGGAAATGGTGACAACAGCCGCCTCAATAAAGATATTCCAATGAATATCGTAATTCTTACGATTGGAATCATGGCTATTATTATGTGGCTGGTTCCGGCAGTTCCGGTAAACCTTCTTGGAGCAATTATTATTGTAATCTTCGGATTCTTCTTTGCAACCGTATCATCCAGAATGGTTGGTATTGTAGGAAGTTCCAATAACCCGGTATCCGGAATGGCAATTGCAACACTGCTTATCACAACGATGATTTTAAAAGCAACCGGAACCATCGGAATGCCTGGAATGGTAGCTTCTATTGCAATCGGTTCTGTCATCTGTATTATCGCAGCAATCGCCGGAGATACATCACAGGATTTAAAGACCGGTTATCTGGTAGGAGCAACACCTTGGAAACAGCAGGTTGGTGAAATCATCGGTGTAGCAGCATCTGCTATTGCAATCGGTGGAGTATTATATCTGTTAAATGCAGCATGGAGCTATGGTTCCTCAGCAATCCCTGCACCGCAGGCAACCTTGATGAAGATGGTAGTAGAAGGAGTTATGGGCGGAAACCTTCCTTGGGTACTGGTATTTGCAGGCGTTGGTATTGCAGTAGTAGTAGAAATCCTTGGAATTCCGGTATTGCCATTTGCAGTAGGTCTTTACCTTCCGATTTACTTAAGCACACCGATGATTGTTGGTGGATTAATCCGCTTATACTTTGATAAGAAGAAGGGTGAATCCGAAGAAGAAAAGAAACGCAAAGTGGAAAATGGAGTGCTTTACTCATCCGGTCTGATTGCCGGAGAGGGACTGGTAGGAATTCTCCTTGCAGTCTGTGCAGTCATTCCATTCAAGGGAGAGACCTTTGCAGATGCATTTAACTTATCTGCAATATTCGGTTTCAGCTTAGGAAACATTGGCGGACTGGTATTCTTTGCATTACTTGCCGTAACCTTAATCCTTTTCATCCGTGGAAAGAAGAAAAAAGAAAATTAAAAACAGAATAAAGTAGTTCTTACATCTGCCGTCTTGCGAAAAGGCGGCAGATGTTTTATACTGCTAGCGAAGATAACAGGAGGCAATATGGCAAAGAAAAAAGACAATTATTTAGATTATATCCCACGTCCGAATACATTATTTGAATGTAATAAGAACAAAGATGGCAAAATAGAAATAAAAATGCATAACAAAGGTGTGTTTAACAAAATCGCACAGGTGTTATTTAAAAAACCGAAATACAGCTATATCGAGCTGGATGAATTCGGCAGCTTCGTGTGGGAGCAGATGGATGGAAAGAAAACCATCTATGAGATTGGTACACTGGTAAAAGAAAGATTCGGTGACAAGGCAGAACCTCTTTACGAGAGACTGTCCCAGTATATCAAGATTCTGCATAACAACCATTTTATCGTATATGAAAATAAATTAAGAAAGAAGGAATCATAATGAGCGCATTAGCAGGCTTAGAACCAAAAGAGGTATTTCATTATTTTGAAGAAATCAGCAATATTCCACGTCCATCCTATAAAGAGGAGAAAATCAGCAATTATCTGGTAAACTTCGCAAAGGAACGGAACTTAGAATATTATCAGGATGAAGTAAAAAATGTCATTATCATCAAAGAGGCAGCACCGGGCTATGAAGACGTTGCACCACTGATGATTCAGGGACATATGGATATGGTGTGCGAGAAAGAACCGGGCAGCACCATCGATTTTGAAAATGACGGACTGACACTGGAAGTAAACGGAGATTATATCAGTGCAAAGGGAACAACCCTTGGCGGTGATGATGGAATCGCAGTTGCATATGCACTGGCAATCTTAGACTCTGACAGCATTGCACATCCGCGTATCGAATTTATCTGTACCGTGTCGGAAGAAGTTGGTATGGAAGGTGCCGTAGCACTGGATGTTTCCCACTTGAAAGCAAAGAAGCTTCTGAATCTGGACTCTGAAAATGAAGGAATCATGCTGGTAAGCTGTGCCGGTGGATGTAGCACCATATGTGAACTTCCGGCGGAATGGGAAAAGAGCGCAGGAAATCTTGTTTCTATTCATGCGGCAGGCTTAAAGGGCGGACATTCCGGCGTGGAAATTGACAAAGGAAGAGCCAACTCCAACATTTTATTGGGAAGAATTCTTTTAGAATTAAAAGATGAATATCATTATCAGATAGCAGCATTATCCGGCGGAAATAAGCAGAATGCCATTCCAAGAGAAAGTGCAGCAGAGCTTATGGTACAGGAAGATGCCACACAGCTTGTCCATAAAATAGAAGAAATTGCAGAGAAAATCACCCATGAATTTTCCACCAGTGACCCGGATATCCAGATATCCGTAGCAGTAGAAGAAAACTGTGAGAAGGAAGTATTAACAGAAGCTGCGGCAAGAAAAACAGTGCTTTTAATCAACCTGCTTCCAAATGGAATTCTTCGCATGAGTGATGACATCAAGGGACTGGTAGAGACTTCTTTAAACCTCGGCGTTCTGACTCTGGAAAAAGACAAGCTGACTCTGCAGTATGCCGTAAGAAGTGCAGTGGGAACCGCAAAAGAATATCTTTTGAAACGTATTGCTGCGCTGGTGGAAGAGTTTGGCGGAAGAGTCACCAATACCGGTAATTATCCTGCGTGGGAATACCGCAGGGATTCTGTACTCCGGGATGATATGGTCCGCATTTTCAAGGAAATGTATGGAAAAGAGCCGACCGTAGAAGCAATTCATGCCGGACTTGAGTGTGGCATTTTAGCAGGTAAAATTGACGGACTGGATGCTGTCTCCATCGGACCGGATATGATTGCCATTCATACCACAGAGGAGAAATTAAGCATTTCTTCCACAAAGAGAGTATGGGATTATATCTTAAAAGTAATTGCCTGTAAATAAATTGCTTAAGCAGGCATTATAGCTTGTACCCTAAAAAAAAATATATTATAATATATTTTGGATGTGTGGGCGTATGCACAACAATAAGCAGAGAAAGGGATGCAGCAAATGAAAAGAATAGGTATGTTGACCAGCGGCGGAGACTGTCAGGCATTAAATGCAGCAATGCGCGGCGTGGTAAAAGGATTAAGTCATAATGTGGATGAGTTGGAAATCTACGGTTTTTATAATGGTTACAAGGGATTGATTTATGGCGAATACCGCCTGCTTACATCAAAGGATTTTTCGGGAATCCTTACCAAGGGCGGAACCATCTTAGGTTCTTCCAGACAGCCATTTAAACTGATGCGTGTGCCGGATGAGAACGGGCTGGATAAGGTGGAAGCAATGAAGCAGACCTATCATAAACTGAAACTGGATTGTCTGGTAATCCTTGGCGGAAACGGAACACAGAAGACTGCCAATCTCCTTCGGGAAGAGGGATTAAATGTCATCCATCTGCCGAAGACCATCGACAATGATATCTATGGAACAGATATTACCTTTGGCTTTTACAGTGCAATCAACGTGGCGTGTGCAGCCATTGATTGTATACACACAACAGCAGCATCCCATAATCGTGTCTTTATCGTAGAAGTCATGGGTCATAAGGTTGGCTGGCTTACATTGTATGCCGGTGTTGCCAGTGGAGCAGATATCATATTACTGCCGGAAATTCCATATGATATTGATAAAGTCATCGAAGCAATAGATAAGAGAACCAGGGATGGAAAAGGCTTTACCATTCTTGCGGTAGCAGAGGGTGCTATTTCCAAGGAAGATGCAGCACTTTCCAAGAAAGAATACAAAGAGAAGTTAAAGAATTATAAATATCCGTCTGTATCCTATGAGATTGCAGACCAGATTGAGAAACGCAGTGGCACCGAAGTACGTGTAACCGTACCGGGCCATACCCAGCGCGGTGGCAGTCCATGCCCATATGACCGTGCACTCTGTACACGGCTTGGTGCAGCAGCAGCCCGGGCAATCATTGATGAAGATTACGGATACATGATTGCGATGGTTAATGATAAGACAAAGCGTGTTCCACTGAAGGATGTGGCTGGCAAGTTAAAGACGGTTGATCCGGGCTGTCAGATGATTAAAGAAGCAAAGACCATTGGAATCAGCTTTGGAGATTAAGAGAAGCGAGGATGGAATAGATGTCATACATGGCACTTTACCGTAAGTTCCGCCCACAGGAATTCGCGGATGTCAAAGGACAGGAGCATATAGTAACAACCTTAAAGAACCAGATAAAGGCAGACCGTATCGGCCATGCATATCTGTTCTGTGGAACGAGAGGAACCGGTAAGACAACCATCGCAAAAATATTTGCCAAGGCAGTCAACTGCGAACATCCCGTAGATGGAAGCCCTTGTGGAGAATGTGCAAGCTGTAAAGCAATTGCGGCAGGAAGTTCCATGAATGTTATCGAAATTGATGCGGCATCCAATAACGGCGTAGATAATATCCGTGAAATCCGGGAAGAGGTAGCATACCGCCCGACAGAAGGAAAATACAAAGTTTATATCATAGACGAGGTGCACATGCTCTCCATCGGAGCCTTTAACGCATTGTTGAAGACCCTGGAAGAGCCGCCTTCCTATGTCATTTTTATACTGGCAACCACGGAAGCCCATAAGATACCGATTACGATTCTTTCGAGATGTCAGCGGTATGATTTCCGGAGAATTTCCATTGAGACCATATCAGACCGCCTGATGGAACTGATGGAAAAGGAAAATGTGGAAGTGGAAGAACGGGCAATCCGCTATATTGCCAAAGCGGCAGACGGATCCATGCGGGATGCCTTAAGCCTTTTAGACCAGTGCATCGCCTTTTATCTGGGACAGAAGCTGACCTATGACCATGTGTTAGAGGTGCTGGGTGCTGTAGATACGGAAGTCTTTTCTAAATTACTGCGGAAAGTGCTGGCAGAAGATGTGGCAGGAGCCATTTCGCAGTTAGAAGAGCTGGTCATCGAGGGAAGAGATTTAGGACAGTTTGTCAATGACTTTACCTGGTATTTAAGAAACCTGCTTTTGTTAAAAGGCTCAGACGATATGGAAGAAGTCTTAGATATGTCTTCTGAGAACATGGCACTTTTAAAAGAAGAAGCCCGGTTGGTAGAAGCAGATGTACTGATGCGGTATATCCGGATTTTCTCGGAACTGTCCAATCAGGTAAAATATTCTTCCCAGAAACGAATCTTAATTGAAATTGCAATAATTAAATTATGTAAACCTGCAATGGAGACCAACATGGATTCCATTACAGACCGGTTAGCAAAGTTAGAAAAGAAGATGGAGCAGGGAATTCCCACGGCAGCACCGGTGAATACCGCGACACAGCCGGCCGAGGCAGCAGCACCGGTCAGCCGTCCGCCAATGCCAAAAGCAATCCCGGAAGATGTGGAACAGATTGTAAAGAACTGGAATTCCATTCTGCCGAAGATGAGCGGCGTGGTGCGCACCTATCTTAAGTCAGCACATTTAAGTCTTGGCGGAGATGACCGTCTGATGATTGTATTGGATGACCCGGTTGCAGCAGGCTACGTGGAAGAGGAAGACCACAGAAATGAAATCCGACAGGTGATTTCTGATTATATAGAAAAAGAAGTGGAGATTCAGATTCAGCAGAATCAGTCGAATCGTCCGTTTGAAGAATCCTATGTGGATTTGTCACAGATAATCAATATGGATATAACCATTGAAGATGAATAAAATACAGGAGGAAATGGAAACATGGCAAAAAGAGGCGGAGGATTTCCAGGCGGAATGCCGGGAAATATGGGAAACCTTATGAAACAGGCACAGAAGATGCAGCGCCAGATGGAAGAGGCATCCAAGGAGTTAGAGGAGAAAGAAGTAACAGCCGCAGCAGGTGGCGGTGCAGTAGAAGTTACAGTCTCCGGTAAGAAAGAAGTAACCAAAGTAAAGATTGATCCGGAAGCAGTTGACCCGGATGATGTAGAAATGTTAGAAGACATGATTATGGCAGCAACCAATGAGGCACTGCGCCAGATAGAAGAATATTCCCAGCAGTCCATGTCCAAGATTACCGGCGGCATGGGTGGACTTGGCGGTGGATTCCCATTCTAATCAGCTGAAGGAGAAGAGGAAACAGAATGGACTATTACAGCAGCCAGATAAGCCGTCTGATAGAACAACTTTCCGGCTTGCCGGGAATTGGACCAAAGTCGGCGCAGAGACTGGCATTTCATATTTTGAATATGCCGGAAGAAAATGTGGAAAAATTAAGTCGTTCCATATTAGATGCAAGACAGAATATACACTACTGCAAAGAGTGCCTGACCCTGACCGATGATGAGCTCTGCCCGATATGCAAAAATCCCCAGCGGGATCACAGCGTAATCATGGTAGTAGAGGACACCAGGGATCTGGCAGCTTATGAGAAAACTGGAAAATATGAAGGAGTATATCATGTACTTCATGGGGCAATATCTCCGATGCTTGGAATCGGACCGAATGACATTAAGCTCAAGGAGCTGATACATCGGCTGGAGGGTGATGTAAGAGAAGTCATTATTGCCACCAATTCAAGTTTAGAGGGAGAGACAACAGCAATGTATATCAGCAAGCTGGTGAAACCGACCGGAATCAAGGTCTCAAGAATTGCCAGCGGCGTCCCTGTGGGAGGGGATTTGGAATACATTGACGAGGTAACATTACTTCGCGCGTTAGAGGGACGTGTGGAGTTGTAATGGATACAAACAAGCTTATTCATGAGAAAGGTTAAGTAAAATGACGAATGCAGAGTTGGAAAAAAAGGCAAATGAAGTAAGACAAAGTATTGTTACGGCATTGCACAGTGCAAAATCCGGACATCCAGGCGGATCACTTTCCGCAGCAGATATTATGACATATCTGTATTTTGAAGAGATGAATGTGGATCCGAAGAATCCGAAGATGGCAGACCGCGACAGATTTGTGCTGTCGAAAGGACATGTAGCTCCGGCATTATATTCTGTACTGGCACACAAAGGATATTTTCCGGTAGAAGATCTTGTGACACTGCGTCATACAGGTTCTTATTTACAGGGACATCCGGATATGAAACATATTCCGGGTGTTGATATGTCTGCAGGTTCCTTAGGACAGGGATTGTCCTGCGCAGTAGGAATGGCACAGGCTGGTAAGATGGATGATAAGGATTACCAGGTATATGCAATGTGTGGTGATGGTGAGATTCAGGAAGGACAAATCTGGGAAGCTGCTATGTGGGCAGGCGCACATCACTTAGACAACCTGACCGTAATCGTAGATAACAATAACCTTCAGATAGATGGAACGGTAGAAGAAGTATGTTCTCCATATCCGATTGATAAGAAATTTGAAGCATTCAATTTCCATGTAATCAATATCAATGGAAATGATATGGAAGAAATCCGTAATGCCTTTGCAGAAGCAAAGAAAGTAAAAGGCATGCCGGTTGCAATCATCGCAAAGACCACCAAAGGAAAAGGAGTTTCCTTTATGGAAAATCAGGTGGGCTGGCATGGAAAAGCTCCAAATGACGAGCAGTACGAACAGGCAATGGAAGAATTGAAGAAAGCAGGTGAAGCATTATGTCAGAAGTAAAGAAGATTGCAACAAGAGAAAGCTACGGTAATGCTTTAGTAGAACTGGGCAGGGAACACACAGACCTTGTAGTATTAGATGCCGATTTGGCAGGTGCAACCAAGACGGAAATCTTCAAGAAAGCATTTCCGGAACGTTTCTTGGACTGTGGAATTGCAGAAGCAAATATGGCTGGAATCGCAGCAGGACTTTCTACCTGCGGTAAAGTTCCATTCATGAGTTCCTTTGCAATGTTTGCAGCAGGACGTGCTTATGAGCAGGTGCGTAACGCAATCGGATATCCACACCTGAATGTAAAAATCGGTGCAACTCATGCAGGAATCTCTGTAGGAGAAGACGGTGCAACCCACCAGTGCTTAGAAGACCTTGCACTGATGCGTGAAATTCCTGGAATGGTAGTGATTAATCCGAGTGATGATATTGAAGCAAAAGCTGCAGTAAAAGCGGCATATGAACATGTAGGACCGGTTTACCTCCGATTTGGCAGACTTGCAATTCCTGTATTTAACGATAACGAAGATTACAAATTCGAAATCGGAAAAGGAATCGTCTTAAAAGAAGGAAAAGATGTTACTATCTTTGCAACCGGACTGGAAGTAAGCGAGACATTAGCAGCAGAGAAAATGTTGGCAGCAGATGGCATTGATGCAGAGATTATCAACATCCATACCATTAAGCCAATCGATGCAGAATTAGTTGCTGCATCAGCCGCTAAGACAGGCAAAGTCGTAACCGTAGAAGAACATTCCATCATCGGTGGACTTGGAAGTGCTGTATGTGAAGTCCTTTGCGAGAAAGCACCGGCCAAAGTACTCCGTATTGGCGTAAATGATACCTTTGGTGAGTCAGGCCCGGCACCGGAACTGATTGCAAAATACGGACTGGATGCAGAAAGTATCTACAAAAAGGTAAAAGCCTTTGTAAAAGAAAACTAAAAAGGACAAAAAGGAAAGCTGTCACTGAAAAAGTGGCAGCTTTTTTCGTAAAAACCTGTCAAAAACTTCATTTTTCGCCATCCATGATATGGCAAAAAATCCGCCGCCTCTGTGTTATGGTTGTCCCAAGACAAGAGGAAAGGGGCGGCAGACGTGATAGAGATTATACAACGGAAGGAAATAGAAAATTCAGCAACAGGAAATGCGCCGGCAGAAAATACCGCAACAGGAAATATAGTGACAGAAAATAGAAGAACGAACGAGAAGGCGGAGGATACGGCAACGTTTCCACGAAATTTCCGCCAGATAGGGACGCCAGAGGGTGAAAAACACATTTTCATAGAAGATTATGTATACACCTATCTGCATCCGGCATTTCTCGGAATGAATGAACGGAGGGTATGCATTCTGGTGGGCAGAACCGAAACCCATGGCAAAAACACGAATATCTATGTAAATGGGGCATTTGAATTGCCGGAAATTGCATATTGTGGGACAGCTCCGGTCTTTCAGGAGAAAATCCGGACAGAAATATGCTCCTTAATTAAACGCTATTTTGACGGAAGCACACTGCTGGGCTGGTTTTATGATGAGAAGGGGACAGCACCCTGCCTGACACCGGAACTGGAACGGATACTGAAAAATTTCTTTGGTGGAAACAATAGACTTCTGCTGCTGTCGGATTCCCTGGAAAAGGAAGAAACGTTATACATATATGAAGATGGAGCCGTTCATAAAAAAGAAGGCTATTATATCTATTATGAACGCAACCAGGCGATGCAGGAGTATATGATAGTATCGCGGAAAGACACATCGCAGGAAGTGAAACCGGAGGAAGTCCGGGATGAGGCATTAAAAAACTACCGGGAGCTGGTTTTAAACAGACCAAAAAAGAATTTTCAACTGCCGGCATTTCATTCATTGGTTTATGGAAGTGGTCTTCTGGTGGTCATTGCAATCATAGTTGTAGGCATCAGCATGTTCAATAATTATGAGAAAATGAAGAAATTAGAAACTGCGGTCAGTGTCATGGAACAGAAAAATGATTCATCAGGAACAGACCCTGCACCGGATACGGAAACCCAGACAAAGCTGGTCATCGAGGACCTCGCGGGACAGGTAGAACCAACGGAAAAAGAGAATGCAGAAAACTTACAGGTTGCGGACAATACGGCAGCACCAGATAACACGGCAGCACCGGATAACACGGCAGCACCGGATAATACATCTGACCAGGCAGCATCCGCAAGTACACAGCCCCAGTCCGAGGCGGAAATTATATTGCAGCAGGGCTATTATATCGTGCAGCCGGGAGACAGCATGATTTCCATCAGTAAAAAGATATATCAGGATGCTTCCCATGTGGCAGATTTGTGTGCGGCAAATGGGATTGAAAATGTCGATAATATAAAGGTTGGCGAAAAATTAATACTTCCATAAGAAAAAAATAATGCCGAAACATGGAATATAGGCTATAATCAATAGAAGAGTGAAGAGAACAGCAGGAGTTAAGAAACAGAAATGGCAGATAAAACACAGTTTCGTACCATCGAAACAGACGAAGAAGAACTGAATACCAAAATACGGAAACATCGTTTGAAAATAATAAAAATCATATTGTTGTTGCTGGCACTGGCGGCTGTTGCAGCATTGGGGATTTTCTTTTTTCAGAAATTGCGGAAATATAATAGTTACACGGTAGAAAAAAGCGTGGAACGTCAGGACACTGCTGGAAGCCAGTTTCTTGCATATGGAAATGGTTTTATCAAATATAGTAACGATGGGGCAATTTATACCGACGCCAATGATGAAGTGTACTGGAACCAGACCTATGAGATGAAAGAACCAATGGCAGATGTCTGTGAGGATTATGTGGCATTGGCAGATAAGGGCGGAACTGAAATCTATATCATGAATCAGGCGGGAATGCAGGGCAAAATTGAGACACCGATGAACATCTCCAGAATAAGCGTAGCCAACCAGGGCGTTGTGGCAGTATGGATGGAGAGTGACGGAGAGAATTACATCCGTATGTATGACAAAAATGGTAAAAATCTGGTGTCCGGCGCATTCTATACAGAAAAAAGCGGCTATCCGCTGGACATTTCCCTTTGCAATGACGGAAAGAAGCTGGCGGTATCCATGCTTACGGTCAATAATGGAGAAGTATGCAGCACAATCAAATGTTACAATTTTGGCTCAGTAGGACAAAATGAGATTGATTATATGGTAGGAAGCTTCGACTATCCGGATGTGATAATACCACAGATAGAATTTACCGATAACAACCGTCTGGTGGCATTTGGCGATTCCAAAATTATTTTATTCAGCGGTACCCAGAAGCCGGAGCCGGATGATGAAATTGCACTGAACCAGGAAATAAAGAGCGTATTTACCAGTGAAAATTATATTGGCATCATTTACAATAATGATGTGCAGGCAGAATCCGATACCGAAAGCACAGAAGAAAGCCGCCATATGGAAATTTATAATACCGGTGGCAAACATGTATTAAGCAAGGATTTTACCATGGATTATGAAAATGTGGACTTCCTTGGAAATGGGGAAATCTGTATCCGGAACGCCACAGAGTGTCAGATTTACAATACATATGGTGTAAAGAAATTTTCCTATACATTTGATACACCACTGTATGATGTGATTTCAGACGGCAGCCAGAATGGTTATATATTTATAATGGAAGGAACAACAGAGAAGGTAAGACTGAAGTGAATTGGTTATTGATATGTGTGATTGGAATCCTGGTAGTATGTGCCCTGGAGGGATACTTCCGTGGATTTATAAAAATAGTATTCTCCCTGCTTGCAATGATTATCACCCTTGCAGTGGTGTCAGTTGCAGCTCCAAAGATTACAACCTATATAGAAGAAAACACAGAGCTGGATGAGAGAATCACGGAGAAATGCTTAGAGCATGTGGAAAAAAATGCGCAGGACCGGCTGGACCGGGAAGCACAGGAGAAGTCCGAAGAGACCAGACAGCAGTTAGAAGAAAATGGTATCAGTGGCGGAGAACTGGATGCCCTTATGGACAAAGCGGCAGAAGCGGGAAGTGATGCGGTCCATCAGGCACTGGCAGATAGCGGAGTTTATCAGGCAATGGCACAAAAAATCACGCATTTTATCATCAGCCTGATTGCCTGCATAGTGACATATGTGGTGGTATATCTGGTTCTTCATATTATTTTGAATGTGCTGGATCTGGTGGTGAAGCTTCCGGTTCTGAAAGGAATCAACCGGTTCCTTGGAATGCTGGCAGGCAGCATAAAGGGATTTCTCATTGTCTGGGTGGTATTTTATCTGATACATATTATGGCAGCCACAGATTTGGGCACGCGGCTGGTGACATATATCGGAGAAAATGAGTTCCTCGCATTCCTCTATCAGCATAATCTCCTGGTACAGATATTTGCCGGAGTTTTCTAAAATGTATAAAAAAATTAAAATGACATAAAAATATCAGCAAATAGATATTGTAGGATGAAAAAACAGAATCCACAATATCTATTGTTTTTTGTTAGGAACCACAAACCGCCTGAAAAAAGTGTGTAAAAAAACCGAAAAAAGGGTGTTGACATCCCGAAAATGACGTGCTATTATA
>ULLX01002310.1_pt1 | contig 28930 bp, 20 predicted proteins | sample 1951501 | NCBI WGS metagenome assembly ULLX01 (sample SAMEA4835535, study PRJEB28245) | human gut metagenome | biome: gut microbiome; material: fecal sample | place: Denmark | collected 2008
GGTTGAAATAAACCAAGAGGTTTTAAAAACCGTTAATAAGCACTGATGCAACCGATTAAACCGCTATCTTCGTAGCTTGAAATAAAGTAAATATCAATCGGTAATGCGAATAATCTTTCTGGGAATCCTATCCATCCTTTTCTGTGTGGCTTGTAGCGAGCAGCACGACCATAAAGGTAAGACGCCATTGGTGGAGCTGGACGGCAATTTCCTTTATCAGGAAGATTTGCAATCTGCACTTCCGGTAAGATTGTCGAAAGATGATAGTTTGCTGTTTGCTGAACATTATATCCGCAACTGGGTGGAAGATATCTTGCTGTACGAGAAAGCTCAAAGCAATATCCCTGATAACGGGGAAATAGAAAAATTAGTGGAGAACTATCGCAAGGCATTGATAATGCACACTTATCAACAAGCGTTGATTCATCAAAGGCTCTCGAATGAGATATCAGAAGGGGAGTTGACGGATTATTATGAAAAGAATAAAGAACTATTCAGATTGGAACGCCCGCTTATGCAAGGGTTGTTCATTAAAGTACCCCTCACTGCACCGGAACTAAACAAAGTACGTCGTTGGTATAAGACTCCTACGCAAGATGCAGTGGAGCATTTGGAGAAGTATAGTTTGCAGAATGCTGTAAAGTATGAATACTTTTATGACAAGTGGGTACCGATGGCGGATGTGTTAGATCTGATACCGCTGAAAGTTCCGGAGGTAGAGGATTATGTGAATAAGAACCGCCATATCGAATTGGAAGATACGGCGTTTCATTATTTTCTGAATGTGAGCGATTTCCGTACGGTGGGCCAACAGGAACCATATGAGTTTGCCCGTCCTAAAGTAAAAGATATGGTGTTGAATCTGAAACAAGTAGAATTTATGAGAGCTGTGAAAGATGACTTGTATCAGCAGGCAGTGAAAAGAGATAAGATTAAATATAATTAGTTTAGATACACAGAATGAAGAATTTTATGAACTTTAAGTTTGTAGTTTTATGTGCCTTGGCGCTGATGACCGGTTCTGCCGTTTACGGACAAGACAACGTGATTGACGAGGTAGTTTGGGTAGTGGGCGACGAGGCTATATTGAAGTCTGAAGTGGAAGAAGCACGTATGAGTGCTGCTTACGAAGGACGCAAGTTTGACGGCGATCCTTACTGCGTGATTCCGGAAGAAATAGCTGTGCAGAAGCTGTTTTTGCATCAGGCTGCTCTCGATAGTATCGAAGTACCTGAAAGTGAAGTTATCCAGCGTGTGGACTATATGACGAATATGTATATCGCCAATATCGGTTCGCGTGAAAAAATGGAAGAATACTTCAATAAGACATCCAGCCAGATTCGTGAGACTTTACGTGAAAATGCACGCGAAGGTCTGAAAGTGCAGAAGATGCAGCAGAAACTGGTGGGAGAGATTAAGATTACTCCGGCAGAAGTACGTCGTTACTTCAAAGACCTGCCGCAGGATAGTATCCCTTATATCCCTACCCAGGTAGAGGTGCAGATCATCACACAGCAACCAAAGATCCCTTTGGATGAGATTGAAGATGTGAAAAGAAAGCTGCGTGAATATACGGAGCGTGTGAATAAGGGGGAAAGTTTCTCTATGTTGGCACGTTTGTATTCTGACGACCGTGGTACGGCTATCAATGGTGGTGAAATGCCATTTACAGGACGTGGATACTTGGACCCCGCATTTGCAAATGTGGCTTTTAACTTGCAAGACCCTAATAAGGTTTCTAAGATTGTAGAATCTGAGTATGGTTTCCACATTATCCAGTTGATGGAAAAACGTGGTGACCGAATCAAGGTGCGTCATATTTTGCTGAAGCCTCATGTACCGGAAGAAGCATTGATGGCAGGTACTGCCCGTCTGGATTCTATTGCAGATGATATCCGTAATGGTAAGTTCTCTTTTGAGGAAGCTGCTTCTGTACTTTCGCAGGATAAAGATACACGCAACAACCACGGTTTGTTGCCTAATCCTAACAATAATACTTCTAAGTTCGAGATGCAGGAACTTCCGCCCGAGATTGCCAAAGTGGTAGATAATATGAAAGTAGGAGAAATCTCCACAGCATTTACCATGATTCCGCAAAAGACCGGTAAAGAAGAGTGTGTGATCGTGAAACTGAAAAGCCGCATCAACGGACACAAAGCTACAATTTCAGAAGACTATCAGAATCTGAAAGAAATCGTTTTGGAAAAACGCCGTGATGAAATGCTGGATAAGTGGATTCGTGAAAAGCAGAAGCATACGTACGTACGCATCAACGATAACTGGAAGAACTGTACATTCAAGTATCCGGGTTGGGTTAAAGACTGATTCCGGATGATACATTGATTCTTTTTGTATGCAGAAAAAAAATACAAGAACTAATTTTCTGAACAGGCATAGATTCCTTCTCGCAGGCTTTCTATGCCTGTTTGGTGTCTGTTTACTGAGCGCTCAGGATAAGAAAAAGGAACCTGAAAAGAAGAAAACCCGGGTCGATTTGCTTCATGCTGAAGAGGCACAGGCGGACAAAGTGTTACATCCGGATATCCAGATACTGATCCGGTCGGTGAAGTTGCGTCACGATAGCATGTATATGTATTGTGACAGTGCGTTGATCTACGAAAAGACAAATTCGGTAGAAGCGTTTGGTAATGTTCGTATGGAGCAGGGGGATACGCTTTTTATCTATGGAGATTATCTGTATTATGACGGTATGTCGCAGTTGGCAATGCTTCGTGAAAATGTCCGTATGATCAACCGAAATACTACCTTGACAACTGATAGTTTGAACTACGACCGTTTGTATAATCTGGGTTACTACTTTGAGGGCGGTACATTGACTGATGAAGAGAATGTACTGACGTCTGAGTGGGGGGAATATAGTCCGGCAACGAAAATATCTGTATTCAACCATGATGTGAAGTTGGTGAATCCGAAATTTATATTGACTTCGGATACCTTGAAATATAGCACTGCAACTAAGATAGCCACGATTCTGGGGCCTTCGGATATCGTGAGTGATAATAACCATATCTACTCTGAACGAGGATTTTATAATACTACTACTGAACAAGCTGAACTGCTGGATCGCTCCGTGTTAACTAACGAAGGTAAGAAGTTGACAGGTGACAGCATTTTCTACGATCGTGTATTAGGATACGGTGAAGCATTTGAAAATGTGCAGATGAATGATACTATCAACAAAAACATGTTGACAGGTAACTATTGTTTCTATAATGAAATAACGGGAAGCGCTCTCGCTACTCAGCGTGCTGTCGCTATTGATTATTCACAAGGTGACAGTTTGTTTATGCATGGTGATACGTTACGGTTGATTACTTATAATATAAATACGGATTCCATGTATCGTGAAATGCGTGTTTATCATAAAGTCCGTGCTTACCGTACCGATGTACAGGCTGTGTGCGACTCTTTGGTTTATAATTCAAAAGATTCTTGCATGACGATGTATACTGATCCTATTTTGTGGCACGGTGCGCAACAGGTATTAGGTGAGGAGATCAAGGCATATATGAATGACAGCACTATAGACTGGGTACATATCATTAACCAGGCTTTTACCATAGAACAGAAAGACTCTGTCCATTATAATCAGGTGTCGGGTAAAGAGATGAAAGGATTCTTTGTAGCAGGAGACATGCGTCAGGTTGACGTGAACGGTAATGTGCTGGTTATCTTTTATCCGGTAGAAGAGAGAGATAGTAGTTTGATAGGACTGAATTATGCCGAAGGTAGCTTCTTGCGTATGTTGCTGAAGGATAGACGTATGGAGAAAGGTGCTTTTATTGGTAAAGCTAACGGTACGATGTATCCGATGGATCAGATTCCTGCGGAGAAATACAAATTGCCTACCTTTGCCTGGTTCGATTATATTCGTCCGCGAAATAAGGAAGATATATTTGAATGGAGGGGAAAGAAGGCTGGTCAGCAAATGCAGAAATCAGACCGGAAACCTTTAACTTCACCAAGGAATATGAATATTAAACGAAATAAATAAACGCTATGGGAATGTTCACTATGAGAAAGCCGCGCGGCTTTAACCATCCATACATATATGTGGATGAGCGGAAAGAGAAGTTGGCGAAAATGGAAGAGAGCGCCAAGCGTGATTTGGGGATGTTACCTGAAAAAGAGTTTTCACCGGAAGATATCCGGGGGAAATTTGTAGAAGGAACTACTCACTTGAAGCGACGCAAAGAAAGCGGACGTAAACCGGTACATCTGGGGGTGATATTGGTTATTATTGCCTTGCTGATATACTTGTGGTATGCAATAAGTACCGGAATTATTTAATTTAATTACGAATTACAAATTACGAATTACGAATTACAATGTGGCATCATGTAATCTGTTGTTATTCGTTATTTGTAATTCATAATTCATAATTCATAATTTGTAATTATAATGAGCGACATTATTCATTTGCTGCCCGATTCGGTTGCCAATCAGATTGCTGCCGGAGAGGTGATTCAGCGTCCGGCATCTGTGATAAAGGAATTGGTAGAAAATGCGATTGATGCCGAAGCACAAGAAATACACGTATTAGTGACGGATGCAGGAAAAACCTGTATTCAGGTGATTGATGATGGAAAAGGTATGTCCGAAACGGATGCTCGCCTTGCCTTTGAACGCCATGCCACTTCTAAGATAAAAGAAGCAGCCGATTTGTTTGCTTTACGTACGATGGGATTTCGTGGCGAGGCATTGGCCTCTGTGGCTGCGGTAGCAGAAGTAGAATTGAAAACCCGTACGGCAAATGAAGAATTGGGCACACGGATTGTGATAGCTGGTTCTAAAGTAGAAAGTCAGGAAGCGGTATCCTGCCCTAAAGGAAGTAACTTCTCCATTAAAAACTTATTCTTTAATATTCCTGCCCGTCGTAAATTCCTGAAAGCGAATTCTACGGAACTTAGCAATATCCTTACAGAATTTGAACGCATCGCTTTGGTACATCCCGAAGTGGCATTCTATCTATATAGCAATGATACCGAACTGTTTAATTTGCCGGTTATGCCGCTTCGGCAACGTATTCTTGCTGTGTTTGGCAAAAAGCTGAACCAGTATTTGCTATCGGTGGATGTGGATACCACCATGGTGAAGGTATCGGGCTTTGTAGCCAAGCCGGAGACGGCACGAAAGAAAGGTGCTCATCAGTACTTCTTTGTGAATGGCCGTTATATGCGTCATCCATATTTCCATAAAGCAGTGATGGATGCTTATGAACAGCTGATTCCGGCTGGTGAGCAGATCTCTTACTTTATCTATTTTGAGGTAGATCCGGCAAATATAGATGTGAATATACATCCTACAAAGACGGAAATCAAATTTGAAAATGAACAAGCGATTTGGCAGATACTTTCTGCGTCTGTTAAAGAATCATTGGGCAAGTTTAATGCCATACCGTCTATCGATTTTGATACCGAAGGTATGCCTGATATTCCGGCATTTGATCAGACACGCCCGATAGAACCGCCGAAAGTGCATTATAATTCAGACTTCAATCCGTTTAAAACTTCTTCTGCCTCTTCTTATAGCGGTGGCAACTATTCCCGTCCGAAAGTAGACTGGGAAGGATTGTATGATGGGCTGGAAAAAGCCAGCAAAATGAATGCTCCGATGGAAGAAGAACCGTTTGTAGATGAAACAGATTGGGCTTCTGCATCGGTATCGACTGATATGTCTGAAGAACGTACACCATATATACCGGAAACGCAGGCTTCTTCTTCCTTATCTGCACCGTTGTATGCTAATGAGCCGGCAGTGGAAAAGGGAGCGCAGCATTTCCAATTCAAGGGACGTTTTATTCTGACTTCGGTGAAGTCCGGCTTGATGTTGATAGACCAACACAGGGCACATATCCGGGTATTGTTTGAACGTTATATGAATCAGATCAGTCAGAAGCAGGGAGTATCTCAGGGCGTCCTGTTTCCGGAAATCGTACAGTTGCCGGCTTCGGAAGCTGCTGTGTTGGAAAGCATTATGGAAGACTTCTCGGCAGTTGGATTTGAATTAACCCCGTTGGGCGGTGGCAGTTATGCTATCAATGGTATTCCGTCTGGCATTGAAGGGCTGAATCCTGTGGAATTGGTGCGCAATATGGTACATACTGCCATGGAAAAAGGAAATGATGTAAAAGAAGAAGTGCAAACCATATTGGCTTTGACGCTGGCAAAGGCTGCGGCAATCGTTTATGGACAAGTGCTGAGCAATGAAGAAATGGCTAATTTGGTAGATAGCCTGTTTGCTTGCCCTACTCCAAACTATACACCGGATGGACGTACCGTATTGTCAACTATAAAAGAAGAGGATATTGAGAAATTATTCTCGCGATAAAGATTAAAGGTAATAACAAAAAATAATCTCTTTCAAAAACCTTTTAGTGGGGATGGTGTTATTTAGTCAGTTATAATAATGAATTTAAATTAACCACTTAACTATTTAGGTATATGAAAAAGATTCTAATGTTGCTGGCTTTGGCCGGTCTGACTTCTGCCGCCTGGGCGCAGAACAGTACAAGTGAAGTTGTAGAGTATGAAGTAATCCAGGTACAGGATAAGTATCAGGTGATAACGAATCCTTTCTGGAGCAATTGGTTCTTCTCTATTGGCGGTGGTGCCGAAGCTACATTTGGTGATAACGATTCAGCCGGAAGTTTTGGCAAACGTATTAGTCCGACACTGAATGTTTCCGTCGGTAAATGGTTTACCCCTGGTTTAGGATTGCGTTTGCAATATAGCGGTCTTCAAGCAAGAGGTTTCACATATGATGCAGGAGCAGATTATGTAAAAGGCACTCAGATGAAAGACGGTTATTATAAACAGCGTTTTGATTATATGAACCTCCATGCTGATGTGATGTTCAATCTGAATGCGCTTTTCGGTGGTTACAATCAGCATCGTGTTTATGAAATTATTCCTTATGTCGGTGCCGGTTTTACCCACAACTATTCAAAACCTCATCGCGAGGCATTGTCTGTGAATGCAGGTATCATCAATAAATTCCGTATTTCGAATGCATTCGATATTAATCTGGAATTAAGTGCAATGGGCGTTGAAGATAAATTCGATGGTGAAGTTGGTGGCGATCATGGATATGATGGCGTACTGAGTGCTACAGTCGGTTTGACTTACCGTTTCCCTGCCCGTGGTTTCCGTCGTCCGATGCCGCAGTTGATTTCTCAAATCGAGTTGGCTGCTATGCAAGATAAGTTGGCCGCAATGGGTGCGCAGAATGCACAGTTGAAGAATGCTTTGATACAGGCTCAAAACCAACCGGTAGCCGAAGTTACAGAAACAGAAGTAATCGTTCCGGATCCGGATATCGCACCGCGTACTGTATTCTTCACAATCGGTTCTGCTGAACTGTCTCCGCGTGAAATCATGAACCTGTCATATCTGGCAGAACAGATGAAGCAGTTCCCGAATGCAACTTACACCGTGAATGGTTATGCAGACTCTGCAACCGGTACTCCGGCATTTAACAAAGAATTGAGCTTGAAACGTGCACAAGCTGTTAAAGATGCACTGGTTAAGAATTACGGTATTGCTGCCGACCGCTTGAATATTGAAGCCGGTGGTGGTGTAGACAAATTTGGTCAGCCAATTCTGAACCGTGTGGTATTAGTGAAATCTGCCAATTAATAGTTCTTTCATAAGCAAGGAAACGCCCTGCCTTCTCGTTAATCTATGGGAGGCAGGGCGTTTCTCTATTTGATAATAGTGCGGGAATTATTCTGCACTGAATTTCTTCACCTGTTCAGCTATCAGTTCCGCATCGTCGAAATAGTTTATCTTCATCGCTTTGCGTACATCGTCCAGTGTGGCAGCAGCAACTTCGCGTGCCGTATCACAGCCTTTCTTCAGCATCTCATAGATGGCAGGTATATCTTTCTCAAACTCTTTACGGCGGTTGCGAATCGGTTCCAGTGTCTCCTGCATGATAGAGTTCAGGAATCCTTTCACCTTCATATCACCCAGACCGCCACGTTGATAATGCGCTTTCAGTTCATCGAGATTCGGATAGTCGGGCAGGTAAAGACCGAAGTGTTCGGGACGGCAGAAGGCATCCAGATAGGTGAAGACAGGATTGCCCTCTACTTTACCCGGGTCTTGTACACGCAAGTGATCGGGATCGGTGTACATGCTCTTCACTTTTTTCTGTATTTCGTCGGCAGAGTCGGAAAGGTAGATACAGTTACCCAGGCTCTTGCTCATTTTGGCTTTTCCGTCTGTTCCGGGAAGGCGCAGACAAGCGGCATTGTCGGGCAGAAGGATTTCCGGTTCAACCAGCGTTTCACCATAGATATAGTTGAAGCGACGAACGATTTCGCGGGCTTGCTCCAGCATTGGCTCCTGGTCTTCACCTACAGGGACAGTTGTTGCCTTGAAAGCTGTGATATCTGCTGCCTGGCTAATGGGGTAGGTGAAGAAACCCACGGGAATGCTGGCATCGAAGTTGCGTAGTTGAATTTCGGCTTTCACAGTAGGATTGCGTTGCAGGCGGCTCACAGTTACCATATTCATGAAGTAAAAGCTCAACTCGCATAATTCGGCAATTTGTGATTGGATGAAGATGGTGCTTTTCTCCGGATCCAGTCCGCATGCCAGATAGTCAAGGGCCACTTCGATAACGTTCTGGCGTACTTTTTCCGGATTGTCCACATTGTCTGTTAATGCTTGTGCATCAGCAATGAAGACAAATATCTTGTCATATAAACCGGAGTTTTGCAACTCTACTCTTCTTCTCAATGAGCCTACATAGTGTCCTATGTGCAGGCGTCCTGTTGGGCGGTCGCCCGTGAGGATGATTTTCTCTTTAGTCATATCTATATTAATTTTCTTAGTAATCTGTTTCTTTGGGCTTGTTGCTGGCTGGCAACAACTTAGTTGCAAAGATACCGATAATTTTTGCTTCGGCAAAAAGACAATGTATATATTAAGGTGTATACTGTTCTACTTGATTCTATATAGGTAGTGAAAGATTATTGAAACGTAGTTTTTTTACTTTATCTTCATGGAAGTTGAAAGATTTGTTGCTTATACAAAAGAAAGCATGTACTTTTGTTTGGATATATTCAATTGAAAAAATATTATGGAAATAGATTTTGATTATCAGATGGTTCCTCAGGGCTTTGCCCATTGTTTCAATAATGATTGTTCCAAAGCAGGAACTTGTTTGCGTCATTGGGTTGCACAGCATTGCACTCCTGATAAACCTCTGATTACGATTCTTAGTCCGGTAGCTATCCCTGTTGATACTACTCAGTGTTCTTACTTTCGCCCCATTCAGAAAATGCGTGTAGCATGGGGGATAAAAAATTTGTTTGACAATGTTCCCTATAGCTTAGCTACCGATATGCGCCATCAAATCGTTGCTTATTTCGGCAAGACGCATTATTATCGTATTTATCGTAAGGAGCGTTTTATTTCTCCTGAAGATCAACGATATATCAGTCATATATTTGTTCGGAACGGTATTGCAGAAGCTCCATGCTTTGAGTCTTATTCGGAAGTTTATAGGTGGTAATTAGTTTCCCGGCGTGAAACCGGTAGTTTCATTGCTTGAAACCATTAGTTTCATACTATAAAACAATGTATTTTGCTGTAACTCTCTGAAGATAAAATAAATATAGAGAGTTTAAAAGATGCAGGTAACGATTTAGATATGGAAGTCTTGCTTCGGGTTACACTGCTTTGCATAGTTTCAAATAACTCATATACAAATGTAGGCAATATTTAGAATATAGCAAAATATACTGCCATTTATTTTTTTTTATATAAATCTGATTATTAACATATTAATGATTTAAGGCATAACTTATTGATGCCTACTTGTTATAGAATAGCCGGGGACAGTGCCTCCCGGCTATTTTTTTGTCCCAAATTGGCGTTTTCTGTCTTTTTTGGGCGGTTGCTCAACGGTTGAGTAACCAATGGCCTTATAATATCTCCGTAATATTGCATCATAAACAATAAAAATAAGGTCATTATGAATAACAGAAGAACTGCACCGGGGGGGACAGACAACCCACATGCTTAGTACCATACTTGCTAAAGTTACCAACATTGAAAAGTCATTGGCTCCTGCCGTACATAATTTGCCGGACAGCGAGATACTGGATTCAAAAGGTGTGCGCCTGCTTGCCAAGATGTCGGACAGGACACTTTTAAGACGACGCAATGACGGGACACTCCCCTTTCACAGAGACAAGGGGAAAATATATTACCGTCGTTCGGACGTACTCCGTGCCATGTTGCTGGAAAAAGAAGAACACTCTAAAAAATAAACGTTATGAAGAAGATGATTAAAATTGAAAGCGGTTCATTCGCTGCACTCGTGAGAAGTTATAAGAAGTCGTTGAATATGCTGGCCGTTCTGCAACATATTTGTCAGGAAAATGACGTGGCGCTTTCCATGCTGCCCGATGAAGTCTGCGAACTGATAAATCTCGATCCGGCAGAGATTGAGAAACAGCGTTTGAGCGGACGGCTACGTTTTGCAGAAGAAGAGAGCGGGACAAAGCATTATTCGATTGTGGATATTATCAATCTGAAAGATTCGATTGACTGGAAAGTAATCAATAGGCAGGTGGAAAGCCTTTCCTTCGAGGAAGAGGAATGATGTAATTTACGGCTGACAAACAAGGGCACGGCCGGCAAGGTCGGATTTATCCGGGTGCCGGCCGTGCCCTTGTCCTTTCCTGAAAAGCGGCTTTTTGCTGTAACCTGCGAAAGTGGAGCCCGCGTAGTTTCCGGGGGTTACAGCAATGTGCCGCTGGAAACATTAGGATATTTTTTTCAGTTCCCTTGCCGGGTTTGCGATTTCCATAGACGGTACATGTTTTGCCTGCCGTGGTAAATCCGGAATAACGTCACTGCCACTGACAAGCCTTTGTTCTTCCGGTTCTTTACTTTCTACATTTTCATGCCGTCCTACCGGTTTAAGGTTAAGCTGTATCTTCCGATTCAGTGTTGCAAGCTTTTCACCCAACTGTTTGATTTCTCCCTCTTTGGACCATGAGGCCGCCACTATTTCCTGCAAGACCGGAATATCTTTCGACAACTCTGCATTCTCCTTTTCCCGTTTCTCTATCATGCCGGAAATACGTTCCAACGCATTGATGAAATACATTACGGCCAGTTTCGGGTCTTTGGCTATGTAACCGTTATGATAGGTATATTTAAGACCGTCCAGTCCCTCGACCATGAACTTGTTATGCAAGGCGTATCTCCGTCACAAGTCTTTTCGGTACGGACAAGGATACGAAAATCGAACAGGGTGCCAATTTTTATGTAATCGTCCTCCGTCCGGGCCTTCTGATTGATTACGGCAAGCCGGTTGCCGAGTATCTCGATATTGTCCGAGTCCACACCGTCCAGTTTCAGGGGATTGGGACGAAGCCCGGTTTCCGCATCTATCGGAGCCACTTTATTGAGGTATTCCCAATCTCTGGTAAAGCGTCCGATAAAAATGTTGTTCTTCTCTATTCCGGCGGTCTTTTCATTCAGCTTTCCTTTCGCGTTTCCTTTATTGCGGTGATACGCCTGCCTTTCGCTTTCAAGGACTGCCAGTTTCTTGTCCAGTTTTGCCTTTTCCAACAAATCGTCGTTACCAGGGTCGCCACACAATTATTGCTGTATTCACGGAAACTCATACTGCCCTGCATCAACGGGAAATGGTCATGGAAGGAAACTTCCAGCAGCTTCTTGAATGTCCTGTTGACAGCTTTTCTTTTCATATTGATCTGGTACTCTCTGGAATCCAGATTCTCCATCTTTCCATACTCCAGCCGGACAAGAAAAACCACAATACTGAGCAGAGCCAGCAGAAGAATGTATCCACTGGCTATTTTCAGCTGAAATACAGAAAGAAAAGACTTCATACCGGAACAAGAAATCTTGATTTAAAACAAATAATTATCGCATGTTATTATATTTTTTATTGCACAGATGATAACTTATATAATCCGGATACGTGAGGCCTTATCGTTTGAGTAAACTCATTCGATACGACTCCTTGATCTCTACCAGTCCACATGTCGGTAACCAAAACATCACCATTTGCTCCCACGTCTTTCAGATTCACTGAAATTTTTAAGGACTTTTCATCCGATATATTGAACAATGCCAAATAAATGTCTCCGGTTACCGGATGACGGGAAGTAATCGCCACTTTTTCTTCATCTTGGAACACACGGCTCACATCAGTGGCTTCGCGGTGCATCTTCAAAACTTCTTTATTCGTGAGTAATGACAAGGTGAAATCATCATTACTGGGCAAATCTCCACCAAACATCAACGGAGAACGAAATATGGTAAACAGCGTCATTAAAGAGTATTGCTCGTCTTTGCTTAAACGGGTCATACGTGGTTTACCCCTCTCGCCCCGGATTGAAATTTTTCCCAAAGGAATCATATCACAATCGGGCCATGTTCCGGGTACGATATAGGGATACCATTGTTGAGATACGTCAAACAGATGTCTTATGTCGCGCCACAAGTCCCAGACATCATCCACCATACGCCACATATTGGCATGTTCCTTCACGTGTCCGGCTTCTCCAACCGGTGTTTCTCCCGGCGAAAGGCTCAACACGATAGGACGTCCGCATTGGTCTATAGCATTTCGTACAAGTTCTATCTCTGGCTTATGGTAAGGACGGCTCATATCGTCTATTTTCACAAAATCCACACCCCATCCGGCATACATGTCGAAAATGGAATTGTAGTATTCCTGCGCCCCCGATCTGTCTGCCACAATGGTATAGTTGTCGCGCAACCATTTGCATTGCATGTCCATGGAATAAATCTGGTCCGCTGTTATACCATCGGTCCCTTTCACCGGCATTTTTTTTGCGACCGCTTCTTTGGGGATTCCCCGCATAATATGAATGCCGAATTTCAGTCCCAAGCTGTGTATATAGTCTGCCAGTTCCTTGAATCCTTTTCCATCTTTGGCAGAGGGAAAACGGTTGACGGCAGGCTGGTAGCGTCCGTATTCGTCCAGGACATAACGCGGGTCTGTCTGATTATAGCCTCCAGCCTTGTCGTTCTCCACAAACCAGCGTATATCCACAATAATATATTCCCAGCCGAACTTCTTCAGTTTCTGAGCCATATAATCGGCGTTTGCCTTTACTTCATGTTCTTCGACTGTGGGACCATAGCAATCCCAACTGTTCCATCCCATAGGAGGGGCTTGTGCCCACTCCTTGAACTCTCCTTTTTTGAAAGTTTCATTTTCCTGCTGTCGCACATGGCATGAGGAGAATGCCATGGAAAGAGTCAGACACAGTGTTATAAGTTTTTTATTCATAAGATATGTTCTTAAGTTCGTCTATCGTTCTCGAAACGTTTTTTGCCAGAAGCAGATTTCTCAAATCCTGTATTTCCAGTTTTTGCATGGGCCGGAAAGCATCGGACAACATATATTTTATCATACTATTATAGAACTGGCGTACTTCTGGCTTCTCTTTTACTGATTCCAAATCAGCCATGCAAACCAGAAGCTTTCCCTTTTCTATGCCCAGTTCGAATACGAGTCCCAATTTGTGGTTCCGTTCTATGTTGTCTATCACCTGCACAATGGGGCTACATGTTTGTGGAAACATATCCATTATCAACGGATAGCTTGCCTTGATGATGGAGAACCACTGCCAGTTGGTATGACAGTCTGTGGGGAAACTGTTGAACAGAGGATGCTTCGGATCAGTCAATATTCCAAGCGTGCCGGGCGATACGGGCTTCTTGTTGTTCTTGCTAATGGTCTCGAACATGCGGTAGTTCCAGTAATCCGTCTGGAAAAGTCCGTCTACGGTCTGTTCTTTATATGCTTCACGTTTCGGAAACCACAGTACCTTTCCACCGTTCTCCAACTTGGCGATGGCAGTCTCATCCAAATCCCGCACCACAGTAATTTCTGCGCTTTGCTTCATTGCGTTGTCTGCCGGATAAATCCAGAGCGCATAGCTGTTCTTATAAGAAGTACCCTCAATGGCAAGCGACAGTTCCAGCCGTTGTGTCCCACGTACCGAAACGATGTCCGGGGCAATGCTTCCTGCATCCAGCAAACCTGTACTTTCCGTATTGACAAGCATACTTCCATGGTCTACAAAATCGCCTTTTCCATCCTTCAATTCCCAAACCAGACGTTTGCCTTTCAGTGAACAGGGCGCATAATGGGCTATCTTCACATCGGCACGAAACGGTTCGTCGCTGCTCCAACAAAACTTGTCTGCTATCAGCAGTGGCACCGTCTCGCTGCAGAATCCTCTCCAGCGTTCGGGAGTTACCAATCCTTTACTATCCATGAAAGCATCCAATATGCCGACATATGCAGAGCCCTGCCCCGGATAGTCTTGCAAGTCAAGCAGCTGGAATCCGGCAAAACCGGGGGTGCGAAGGTCCATCTCAATATCAGCTTTGTAAAGTTCTACTGCCCATTTGCCCGAAGCATGGAAAAAATCGTCTGCCTGTGACAACATGCCTGCTTGTGCCAATCTATGCCGGAATATCTCCATATTGTACGGATAAAGCACGCCCGTGTACTTTTCTATTTCCCGGTAGTTGGGATAAACCTGGAACTGCCCGGTTTCGTGGCTGATGACCGGTACGGGGCACTCATTGATGGCTTCCGTAAAGTTCATCACTGTGTTAGGATAACAATGGTTGATGTAACCGCCATCGTAAGTATCGGCAAAGGAGAAAGAGCCGCGTGTATGCGTTTTGAAACTCTGCCCGGCATCTGCACCGATACGGCAAGTCACCAAGAAATCCTGTCTGGGGATGAACCCCCGGTTGCCCAAATAGTTGTTGGAGCCGTAAGCATAAAGGTGACGGTTGTCCACTGCCTTGAAGTCTGCAAGCAGAGATTGCATCGTATCCACATCTCCGGAAAGTTCATTACCCAAGGCAAACATTACGAACGAGGCATGGTTGCCGTACGCCCTCTGCACGGTCACACCCTCTCTGCGCAGAAAGTCTATCAACTGTTTGTTTTCTTTCCCCAACCATCCCCAAAAGGGAAGCTCTGGTTGCAGATAGATGCCCTCAATGTCAGCAGCCTCGAAGCAGGCGCGCGGCGGACACCAAGAGTGGAAGCGGTAATGGTTGATGCCATACGACTTTGCCACTTGGAAGTAGTGCCTCCACGTCTTAACGTCCATAGCAGTGTGCCCCGTCAATGGAAAGACACAGGCATCGTGTTTGCCACGGAGAAAAGTAGTCGTGCCGTTGATGGTAAACTGGGTACCTTGCACCTTGAACTCGCGCAGTCCGAAATCGGACGAGACATTGTCACAACCTTTTATCTCTATATCCAGTCTGTATAATGCAGGCGAGAACTCGCTCCACTGCTGTACATCGTCTCCTAACGGGTAGTCAAACTGATATTCTGCCTGTCCCTTCTTCAGCCGGAATGTCACCGGTGTAACTTTATGAGGGGATGGTGTGTTCCAAGATTCAGCTGCAAGTACCACCTCCGTGTGCCTGCCTATCCGTTCGGAAGCATTCAGTGAGAGATGTACATGTATCCTTTTGTTCGCCACATCCGGATAAAGCTGTACATCGGTTATGTGTAACGGCTCTTTAGCTTCCAGATAAAGTTCACCGATAATACCGTTCCAATTGGTCTGCGTGGATTCGCTATAAGCATGGGAAGAATTGATTATTTCCTGAGGGACAGACTTACCATTGTCCACCATTACAGTTAGTTCGTGTCGTCCGGGAATGAGCCACTGACTAAGGTCATACTGTTGTGGCGTAGAGATATTGTCATTACTACCAGCTTCTTTACCATCCACCCACACTTTGGTGGGCTTAGTACGTTCCAGCATGAGGGTTATCACCTTGCCTTTCCATGTTTTCGGTATTTCTACCGTCCGTTTGTACCACGCTTTTCCCACATAAGGGTAGAGGCGGGACAAATAAGTGGTTTCATCCTGCTTCTCGTTCGGTACACCTTCCCGATTGGTGTCCGTAGTTCCGGGCAGTGAAACAAATTCAGAAAAGGGCCGCATCGGGAATTTTTCCCCGATACCCTTTTCTTCGGTATCCAACCGGAATGCCCAGTTACCCTGCAAGTCAATCTTCTCCCTTTGGGCATACACATTGTAACATGCCAGCCACACAATAAAAACTAATACAATATTTCTTTTCATGATATGCTCCGATTTATAGTTGTCACCCCAAGTTACAGGTTTAATTTAATACCTCCAAATAAAAACACATTCCCCAGTCTTGGTCGTTGGCATACGGATCGTAGAACTGCGCCCGCTTTCCATCCACTTTATAGGGATAGACATAAGCACACGAGCCTCGCCCTTCTTCCGTAAAAAGACAGAGATTGCCTAGAAGAATGTTCCGCGCACGTTGTCTGTATGAGATATCGCCAGTGCATTGCCCGTAAAGGTCGTATGCCACCGCCGTCAGTGTGCTCCAATAGTGTGGAAAGGTATCTCCCCAGAATTCCCGCTTTCCGAACCAGTAACCATCCCAATGGCGGATTGAGATATCGTTCAGATGATAGCTAGGCTGGAAACCGCCGAATGCTTCGAGCAGGGGGAGCTGTTCTTTGGCACCGTCCAAGTATTTTTGATCACCAGTCAGTTTATAGATACGTAACAGGTGAATGATGGAAGGTGCCACGATGCTCTGTTCGTAGTTGACCTCACTCTTCGGATAATGATAACCGTTCTTCACATAAGCATCTGCCACTAATTTAAAGTCTTCCTTCAACGACTCTGCTTCTTTTTCGAAGCCGTTCTCTTTCAGCAAAGTATATCCTTGCACAGGCATGTCAATGGCGTAGAAACCATGTCCGAAGTTACGGTAAAGGGCTTTCAGTGTATAATATCCGTCTTTTAAGAACTGCTTGTCACTCGTCACACGGAACATTTCGAAGTAAAAAGTAGCTATCCACGAATAGTTATAATTACGGTTCCAGCCTTTCAAATCTGTGTTCGAATAAGTGTTATACTCCTTGTCCTGCAGACGGCGCACAAAAGAGGCATATTCTACCAAAGATTTCCTCAATTCCTCGCCACTATAGCGTTGATACATACGTGCCAAAAACACTCCCATGCCGACCCGTTCCCGTCCTTCATCACGGTCCACAGGGTTACAGTTGGGCGTATCATTCAGATAAATACTATCTTCCTCATTGTCATATACCAAATAAGCACCATGACGTTTGTCATTCTTGTTTTGTAATTGCTGGTGATGTACGATAAAGTCAGCACGCTGTTTAAGTAGGTTCTCGTAACGGGAAACAACCAGTATCTCTGCTTTTGTCTGTTTTCCCTTACCGTAGCTGAAGAGTATCTCCTGATGCCCCAATCGGGTAGTGGAAGGATGCAGTTTTTTTTCTCCCTGCCGTGTGATGAATGTTACGGTTGCGTTTTCTCCCTGTTCATACACATATTTATCAGTCTGCACCACTACCCCTCCGAGTGCCAGCAATTTTTGTGTGAAATCTTTCCAACCATTGTGCGCAAATATCCGCCAAGAAAGTGTGTAACTTTCTTTTGGCTTCAAGATCATATCCTCCAAGTCAAAAGTGATAATGCCTCGAAAATTCGACTGTCCCGTTTCTCTCGAACGCTTCTTCACTTCGTATCCCCTTATGTTGCCTTCGGTGAGAACCAGTCCTAAATGAGGACCAGCCCCACTCATGCGTATAGCATTGGCATAAGTAGTTGAACCTCCAGTCCAGATATGAACGTTGCAACGACTCGTCATGCAAGTGGCAGCATCGGGATAGTTGTCGTTGAAAGGAACGTGGATACCTATTTCTTCCAGACGAAGCGATCGCTTAGCTTCATTTGTGAAGCAATAGGTCTCTTCCACATCATCCTCCGCCACATTCCTTCTAACGGAGACTGTGATGTCGCCTACCTTATATATAATTTTTTCTTCTGATTGTGATACAGGCTGTTTCCACTGATACTGCTTGTCCTCTATACTGAAGAAGCCCAATCCCCAGCCATATTCCGATGTTACCCACGGATATTGTGTACCGTCTGTTCGCAGTATCCAATTCATCTCGTGTTCATTTCCCGCTATGGAGATATATTGTAGAGAACCAGTCTCTCGATCTGTCTGATATATTACTTTCTGTGCGCTCATGGGCAAGGCTATGAACAAGCCAGCTACCCATGGCATGATTATTCTTTTCATAATGTTGTTATCAAATTGAAATAATAGATAGTAATACCGCCATGCACGATGATTATAGCGCAATGCTTTGTTTTTATCTTCAGTAAAATTAAGAATAAAAACGACAAGCCCATAGAGACTTGCCGTTTTTATTAACGACCAACATCCTAATGACTATATTTCATCCTAAAAAACATGATATCTACATGGCAACGTATCATATACTTATTGTAAAGCCGGTTGATCTGGTATTGTAGACCAATATGGATTCTGATATAAGGGCGACAATTCAATGGTACTGTAATCAGATGCTGTCAATGTGAATTGATTGATTGGCAGGGGTTGCAGGTAATGTGCCAAGTACCAAGTATAGCCATCGCGGAACAGATTACCTGAAGTCATATTCTTTTGGAACGGACGGATATACTTACTAAGATCAGGACTCGATACAACAGCCGATGAAGTCCCATTATAGTTTTCAGGCTCAAAATTATACCACTCTTCCATTGGGGAATCCCATAAATGAATTCCTTCAATATGATACCTCTCTTGTTTTAATTGGTCTAAAGAACGCCAACGAATTAAATCCATCCAACGCAATCCTTCTGCCATAAACTCACAACGCCGCTCGCGACGGATGTTATATAGTACCGCATCATTAAGTAATTGTCCTGCTGTATATGCTCCCCAATCTAATTTTTCCTTACTTATATCGGTTGCTGAGATTGTTGTTTGGGGATCAATAGCTGCACCTTCAAAACCAGCTTTTTCTCTAACAGTCTTCCAATACTTAAGGATTTTTCCCGAACCGATACTCCCTGAAAGCATGTATTGGGCTTCTATATAATTAAGCAATGCTTCAGTGGCGCGGAAGCAAATAGCGGCAGTATAGCTTTTCTGGTTACCTGCCAGTGCCCTATCAAAAGTTCCCCCTTTGCGCAACGCATATCCGGTAGGATAACCAAAGTCTGTAGCACTTTGCGTAATCAGAGGATAAGGTTCGATTTCTACGGCCATATCACCAATCGCATCTCCCATATTCAGGAAAACATTGTTTTGTCCTGGCTCCTTCAGGAATATTTTTAAGCGTGGGTCACGATTTTCGCGAACCTTACCTATGGTTTCATCATTATAAACGTAGCCGTTATGATTTGCATAAATGGGCTTTCCATCTTCCATAAGAAAGTTTTCGACCATAGCACGAGTTACACCGATGCTGAAGTTTCCTCTGTTTACCGAAGTTTCCACATGGTTTTGTACATTCAATGCACGACTGTATTCGCGCCATAAAAGGACTTCTTTAAATTCGGTCATATTCGTATTACCGAAAAGTTTGAAATAAGGATTCACAGGGTCAGAAGATGATTGGGGTACTTTACCCGTATTTTTGACCAGATCATTTTTATATTTTTCTGCTATGATTTCCGCTGCATTGGCGGCAATTTCAAAAAAATACTTGGCTTCATTATCAATACTTCCTGTAGGAAATTGGTAATTGGTATTGTATTCTTTTGCTTTACCCGGCCATCCTTCTCCGTTCGGTACAAATGGAGTATCTTTGAAATTAGTCAACCAGGAACCTTCGAAGAGTGCTACACGTGATTTTACAAGAATGGCTACGTCTTTTGACAGCCGCGTTCTGCGACTTTCGAATTTATCGCTCATATATTCGATAGCTTTATCCAGATCTTCAAGGATGAAACGTGCTACTTCATTACGGGGCAAACGGACACTGGCAGCTACCAGAATAGCTTCATCATCTGGATATACTTCCTTAATGATGGGAAGGTCACCCCATTGTTGCAACATAGTAAAGTAACGATATGCGCGGAAGAAATAATGCTCACCAATATAGTGACGAATGTTTTTATCGTTACCGGAAATTTCTTTTTTCTCGTAACGATCCAGAATGGTATTGAGCTGGTAATTGATATCACGCACAAGTCCCCAAGACCAGTTTCCGTTAGTCATTCCAACTTTCCATTGTCCGTCTGCGTATTTACCATCGGGGGACTCTGCATTTACCTGATTATCGGTATACTGGTCAATGCCGAAAATGCCATAACCGCCTCTGTGTGAGGGGAGTATGTCTGTGTAAAATGCGTTTGCACTGGATTGTAGTTGATCCTCAGTCCGGTAATAATCTCCAGGCACAAGTTGTGAGGGTGGTTGTTTATCTAAGAAATCATCACATGCTGTGAACATACCTCCCAATAAAAATGCGGGAAGTAATTTTATAAGTATATGTATATTAAACTTCATATTTGTAAATATTAAAATGTTAAACTTAATCCGCAAGATAATGTGGTAGATAAAGGATAACCATTGCCTGCAGTTGTACCAATAGTTTCCGGATCAAACTGTTTCACCAAGTTTGTAATGGTAAATAGATTTTCACCTGAGAAATAAACACGCATTTTTTGGACACCCCATTTCATGCTTAAAGCAGCAGGTAAGGTATAGCCAATCTGAAGATTTTTTAGGCGTACATAAGATGCGTCTTGGAGATAACGCGACTGTACTTGTGTGTTTTTACCATTGTTCTGAATGATTCTGGGCAGATAGGCATCTAAATTAACTGTATTATATCCTTCTTTAACAGACCAAGTGTCTTCATTGCGGAAATAATCGTGAACTTCGGTAAGACCTGCACAGTCATCCCACATATTTGCACCTGTAAATCCAAACATAAAACCACTTCCTTGCCAGTAGTCACGTTTTAATACCCCCTGGAAAAAGACACGCATATCAAATCCTTTCCATGTCGCATTCAGGTCAAGACCAAAACGAAAACGGGGCGTACTGTTACCGATTACTTTTCGGTCGCCCGGGTCGTCAACCGTCCAGCTTCCTCCGGAAACCTTTCTATCGCCGTCCAAGTCCTTATACATGATATCTCCGGCTCTCCAGTCAGAACCAAGGGCATTTTGTCCACCATTTGGAAGGGTCGCCAAATGTTGTTGCATCTCCTCATCAGTTTTGGCTAATCCAAGCGTTTCATATCCCCAGATATCATTGATATATCGTCCTTCCATGTAGGTCGTGTTCGAATTTGTAGGATTATTGGGATAATGTAATATCTTGGTACGTGAGTCTGACAACAGAAATTTAGCAGAATAACTTAACCCATTTTTGAGTGCATCACGCCACATGACGGAAAGTTCCCAACCATGTGTTCGCAAGTCTGTATTGTTTGTTTTAGGTACGGTAGCACCTAATATATCTGGTAAGGCCGGAGCCGGGCCCACCATATCTAAAGTATTACGTACATAATAGTCGAAGGAGCCTGTCAATTTGTTCCGGAATGCTCCCCAATCAAATCCTATATTGAAACTTTCGACGGTTTCCCATGTCAAAGCCTCGGATACAAGTCCAGGTGCCCAAGCTGTATTTGGTTTACGTCCATTTTGTAACCATCCTCCAGAAGATGGAGAGACTGATAATGTTTGGAATGTATAATACCAATTATTCGTATTTTGATTTCCTAATGTACCGTAAGAACCACGGATTTTTAGCATATCTACTATATCTCGTAATGGCTCAAAGAAATGTTCCTCGGCAATATTCCATCCAATGGAAGCTGATGGAAATGTTTTCCACTGATTTCCCTGACGGAAACGAGAAGAACCGTCGGCACGTACATTCACTTCAAAAAGATATCTGCTTTTGTAGTCATAATTCACGCGACCAAAAAAGCCCACTGTTGACCAGGAACTTTGCCCACCGTTTACAGATGGAGTAATGGGATTCCCATTAATATCAAGCCCGGAGGTAAGATCTATTTCAGGTTTTTCCCCTATAAGAATACCGTCTCTTTGCAATCCAAACCATTTTTGCTTTAATTCTTCTGTTTGAAAACCGCCCATTACGTGGAAATGATGGCTATCATTCAAAGAAAAAGAGTATTCTGAACGTGCATTGAAGTTGTAATAATTCTCTTTCAGAAGATCTTCATGTGCATAAGAAGTACTGTTGCGATAGTAAGGAGATTCATTCACATCATGCTGAACAAAAGGTTGCCGATCCCAATGACGGTCAGCAGATTTTATACGATAGTTAAAATCTACTGAGGTGAGCCAATTTTTAATTGGTTCAAGAACAAAGCCGGTTTGCATATAGATAAAATCGGTTTGTTTTTTATCTATTCCACCTTGTTCAAGTGAGGCTACCGATCTGTCATCGCTGTGAAATAAATACCCATTCCGGTCATACAGCGGTAAAATAGGCCATGCTTTAGCGGCTAATGAAGTATAAAAATAATCCGTCATTTGTGATGGGCGAGTATAATCTTCTCGGGTAAAACGCATATTCAGATTGAATTTTAACCAGTTGGTTAACTGAGAATTGATTTTACCCGTTGCTGTAAAACGGTCTAACCCATCTTCTCCAATATTAAGCAACCCGTTCTGATTAAAATAACTTCCCGACGCATAATAGTTGAACTTATCATTACCGCCACTGGCACTCACATTATGCTCTTGCGAAAAAGTCCAATTTTTGTATACGACATCATAATAATTAATATCATCCGCTCCGGAAGTAAATCCACTTTCCCACTGCCCGTTTGTCATAGGGTTGATTGCATATACAATAGTGCCATCTTCAGTAATACGTTGTGCAGGACCATACGGTTTGGCACTATGATAATCATTGATGTTTTTCATCCATGTTTCTCCGAAGAACGCTCCTCCCCCGGCATTCGTCTGCGCATCATTAAGCCATGCGGCAAACTGTACGGAATTCATCATTTCTTTTTTGTTTATCGGACTACCCCACCGAAAACTGTTATTGTAGTTGATGGTAGTTTTGCCATCTTTACTCCCGGTTTTAGTTGTAATAAGAATAACACCAAATGGTGCGCGCGAACCATAAATAGAAGATGCGGCTGCATCTTTCAATATGGATATATTAGCAATATCCTGCGGATTGATGCTGTGTAATTCACCCTCCATTCCGTCAATGAGAATAAGGGGATCCCCGCTTGAGCCGTCACCAATTGTTGTAATACCACGTACATTAATGCTCGGGCGGCTTTCTAGGCTACCATTGCTGATGTCAATATTAAGTCCTGGCATAAGTCCCTGCAAGGCTTGCGTCGCATTAGATACGGGACGTTCTTGCAATTCATCACCGGAAAGGGTCCCTACTGCCCCTGTCAGGTTCACTTTTTTCTGGGTACCAAAACCAACCACCACTACCTCATCAAGAGTTTTGGAGTCTTCCATTAAGGTTATCTTAATACTTCTTGATTCGGCTTTAACCTCTTGGGTTATATAACCAATATAAGAAATTATTAATGTAGCATTGGGGGATACAGAAAGAGAAAAACCTCCATCTAAATCGGTAATAACCCCATTTGCCGTACCTTTCTCCATCACGTTGGCGCCAATGATGGATTCACCTGAAACATCTTTTACAATACCCGACACAGTTTGTTTCTGTTGTTGTACAACCTGCGTTTCCTGCAACTTATTATTAGCGAAAGCCTCCCAGGGGAATGCAGTAATAAATCCTGCGCAGAACAATAGAGCGAATGACTTACGCCGACTGCTTAAACAAAAATGACAATTCATTGCTTTTCACGTTTTATTAGTTTATTAGTTAAATAAGTTACGGACAGTCACACACTATCCTGATGGCAAAATTATCGAATATCTTGCTAACAGAGCCGCTTAAACTAAACCAGAAATGGTCGGCATTCTTTCTATTTCATCTTCCTTTTCTAAAAACCGGAAGTTCAATGAATTACGGAGTGAACTCTTATCAATCAGGCATGGTCTAAAATCTTTCAAAATTCGATGGGAATTAGGTTATATCCTGCTTAATACCTATTTTCGTAGATAAAAATATTAAGTACATGAAAACTGATAAACATATATCCTTACTAATGGTGTTTTTATTCCATTTTATGGCATTGACGATAAATGCCCAACCTTATATAATAGAAAAGATTGGCATAAATCAAGGATTCAAAAGTAACGATATACTTTGCTCGGCACAAGACCGGAATGGAATACTCTATGTAGGAACCGGAAGCGGATTGTATCGTTTCAATGGTTATAGCTTCGAAATATTCCCACCCAAAGGTTTTGCTGATGAAATTGCTGGATGCTCCGTCCCACGAATCTTGACAGATGAAAAAAGTGACAGTTTGCTGGTAATAGTCAATAATAGTTTAAAAGCCATTCATACACTAAACTATGGTATGAGGAGTTATAATATAACATTTCCTCCGCTTCTTTCTAGGAAAGATGAAACAGAAACACTTATAGATGCCTGTTTTGCATCAGATGGTAAATTGTGGTTACTACCCAAACGAGGTGCGCCTAAACTGTTTATCCCTAATACAGAATATTTATCATCTACAGATATAGATAGTGAACTATGGACAAATACAAGTAGAAACCTATGTTTGGTATGCGATGATAGCGGAAATCTCTACATTGGACATCAAGGAGAAGGGCTGTCAGTATATCATCCCAATCAAAAAACGCTAAAACATTACAAATATCACCCCAAAACGAGTGGACTGCCTGGGAATGAAGTGACAGATATTTATATAGACTCTCGCAGGCAGATTTGGGTAGCTACCCATTGGGGCTTAAGTCTATTCGATTCTGATTCGGAGAAATTTATCACTTTTACACACGACCCAGACAATGTACGTAGCCTTAGCGATAGTGATATCCACTCTCTCCGCGAGATTGATGGAAAGTTGTGGATAGGAACCTGGAGAGGAGGAGTAAATATCCTCGATTTGAATAATTTTAATCCTGCCCATCCACAAAAAACTGTTTTTGAGCACATTGTATCCGGTGACCTGTCTACACGTTTATCATCTCCATCTATTCTTGATATATTCAATGACTCTTTCGGAAATATTTGGTTGAGCAGTACCAATAGCGGAGTTAACATAATTCCCCATATCGTACCTTTCTTTCATGTCATAGCTTATTCACCGCTACGAGAGGAACAGAATGGACTCAGCGACAAAGCCGTATTAAGTTTGTGTCACGACAGCAAAGACAATCTTTGGATAGGTACTGACAACGGAAACATAGATATCTATCATAAGAGTTCCGATGCAACGCTATATGAAAAAGTAAAGCATCTACAGATGGGCGGCGGCATTACATTCATGATTGCCGACCGCAAAGAAATGATATGGATGGGAATAGATAAAATCGGGTTAATAAGGTATAATCCGCAAAACGGCCAATCACAAAAAATACAACTGGGAGCAGACCCATATTTCCGCACCTATATTTACAGCATCCGTCAAGGACAAGATGGGAAACTATGGATAGGTACACATGATGGACTGTTTGTCTGCGAACCGGATTCAGATAAGGCAAAATCCGCCAGTATCAATTATGCATTACCTATATTTGCAATAGAAGAAGACGGTCAGAAAAACCTTTGGGTAGCATCGGACAATCAAATATTGGTCATCACTCCCCAATGTCAGAAGATAAAGGAATTTTCTTTTCAGTCGGACTATATTAACTGCATCTATCACGATTCCAAAAGCAGAATATGGATAGCTGAAGGCAGAAGATTGCATAAAGTAGAGACTGACAATACGAAAGAATATACACTGCATGTAGTCAATACAACCCCAAAATGGAGCGGTAATGAAAACATACGTTCTATTTGTGAAGGAGCTGACGGCAGTCTTTGGATGTCAGATATACGAAGAATTATCCACTATCTCCCCGAAAAAGAAGAAGTACAGTTTTTTGACCAACACGAAGGGGTGCCGGAAGCCATCTTTAAAACATATTGTTCGACACGAATAGGCGATATGCTCTTCTTTGCCCAGCAGAATGGCATCTGCTATTTTGACTCCCACCATACCATGCACTATTACGCTTTACCTACTCCCCGTATTATTGCTTTCATAACGGAAGGATCGTCAGGGCAAAGTGAATTACCCGTACAATCCGATATGAGACTAAAACATAGACAGAATACTTTTACTTTGCGTTGCAGCATATTGGATTATGCTTTGAAGGACAAAATAGAATACGCCTACTCATTTGATAAAGAACAATGGTACTCTATAGCTCAAGGTAATGATATTATCTTCCGAAACCTTTCGCACGGACAATATACTATTTATGTCAAGGCACGTATACATAATCAAAAATGGTCCGACAACATCGCTTTCCTTAAAGTAGACATTGCTCCTCCCCTTTGGCTCACCTGGTGGGCTGAATTGTTATATGTGACGGCATGTCTCATATTTGCTTTTCTCATTGTTCGTTATTATAAACGACGGTTGCAACAGAAAAACCAGATACAACTGGAAACGCAACGATTGGAACAGGAACAACATCTAAACGATGAAAAACTGCGATTCTATGCGAATGTAACCCACGAACTGCGCACACCGCTCACACTAATACTTGGTCCATTGGAAGATTTAGAGGCTGAAGATATGAAACCGGAACAAACAAAAAAAATTTCGTTGATACATAAAAGTGCCCGAAGACTTTATGAACTGGTGAATCAAATTATGGAATTCCGCAAAAGTGAAACGCACAACCGTAGGTTAAATGTAGCAAATGCAGACCTTTCTGCCCTGATACACGAGATAACGCTAAAGTACCAAGAGCTGAACACAAATGAAAAGGTACGAATAGACTGCATAGCCGAAGACCATTACCTGTTGTGGTTCGACCGGGAGGTTGTCACCATCATCTTAGACAACATACTATCAAATGCACTGAAATATACACCCTATGGAAAGGTAGAAGTACTACTACGCCAACTGACTGTCGATAACATATCGTATACGGAAATCAGTGTAAGTGACACCGGACACGGCATCCCGACAGAAGCTTTGGAACGCGTTTTCGATCGTTACTACCAAGCAGATGGCGCGCATCAAACTTACGGTACAGGTATCGGACTAGCATTAGTGAAAAAACTGGTCGAACTACATCAAGGAAACATCAGCGTAGAAAGTGAAGAAGGAAAAGGAAGCACTTTCCGTTTCCGTATTCGTACAGATAATGAGTATCCTGATGCTATACATAGTCTCACCTTCACCGAACAGCAACTGATTGAGAAACAGGTAACAAACTCCAATATTCCCGTACTCCTTATCGTAGAAGACAACAAAGACATACGCAACTATATAGCAGACTCCTTCAGCACAACGTTTGAAATACTTACTGCGACGAACGGACACGAAGGCATCAATGTTGCAATAGAACGATTACCTGATATCATACTAAGTGATATTATGATGCCTGTGGCTGACGGAATCGAACTTTGTGAAACATTGAAAAAAGACGCACGCACATCGCATATTCCCATAATTTTACTTACCGCCAGGGATACGGAAAACGACAAGACCGATGGGTATTTACATGGAGCCGACTCCTACATAACCAAACCGTTCAGCATACAGTTACTTAGATCACGTATTGACAACCTGTTAAAAAATAGAAGAAAAATAGCAGAGTATTTCACCAGTGGTACATACAAGAAGACTGTCGCATCGAATGCCGCGAATCAATTGGATAATGAATTCATGGAAAGAGTATTTGCCATCATCGAAAAAAACATCAGTGAAGAACAAATCAACGTTACTTCTCTCGCCGAGACCTTAAATATGAGTTACTCTACTTTCTACCGTAAACTGAAAGCACTGACCGGTATCACAGCCAACGAACTGATACGAAAAGTGAAGATGCAGCATGCCGAAAAAATGCTCCTTAGCCGCAAGTATACAGTGAATGAGGTGATGCTAGAAGTGGGCTATAACAGCCGCACTGCTTTCCGTGAAGCATTTAAGGCTGAATTTGGAGTTCTCCCATCGAAATATATAGAACACATTTCTTAACTGCTAATTCCCATAATAATAAAAACAACAATATGACAAAAAAACATATAATTCTAGTTGAATAAGAATAGCATATTTTTTACGAATTCCCATTGGAATAATAAGTGTATTCTATAGTCTTATATCAATGTTCAATAATTAAGTTGTGCATTTCAGCTAATTGATTTAGCTAGCCCCGAATCTTGCCGTATTTCCGTTCTCTTTTCCCCATTATAGCTATTTCCCCTTTTTTATAACCTTGTCGGTGGCTTCACCTTGCGTGCCTTGCATATTTTCTCCCCGTCCGTATCTGCCCCTTGAAACGAGCAAGGTGAAGCCACCGACAAGGCATAAAAAAGTCAATGTTATGAAAAAGAGAACTGAAATACAGCAAGATTTGAAACGAGGCTTCGGCTCCGCTCCAACCGGCATTAAAAAATGGGCGAAGTGACTGGTGGTCGGCTTCGTGGTGTATATGGCGGTGCGTTTCGTGTATGCCCTTGGCGGTGGTGGTTTTCCTCATCCGTGCCGTGTGGCGTATCCTTTCCGCTTCCCTCCCCCTTTACGTGTTGGCGTTTTTGCTCATTCTTTTTTGCGTGATACTCTGACAGAATATGAATCCATTAAAATTAAATCATTATGACTAAAGTACATTTATTAGGAGCTGACAGAAGCTATGACAGAGACGTACAGACCGTTTCAGTGAATCAGATTGTTGTGTTGGAAGGTTATGCAGGCGGCTAAGATTTTGTATTGCCTTCTTTTTGGAAAGTTGACGAGTGCTTAATTTTTAAATATGTCAAATAAAATACTTTTGAGAGTCTTCGTTTATGAACTAATCTCGTTTTTTTTTGATATGTTTTCTCATTTTGCACCAAGTATTAATGCGAATCAGTAGTTGATAATCATCTACCTTTTCGCTTGTTAA